>JAEIGA010006261.1_pt1 | contig 18118 bp, 12 predicted proteins | sample 9270691 | NCBI WGS metagenome assembly JAEIGA01 (sample SAMN17057246, study PRJNA624740) | gut metagenome | biome: biome; isolation source: fecal sample | host: Bos grunniens | place: China: Xizang | collected 2019
AAAAACGACACAATCGATCCAATCCGTATTCCACTCTATGGCAGAACCATCCTTCAGATCAACAAGCATCGCACCATTATAGAATGTGATACGCCTTATATTTTTAAGAGATGCGCTTGACGTAGCATTAGAGGTCATTATAACCAAATCCTTATCCGGAAAGGCTGCAATAGACAGGTGTACTACGTTGATAAAAAACAAAAATAAAAATAACCGTTTCATAAACAAATGATTAATTCCGAAACGAAAGTATCATTTAAAAGAACGGCCTTATGTTAACGAGTGTTAAATATAAAAATATATTATACAAACTGCAGGTTTTTAAAAACTAAACAGCACATAAAGAACAGCCCCGGAGATTATATATAATCTCCGGGGCAAAGATTTATATATAACTCTAATTTACACCCAACCCTTGCGTACAACCCAGCGATAAACAGCTGGAACGACAAAGATATTGAGCAGTGTAGATGACAGCAAACCGCCAAGCACTACTACTGCCATTGGGCTTTGTATCTCGTTGCCCGATGCCGAGCCGTTGATAATCATTGGCACAAGCGCCAGGGCCGATGTAAAGGCGGTCATGAGAATAGGAGTCAACCTGTCGGCCGAACCTCTTATTATAACATCCTCCAGGACAACACCCTCGTTACGCAGATGCTGATAGCGCGATACAAGCAGAATACCATTACGTGTTGCAATACCAAAGAGAGTGATGAGGCCAATGATTGCCGGAATGCTCATTACCGCCGATGTAAAGTATGTTGCAAGCACACCGCCAATCAGTGCCAATGGCAGGTTGAGCAGCACTACTGTTGACAGAATCATGCTCTTGAACTCAGTGTACAGCAGCACAAAGACAACAAGTATTGCCACAAGCGTGGTGAGCCACAGGGTGCGCGACGCAGAGTCGGCACTCTCAAACTGTCCGCCATACTCAAGACGGTAGCCCTCGGCCAACTGCAGTTCCTTCTCAAGATGAGCAGCCACACGTTCTACAGTTCCCGAGACGTCACCGCTTGCAATGTTTGCCGACACAACAACCTTGCGCTGCACATTCTCGCGACTGATGCTGCCAGGGCCTCCCACCGACACCACGTCGGCAACTGACTCAAGCGGAACCTTGCCGTCAGGTGTGTCAATAAGTGCCTGCTTTACGCCATCAATCGTCTCAGTATACTCCTTGTTGAGTCTTATTACAAGGTCAAAACTGCGTTCCTCCTCATATATGCTGCCGACAACCTTTCCGGGGAAAGCAGCCTCTACAAAGGCGTTGAACTCGCCCATTGTAACACCAAAGTATGCCAGTTTCTCGCGGTTGGCACGAACCTGAATCTGCGGTATCTCAACCTGCTGCTCAACGTTAACGTCAACAACCTGGGGGAAAGCCTTCAGCAGTTCCTGAATCTCAACGCCCTTGCGGAAAAGGGTGCTCAGGTCGGGGCCGAAAATCTTTATTGCCAAGTCGGCCTGTGTGCCCGATACCATGTGGTCAATGCGGTGCTCAAGCGGCTGGCCAACAGATGTCACCACGCCGGGAACCTTTGAAAGGCGCTCACGCACATCGGCAACAAATTGGGCCTTGCTGCGCTCATCGAGCCTGAAGTTTACATCAATCTCGGCACCGTTTGAGGTCTGCGAGTGCTCGTCGAGTTCGCCACGGCCTGTGCGGCGCGCTGTGCTTGTAACCTCGGGTATCTGCAGGAGTTCCTTCTCTATCACAGCACCAAGTCTGTTGCTCTCCTCGAGCGACACGCCTGGGCGTGAGACAGCAGAGATTGTAAGGGCGCTCTCGTTGAACTCGGGAAGGAAACTGCGTCCCATCTGTGTAAAGAGCAGCATGCAGCCTGCAAAGACAGCCAACACGCAACCTACAACCATACGTGAGTGTCCAATAACCCATGCCAATGCCCTGCTGTAGCCGGTTATGAGCCAGCGGTCTACCCAATTCTTCTTCTCGTTGCGGGTGAGATAGCCGTCGCCCGAGAGCATCATCTTGCAGAGCAGCGGGGTAACGGTCATTGCCACAATAAGCGACATCACAAGCGCTATGAGATAGGCCAGGCCAAGTGGCTTGAGCATGCGACCCTCAAGGCCGCTGAGGAAGAACAGCGGGGTGAAGGTCACCATGATGATGAGTGTGGCGTGTATGATTGACGCACGAATCTCGGACGATGCCTCGAACACAATTTGCAGTGCCGGGCGGCGTTCCTCTACAGGCAAGCGATGATTCTCTTTCAGGCGCTTGTATACATTCTCTACGTCGATGATGGCATCATCAACAAGCGAGCCAATGGCAATGCACATACCGCCAAGTGTCATTGTATTTATATCCATGCCAAGCAGGTAGAGCACAATCACAGTACCCAGGAGCGACAACGGGATTGCAAAGAGCGAGATAACCGTTGTGCGGAAACTTGTAAGGAAAAGGAAGAGCACCAAAATTACACAGACTGCACCCTCAATGAGCGAGCGGCCCACATTGTTCACCGATGACTGTATATAGTCGGCCTGACGGAAGATTCTTGTATCGACCGTAACATCCGCAGGCAGCGACTTCTGTATGCTCACAAGGTTGCGCTCAATGTTCTGCGTAACCTCGAGGGTGTTGATACCCGGCTGCTTTGAGATTGAGAGAATGACCGCAGGAGTTCCGTTCTGCGCAGCATATCCCTGCTTAACGGCAGGAGCAACAACAACGTCGGCAACATCGGCAACACGCACTGCGGCATCGCCGTCCATCTTCACCAGCGTGCTTCCAAGTTCACCAACATCGCTTGAGCGCCCCATCCCACGCAAGTTGTACTCGTTGCCATAATCACGCACAACGCCCGCACCAACATTAACGCTCATTGCAGCGACAGTGCCTTCGAGTTCCTCCATTGAGACGCCATACATATCCATCTTCACCGGGTCGGCAAGCACCTGATACTGCTTGTAGTCGCCGCCAATGATGGTAACATTAGAGACGCCGCCCGTTGCAAGCACAGCCGGCTTTACTATCCACTCGGCAAGCGTGCGCAACTCCATCATTGATGTAGTGTCGGACTGCATTCCAACGAACATAATCTCGCCCATCACGCTCGATTGGGGAGCGAGCATTGGCACAACGCCATCGGGCAGTTGCTCGGTGAGCAGGCCCATCTTCTCGCTAATTATCTGGCGGGCCCTGTATATATCCATGCCCCAGTCAAACTCAACCCACACAAAAGAGAATCCCTGCGACGATGACGAACGCACACGTCGCACATTGGTTGCACCGTTCACCGCAGTCTCAATGGGGAATGTCACAAGACGCTCCACCTCCTCGGGGGCCATGTTGTGGGCATCGGTAAGAATCACCACTGTCGGCATTGTCAGGTCGGGGAAGACATCAACCTCGATATTCCTTGTGGAATACGTACCGCCGATGGCAACCAGTATTACCGCCAGCATAACCAGCAGCCTATTGTTCAAAGAGAACTTTATTATCCTGTTCAGCATAGCAATACCATTCTATTAATGTACGTGACCGGCATGGGGGTCAAGCGCTGCGGCACCCTGCGAAAGTTTCAGTATGACACCACCCTTGCTCACAACACGTTCGCCGGGAACAACGCCAGAGAGCAGCTGCACATAGCGGCCATCGGTAGCACCAACCTTTACACTGCGCTTTTCAAAGGATGTGGGGTTGTTCTGCACAAAGACGAACATATTGCCCATCTCCTCGACAAGTGCCGTACGTGGAACCGCCACATGATGAGCAGCCTCATCTTCTGACGACAGATAGAGTGTTACTATGCTGCCCGCCACAACACCGGGCAAAGCCGCACAAGAGACAGTCACCGGCAGCATATTGCAACTGTTAGCCACATTGCCGACAACAGGCACAGCGCCATAATCGGCCATGTCATAGACATTACCCTGCGCTGTCTCTACATTAACTGTTGATATTTTCTGCAACTGCGCAGCATAGCGCACCGGCAATTCGGCCACAAGGTTCACACCACCCTCACGCTGCACAACGGCAAGCGGCGTGCCCGGCTCTACATAATCGCCATTGGCAACAAGCAGCGTTGCAACGCAGCCATCCATTGAAGACTTCAGGGTTACCTTGCCCTCGCCAAAGTTGCGTTTCATGCTCTCAAAGCGTGCCTCGGCCTGGCGATAGGCAGCCTCGGCAGCCTGATATTCGCGTTCAGACACTATCTTGTCAATGAAAAGATGCTTCTTGCGCTCAAAATCGGCCTTTGCGAGTTCATAGTTACTCTCGGCCTCGGCAAATTTCACAGCAGCATCATTGTCGGTAACATCGCTGCCATCAAGATAGAACAGCGGCTCATCGACAGCAACCTGCATGCCGGCAAGCACATTGCCCGCAAACTGCACCTTGCCGCTGGTGGTGGCAACAATTGTCGTGAAATCACTTGGGTGAGCCGCAACCTTAGCCGCAACCTTCACAGTGCCTGCAAAGTTGCTTTCTGCAGCAACCTCTGTTGCAAAGTCAATCTTCCAGCTCTGCTCCTTTGCAAACGACACATCGCCGCTCTTGGCAGGAGTCTCGCTGCCATGACCGGGATGAGGAGCATGGCTATGACTGTGCGCGTGAGTATGACCCGAGTGGTCATGACCATCGTGACTGTGCCCCTCGTGTGCATGCGAATGACCTGAGTGATTGTGGCCTTCGTGACTGTGCTCATGTGAATGACCCTCGCAATGCTCTGTCACTGCGACATCAAAGTGCGCAGTCTCCTCGCCAACGGTTACATAAAGCATTCCCGCACCTGCTGTTTCGGGAGTGAACTCAAAGTGGAACTTGCCCTGGGGGTGAGCATGGACTGTAGCGGTGTGGCTCTTGCCACCGACCCTCAGCAGCACACTCGCCTCATCAGCCTGCAGCGGCTTGAAATCGGACAGTCCTGTAGCATAGAGCGTGATGCAGGCCTTCGTGCCCACCTCAAGGCCTTCGTGCTGCAAAAAGAACTCGGCATTGTGTGTATAAGCAGTATAGCAGTGCATGTGGAGATGCTCCTCGTGAGCGTCTGCACCTTGATGAGTGTGCCCCGCGCATCCGCACAAGGCAACAATCGCAACAATAATGTAAAGTATCTTTTTCATAGTAATCTGTTTAATTGTCCAACGGGGATTCAATCACCCCTTTATATACTCTTTCGCCCACTCCTTGTCAACATAGTTCTCGATGAGCGTGCAGGCGTGCGCACTGAAATCGAGTCCATTCGACATTATGGCATCCCACTCTGCAGCCGTAAGCAGTGCGAGGGTCTCGCGTGTCACCCCACCCTTGACAAGACCATAGAGCACACCGGCATTGAAGTTGTCACCCGCGCCAACGGTACTCACTACATCAACCGGCTTCACCGGGTAAACAGCATTCACACCACGTGTGAAGAACCTTACATCACCACCGCCATTGGTAAAGATGAAATTGGGACAATAGAATTTTATCTTCTGGTTGTATATCTTCTCGGCATCGTCCATCTCATAGAGATACCTGAAATCATCGGCCGAGCCGCGCACAATGTCGGCAAGCTCGAGATTCTCAATGAGCGCCTCGGCAAGTTTAATGCGTTCATTGACATGGTTTTTCCTGAAGTTGATATCGTAGAACAGCACAGCACCCTGTTCGTGCGCATACTCAAGAAATGCCTTTGTCTTGTTGCGCAATACAGGGTTCAGCACAAAATATGAGCCGTAGACCACAATGTCGCCCTCCTTTATCACCGGGAACTCCACCTCGAGACGGTTGTTGGGATAGTCCTTGTAGAAGAGATACTCTGCATCATTATTCTCGTTCAGGAAAGCAAGAGCAAGCGGTGACTTGCCACCCGAAAAACTGCAAACGGCCGACGAACCCACATTGTTGTCGCGCAGATGCTCAAGGATGATGCTGCCAATGCGGTCATCACCTACCTCGCTGATAAATTCGGTCTGCACGCCACAGCGCCCCAAAGAGATTACACAATTATATACAGAGCCACCGGGCACCGCCTTTACCGGTGCATTATTCTTGAACAATATATCAAAGACAGTCTCTCCAATACCTATTACCTTAGCCATTTTTTAGTTCCTACTTTATTAAATCTTCAAGTTCTTTCAAGTTGTTTGCCACAGCAATATATTTCTCAAACTCGCCACGCACGAAGCCCGCCTGCAGCATTTCGTCAAGGGTTGCGCACAAGGAGTTCCAGAATCCATTCACATTGTAAAGCACCACACGTTTCGTGTGATAGCCAATCGTTGCGGCCGCCATGACGTGGAATATCTCGTCAAGGGTGCCCACACCACCCGGCAGGGCAACAAGAATATCGCTTCGCTTGAGCATTATATCCTTGCGCTCGCTCAAGTTACGGCAAGGTACCTGCTCATCGAGCAGGGCGCTCACCCTGTCACGCTCTACAAGAATGTCGGGTACTACACCAACCACGCGGGCACCCGATGCCTTTGCCGCCTTTGCCGTAGCCTCCATAAGGCCGAAACGGGCACCCCCGTAAACCAGCGTAGCACCCAAGCGCCCGAGCATGGTACCAACCTCTGCTGCAGCCTCAAAATAACCTGGGGCGATATTCTCCGATGCGGCACAAAAAACAGCAATACTCTTCATATCCTACAGCGTCTGCATATCATTAAGGCGCTTGTACACGCCGTTCAACTTAATCAATTCATCGTGCTTGCCACGCTCCACAATCTCACCGTCGCGCAAAACACAAATCTCATCGGCATTCTTGATGGTTGACAACCGGTGAGCGATGGCAATGGTGGTACGTGTCTTCATCAGTCGCTCAAGAGCCTCCTGCACAAGACGCTCACTCTCGGTATCGAGCGCCGATGTAGCCTCGTCAAGAATCAGTATCGGCGGGTTCTTCAGTATTGCACGTGCAATGCTTATTCGCTGGCGCTGACCACCGGACAGACGACAGCCCCTGTCGCCCACATTGGTCTCATAGCCTTTCTCGCTCTCCATGATGAAATCGTGCGCATTTGCAATCTTAGCAGCCTCGACAACCTGTTCCATCGTTGCATTCTCAACACCAAAGGTGATGTTGTTGTAGAAAGTATCATTGAACAGAATCGCCTCCTGGTTCACATTACCGATGAGAGCGCGCAACGACCTTACTTTCATATCCTTCACATTCACACCGTCAATGCATACCTCACCCTTTTCAACATCATAGTAGCGTGGTACAAGGTCAACCAGCGTAGACTTTCCGCTTCCCGACTGACCAACTAGCGCCACTGTCTTTCCTTTTTCAATCTTCAGGTTTATATTCTTGAGCACATCACGCTCGCCATCGTATGAGAATGTCAGATTCTTGAACTCGACACCCTCATTCACATCGGAGAGTTCCACGCCCTTTTCGCCATCGGTTATCGGATTCTCGGCCTTCAGTATCGCATCGACACGTTCCATTGATGCCAAGCCACGTGGGATGCAGTAGGATGCCTTTGAGAGTTCCTTCAGCGGGTTGATGATACTGTACAACATTGTCAGATAGTAGATGAACGCCGGTGCCGAAATAATTGAATTCTCACTGAGAATAAGCGTTCCACCAAACCACAGCACAATCACAATCACACAAGTTCCCAGGAATTCACTCATCGGGTGAGCCAACGCCTGACGCATGGCAACACGCATAACCGCGCCACGCAACTCGTTACAGCATATCTTGAAACGGCCGGACATCTTCTTCTCGGCAACAAAGGCCTTTACAATGCGCAAACCACCAATTGTCTCTTCCATCTGCGATGTTGTCTCTCCAAACCTCTGCTGCACGACCAATGACCGTGCTTTCAGTTTTCGTCCGACAGCGCCCATAACCCAACCAACCACCGGCATTACAAAGATAGTGAACAGCGTCAGTTCCCAACTGACATAGAGCAACGTCGCAAAGTATATGATTATGAAGATAGGGTTCTTTATGAGCATGTCGAGCGAAGTCACAATGGAGTTCTCGACCTCAATGACATCACCGGTCATACGCGCAATTATATCGCCCTTTTTCTCTTTCGAGAAGAAACCCAGAGGCAGCGACACCACTTTGTCATACATCCGTGTTCGCAAATCACGGACAATTCCGGTGCGCAATGGTATTATGGCTGCCGACGAGGCAAAGTAACTGGCAGTCTTGAGCAGAGTCATGAATATCAGGAATACACCAAGCAGCATCAGCATCGACGATGCACCGTGAGCGGCAACAAAATCATTCATGTAATACTGCACATTGTTCATAAGCACATCCTTTGCATTGCCCGAGTTCATCGCGCTCCATTCAACAAATTCAACCTCGACGGGTTCTGTGACCTTGAACAGAATCTGCAGAATAGGTATAAGCACCATAAACGAGAATACATTCAGCACAGCCGACAGCAAGGTAAACACCACCGACAGTATCAGATATTTCTTGTAAGGCGGCACAAACCGTTTCAGGACTTTAAAGAATTCCTTCATATAAGAAAGTTTTTGTTTACTCGTGTAAAAAACGTTTTCCCGGCAAAGTTACGTCTTTTTTATTATATAATATACTATAAATTCAAGAATTAACGTTAATGTAACAAAATATGAATGCCGGCAAAGGCACCCCGGCAATAAAAACAGGAACTTTTTTATTGCCCGTATTAGAAAAAACAGTTACTTTTACAGTTGCAAGAAAACAGAACAGCAAAAATGGGCAGAAAGAAATTTTCACAAAAAGAGTTCGATGTCATACGCAAGTTGCTCGGCAGCAAGATGCGTGCTAACCGTGCACAGCAAAAAATCATACGCCACACCCTGCGCACAGTCTTTGAGTTCAATATCTCAGATTTCAATATACAAGGCCAGGCCTTTGGCCCCGCCGACCTTGACGAATGCTTGCGCCGAGGACGTATACACGTGCTTGACGATGCCACAATTGAGGCGATGAAACTGCGCCATGCCGAGAAGAAACTGCACGACGAGGCCGTACAACAGGCCGAAGCCATTGCTGACGGCGAAGCCGTTGATTGGCAGAAAGTTCTGGAAGAGTGGAACGAGTACTACAAGAACAACCCAGAGCAACAAGGTTAAACTGAAAGGTGAAAACGGAAATCTCAAAACATCCGTTTTCACCTTTCAGTTTTCACCTTTACCCTTTCACCTCAACTAAACAAGTCCCAGTTTCTTTGCAAATTCCCAAATAACCATTCCTGCGGTGACAGACACATTCAGCGAATGCTTTGTACCAAACTGCGGGATTTCAATTGCACCGTCCGAGGCATCCACAACTGCCTGCAGCACTCCCTTGACCTCATTGCCAAGCACAACGGCATAGCGTTCACCCACAGTTGCCACAAAATCCTGCAGAGCAACACTGCCCTGGCACTGCTCTATTGAGTATACATTATAACCTTGCTCACGCAATGCCGCCACCGCATCTATTGTCGACTCAAAATATTGCCACTCAACAACATCCTCGGCGCCAAGAGCGGTCTTGTGAATCTCGGCACTAGGCGGTGTAGCCGTTATGCCGCACAGCATTATGCGCTCCACGCGAAAAGCATCGCTTGTGCGAAAGACAGACCCCACATTGTGGAGGCTGCGCACATTGTCAAGAACAACCACCAACGGGAGTTTCTCGGCTTGGGCAAACGTATCGCGGTCAATACGCCCCATCTCTGTTACAAGTTTCTTCCGGTTCATAGGTATTTGCTCCAGTCCGTTTTTCTCATATCACCTTCACGCTCATATGCGGTATGCATTGCGAAAGTTGCCGCAAGATTATGCGACAGATGAGCCTTTTTGGATATTTTCAGATAGTCCCACAAATAGTTCCTGTATTCCGGATGAGCGCAATTCTCTATCAACAGCCTTGCACGCTCGTCAGGCCCCTTGCCACGCAAGTCGGCAACACCCCACTCGGTCACCACAACCTTTACATCGTGCTCGGTATGGTCAACATGGGTCACCATTGGCACTATTGAACTTACAGTACCGCCCTTCTGGGTTGAAGGACAGGAGAATATAGAAACGAAGGCGTTGCGTGCGAAGTCACCGGAACCGCCAATTCCGTTCATAATACGGGTTCCCCACAGGTGCGATGAGTTTACACAGCCTGCCAGGTCGACGGTGATAGCCGTATTCATTGCAATAAGGCCAAGACGCCTGATAACCTCGGGATGGTTAGAAATCTCCGACGGGCGCAGGATTAGCCTGTCGCGGAAAAAATCAAGATTATCATATACATGCTGCAGGCACTCCTGGCTCAAGGAGAGCGAGCAGGTACTGCCGGCCTTTATGCGGCCGCACTCCATAAGATTGATAACCGAATCCTGAAGCACCTCGGAATAGAGATCAAGCGGCGGCAATTCATTATTGTCGCCTAGCGCCTTGAGTACAGCGTTTGCGACATTACCGATACCGCTTTGAATGGGCAGGCCTGTTGCAGGAATTACCCCACGCCTTATATCATCCAGTATAAAATTGACAACGTTCTCGCCAATCTTGCGTGTAACAGGGTCAAGTTCCTTAAAGACAACCTGTTCATTCGGCAAGCACACCTCCACAATGCCCACAACCTTCTTTGGGTCGACCTGAACGTATGGCTTGCCAATCCTGTCGGCAGCATTGTATATTGGAATCTCCTTGCGGTATGGCGGGTCCTGCGGTTCATACACATCGTGCAGCCCCATCGTGTGATGGAACGTATTGCGCTCGATGATAATCCTGTCGGCAAGGTTGGCAACAGTCTGGCCAATACCGCCGGCGGTGGTCAGGTACACCTTTCCATCGGGGGTAATGTCTATCGCCTCAAGGATAGCCACATCAACCTTGCCTAAGTAGCCATAGCGCAAGTCCTGCGCCATAAGCGAGAGGTGCAGGTCGTTATACACGACCTCCTTGTTGTTGATGGCCTCACGCATTGTTGGGTTCGAGATGAATGGCGCACGGAAATTCAAGGCCTGTGCACGTGAGAGCATACCGTCGATGGCCTCACCCGTTGATGCACCTGTGAACAGGTTTATCTTGAATGGCTTGCCGGCAGCATGAGCCTCCTCGGCACGCTTTGCCACCTCGGGAAGTACCGTCTTGGGCGTTCCCGAAAGGGTAAAGCCGCTAATTCCCACACCGTCCCCATTATTTATGTAACAAGCAGCCTCGGCTGCTGTTATAATAGGATAATTCATAGCAATTATCTTTAACAATCAATACTTTCTGTTGAATATCTCGGAGTACAGGAATGCCCGCTTGGCATCGGACTTGCTGCCAAGTTTTACCAATCGTTCCTTCCTGCCAGGCTCAGGGTTCTCCTTTTTGGGAGCCGATGGTGCTGCAACCTGCACCGGTCCTTGCACACTGTGCCTTTGCGGGCCGGGCTTCCGGGCCGGGCGCTTGGGAGCGGCAACTGCAGAAGCAGGTGCCGGCGCATGGCCAGCCTTCTCCGGTTCCAGGATTTCTATCGTTGGAAAACTTTCGCCAAAAGGCTTTCCGCCATCATTTCCCGGAGCAGTTCCCAGGCTCTTTACAACATACACAACCAAGTATATTGCACCAACCACCAGAATTGAGACTATTGAACCCATAATCAAGCATTGTTTTTGGCAACGAACTTCGCGAACATTTCATCAAAGACCTCGCCACGTGTCAGGCGGCCATCTTTCAGGCAGATGACATCCACCTCACCCTTCAGCACCAGTGCACCGTCGGCAAGGTTATATATATCCTGCAGGAATACAAGTTTTGCACCCTTGCGAACTGTGTCTATGCACACCACAAACCTATCACCGCCACGCAAAGGACGCTTATACTGCATGGTTATCTTTGACACCATCATGTCAAGACCCTGTGTGTGCATCTGCGAGAAACTGCCGCCAATATACTCAAGGAACTCATGGCGCGCATACTCAAGATAGTGCTGATAGTTGGCATTATTTACCACACCCTGAATGTCGCACTCATAGTCGCGCACCTTCATTTCCAGTCTGTAGATGTAATTCTCCATAAAATCTGCATATTTCTACCGCGAATATACAACAATAAAATAATTAATGAAGTCTTTTAAGAAATTTATAGATATTATTTGTTATTTTTGGGACAAAGTTCGAAAATATACTGCACTCGCTGTGAAATATTCAAGTAAAACTTGATATTATTTCGCTCGTTTGTTGCTATTTTTGCGATGGTTGAAACGAATGGAAGCGAAAGATATTCAAAATATCTACGCGGCTCATCCCGGGGTTGACGCCCTGATGCAGTTGCGCGAAGAGGGGAGCAAAAAGCGAGTTCTCCTCGAGGGACTATTGGGCAGTTCGGCAGCAATGACACTCTGCGGACTCAAGCAACGTGCCCCTGAGCAGACAATGCTTGTTGTGATGAACGATGCCGAGGAGGCCGGATATTTCTACCACGACATGATGCAGATTACCGGCGATGGCAGCATCCTCTTCTTCCCGTCATCATTCCGCCGCGCCATGAAATATGGCCAGGAGGATGACGCCAACCGCATTCTGCGCACCGAGGTAATGAGCCGTCTTGCCAACCGCCGCCGCAAGGAGGGACTTGTCATTGTCACACACCCCGACGCCCTTGCCGAGAAGGTGGTGTCGCAACAGCAGCTCGAGGAGAAGACCCTCACAATTGCAGTGGGCGACAGCATTGGCCGCGACGAAGTCGAAAAGAGGCTCGCCGCTCTGAAGTTCAAGGAGGTTTCCTATGTGTACGAGCCAGGCGAGTTTGCCGTACGAGGCAGCCTCATCGATATTTTCTCCTTTTCATCGGAGTATCCCTACCGAATAGACTTCTTTGGCGATGAGGTGGAGAGCATAAGGACATTCACTGTAGAGGACCAACTCTCAAAGGAGCGCACCGGCGAGGCCACCATTGTACCCAAGCTCAGCGGCAGCCAGGCGGTTGCAATAACAGAGTTCCTGCCCAAGAATGCCATTCTTGTAACAAAGGACATTGCATTTGTCAAGGGGTGCATTGACAGACTTGGCAACGAGGGCTTTGCCCTGCAGACAAGGCTGTCGGACGACGCACTGCCACAGATGCCGGAACTCATGAGCGCCGGCGAGCTTGAGCAGTATGCCAAGAGAACCAGACACTGGGAACTGCGCCCGCAATCCATTGGGAATTGTACGAAGGTCAAGTTCGACACATCGCTCCAGCCACTGTTTCACAAGGATTTTGACCTTGTGAGCCAGAACTTCAAGCGCCTGCTCGGTGAAGGCTACAGGCTCATGTTCCTCACCGACGACCTTCACCAGGCCGACCGCCTGAAAGCCATCTTCGAGGAGCGCGGCGACGAGATTCCGTTCACACCCATCGGACACACGATACACGAGGGATTCTGCGACAACACGCTAAAAATCGCCCTTTTCACCGACCATCAGTTGTTCGGGCGATTCCATAATTTCCGTCTGCGCAGCGAACGTGCCCGAAACGGCAAGGCAGCGCTCACCATCAAGGAACTCAAGGAGTTCGGCATTGGCGACTACATAGTGCACATTGATCATGGCATTGGCAAGTTCGGCGGTTTGGTGCGCATACCCAACGGCGAGGTTACACAGGAGGCCATAAAGTTAATATACAAGAACGACGACGTGGTCTTTGTCTCAATCCACAACCTGCACAAGATATCCAAGTACAGGGGCAAGGAGGGCGACGCGCCACAGGTGAACAAATTGGGCACCGGCGCTTGGGAGCGGATGAAGGAACGCACGAAGAACAAGATAAAGGATATTGCCCGCGACCTCATCAAACTATATTCTCAACGTTACAAGGAGGAGGGGTTCGCCTTCTCGCCCGACAGTTACTTGCAGAACGAACTTGAAGCAAGTTTCATCTACGAGGACACCCCCGACCAGTTCAAGGCCACCAACGAGGTGAAACAAGACATGGAGCGCAAGCGCCCTATGGACCGCCTCATCTGCGGCGACGTGGGCTTTGGAAAGACCGAGGTGGCAATACGTGCTGCCTTCAAGGCCGCCACAGACGGCAAGCAGGTGGCAGTGCTTGTCCCAACTACCGTATTGGCATACCAGCACTATCTCACATTCAAGGAGAGACTCAAGGACTTCCCCTGCAACGTACAGTACCTGAGCCGTGCCCGCAACGCATCGACCACAAAGAAGGTTCTTGAGGAGATAAAGGAGGGCAAGGTAGATATTATCATCGGTACCCACAAACTCACGAGCAAGGAGGTCAAGTTCAAGGACTTGGGACTGCTAATCATTGACGAGGAGCAGAAATTTGGTGTTGCGGTAAAGGAAAAACTGCGCCAGTTCAAGGTGAATGTTGACACGCTAACAATGACAGCAACCCCCATCCCGCGCACCCTGCAGTTCTCAATAATGGGAGCACGCGACCTGTCAATCATACAGACACCCCCACCTAACCGCTATCCTATCCACACCGAGATACACAAGTTCGACGCAGAGGTAATAAAGGAAGCCATAAACTTTGAACTGAGCCGCAACGGACAGGTATTCTTCATCACCAACAGAATATCGGGCATGGAGGAACTTGCCAATATGATAAAGCGCCACATACCCGATGCACGCGTATGCATAGGTCACGGCCAGATGGAGCCTGCAGAGCTTGAAAAGAGACTCTACGAATTCATCAACCACGACCACGACGTGCTCATAGCCACCTCTATTGTGGAGAACGGCATAGACATCCCCAATGTCAACACCATAATCATCAATCAGGCGCAAAACTTTGGACTCAGCGACCTGCACCAGATGCGCGGGCGCGTGGGACGCGGCAAGCGCAAGGGTTTCTGCTATATGCTCACGCCGCCACGCGAGAGCCTCAACACCGACGCGCGTCGTCGCCTGGAGGCCATTGAGAGTTTCAGCGACCTGGGCAGCGGAATGAGCATTGCAATGCAGGACCTAGACATCCGAGGCGCAGGTAACCTGCTTGGCGCCGAACAGAGCGGCTTCATCGCCGACCTGGGCTACGAGACATACCAGAAAATTCTTGCCGAGGCAGTTCAGGAACTCAAAGAGGATGAGTTTGCCGACATACTCATGCAAGAGGAAAGCGAGACAGCTGCCGATAGTTACGTCAAGGAGTGCTTTGTAGAGAGCGACCTTGAACTGTTGTTCCCGGCCCTCTATGTCCCCGACAGCAACGAGCGCATACTGCTGTACCGCGAACTCGACTCGCTCACCGACAGCCGGGAGATTGAGGCCTTCAGAGCAAGGATGAAGGACCGTTTTGGCGCAATCCCCAAAGAGGGCGAGGAACTAATCAGGGTTGTACAGTTGCGTCACAAGGCGCAGAAACTGGGCATTGAGAAGATATTCCTCAAAGGCGGCAGGATGAACCTGTTCCTTGTGGACACCCGTAACGAGCGCTACTACACAAGCGAACTCTTTGGCGGCATCATGGGCTACATACCCACCAGCCAGTTCAAGTGCAAGGTGCGTGAGGGCGACGGGCGTTGCATAATCACCGTTGAAAACGTAAAAAATGTAGAGACGGCACTTGCTTTCATTGAGGAGGTACAACGGCACGTCTGCATTTTAAAATAGAACAAAAAAATACACAACAATCTAAAATATAGCAAAATGAAAAAGAGAAGACTATTTGGTTGTATTGCAGTTGCAATCATGCTGTCGGGAAGCGCCATTGCGCAGAACAACGGCGGCATCAACTCGCAGATGCTCAAGGAACTCAGCGACAGTTACAACCCCACTACCGCCGAAAAGGCACTGCAGAACATCCTGCTCTCACAGCCCATCAAGGAACTGGCACTGAACCAGGAGAACCTCAATGAGTTGGACACCTATTTCAGCCACAGCGTGCCATCAAAAGGCATTACAAACCAGAAGTCATCGGGACGTTGCTGGCTCTTCACCGGCCTCAACGTCATGCGCGCAAAGATGATTGCAAGCGAGAATCTTGGTGCATTCGAGTTCTCGCAAGTATACAACTTCTTCTTCGACCAGTTGGAGAAATCGAACCTTTTCCTGCAGGGCATCATCGACACACGCAAAAAACCCATTGACGACCGCACAGTTGAGTGGCTGCTGCAGCACCCATTGAGCGACGGCGGCACATTCACCGGCGTTGCCGACCTCGTTGCAAAGTACGGCGTTGTGCCCAAAGGCGTGATGAAAGAGAGTTACAGCAGTGACAACACAAGCGCATTCTCTTCACTGCTCACACGTAAGCTGCGCGAGTTCGCCATTGAACTGCGCCAGGCACATGAGAACGGAGCAAAGGAGAAGGAACTGCTCAACATGAAGAAAGAGCAGTTGAAGACAGTCTACAAGATGCTTGCAAATGTCTACGGTGTTCCACCAACCGAGTTCATGTGGGCACCAAAGGATGCGAACGGCAAGTATCGCGAAGAGCCACAGAAGTACACTCCAAAGAGTTTCTATGAGAAGTACGTGAACATAAACATGCAGGACGACTACATAATGTTCATGAACGACCCTGCACGCCCCTATTGGAAGTGCTATGAGATTGAGTATGACCGCCACCTCTATGACGGGCATAACTGGCTATACATAAACCTGCCAATTGAGGAAATCAAGGCTATGGCTATCGCGTCAATCAAGGACAGCACAATGATGTACTTCTCTTGCGACGTTGGCAAGTACCTGAACTCGGAGCGCGGAACACTTGACCTTGCGAACTTCAAGTACGAGGAACTTTTTGGCATTGAGTTTGGAATGGACAAACGCGAGCGCATCATCACATTTGACAGCGGCTCATCGCACGCAATGACACTTATGGCTGTGGACCTTGACGCCGACGGTAAGCCCAAGAAGTGGCAGGTAGAGAACAGTTGGGGCGCAAAATCGGGCTTCAACGGCACACTCATAATGACAGACGAGTGGTTCAATGAGTATATGTTCCGCCTTGTGGTGGACAAAAAATATGTTCCCGCAAAGGTTCTTGACGTTCTCAAGCAGAAACCAATCATGCTTCCGGCTTGGGACCCAATGTTCACACCCGAACAGTAACATAATGAAACGCTGCCTATGCGGGCAGCGTTTCATTGTTAAAACCGATTACACCATTCGTAATTATTAATGAATTGCCACACCTTATCAGCAAAAAAGGGGGTACTTTTGCAACCGGAAAAGAAAAAGCATAGGACATGACACACAACTACAGTTTCAAGAGCATGGTCAAGAAGTATGTGAACAGCAGTGCCGTTCTCATAATCTGTACCGTTTTTGCTCTTATCTTTGCTAACACGCCATTAAAAGACGAGTTCTTCAGTTTCTGGAGCCAGGAGGTATCTCTCTCAATAGGGGAATTCAATCTCTTCAGCCACAACGGGCACCCAATGAAACTCATTGAGGTTATCAACGATTTCCTCATGGCAATATTCTTCCTGTCTGTAGGTCTTGAGATAAAGCGCGAGATACTTGTCGGCGAGCTCTCTTCGGCAAAAAAAGCAATGCTGCCCATCATTGGCGCATGTGGCGGCATGCTCATTCCGGTGCTGCTCTTCTGGCTCACATGCCCCAACAACCCCGACATGATGCGAGGCGTTGCCATTCCAATGGCAACGGACATTGCATTCTCGCTTGGAGTGCTGTCAATTTTTGACAAGAGAGTACCCATTGGCCTGAAGATTTTCCTTGCCGCACTTGCAGTTGCCGATGACCTGGGCGGCATCATTGTCATTGCTATTTTCTACTCATCCACAATAGACATCAACTACCTGCTGCTTTCCGGAGCTTGCGTGGCCGTGCTAATGATTGCCAACCACAAGAAGATAATGTCCAAGAACTTCTACCTTGTTACCGGACTTGTACTGTGGTACCTGATGCTCAACTCGGGCATACACTCAACAATTGCAGGAGTAATTGTGGCGTTCTGCACACCGGGTTCGCTGCGCAAGGGAGCAGTACGTTATATCGAGCGCATAAAGGAGAACATAAGCGGATTCAACGAGGTGCACGTCGTGGGCAAGCATCACACAGCCTTACTCACACACGAGGAGATTCACAAGCTCAAGAGCATTGAGTCTGCGGCCGACAAACTCATCAGCCCGCTGCAGGAGTTCGAGGATAGCCTGCACAACATCATCGGCTACTTCATCATCCCGCTCTTTGCATTTGCGAATGTGGGCATAGACCTCTCTGCAATGAGCATTGGCAGCCTCTTTGGCGGCATTGGGCTATCCGTTAT
>JAEIGA010006262.1_pt1 | contig 18117 bp, 22 predicted proteins | sample 9270691 | NCBI WGS metagenome assembly JAEIGA01 (sample SAMN17057246, study PRJNA624740) | gut metagenome | biome: biome; isolation source: fecal sample | host: Bos grunniens | place: China: Xizang | collected 2019
AGACATTACTTCTGACTGCAGGCTGTATGTCATCCAGACCGGAAAGCTGTATAAGATTATCGCGTCTCCTGAAAATGTGGAGATGCGGAATAAATGGCTGAAGATCCGGGTGCAGTGCCTGACGGGGGGTGTATAAAATGGCTGTCGGCGGCAATCGGAGCGGCGTGAAATGGAACAAAGGCGGAAGCCTGAAGCGAAATCACGGCCTGAGCGTTGACTGGAATCCATTCGAGGCATACGCGGAGGAAATCGACCGCCTGGGCGGAGACCTTCAGAAAATCTTCACGGACGCGCTGGAGCAGGCCGCAGAGACGATTCAGGATGACACGCTGGACGCGATTTCGCTGGGAAATCTCCCGGCGCGCGGCAAGTATTCCGACGGCACAACCGCAGAGTCTGTCGTGCAGGGCGCGTCAGTCACCTGGTCCGGACCAATCGGGGAGATTCCGGTGGGTTTCGATTTTTCAAAGCCGGGAGCCGGCGGCTTTCTGATCGCAGGGACTCCCAGGATGGCACCGGATTATGCGCTGCAGGATATATATGTGCGCAAAAAGTACATGAAGCAGATCCAGGAGGATATGATGCAGATTTTCGCGGATGCTGTGAGTGATCTGATGGGAGGCTGATATGGTAGACGCTTTGATCGGGATCCTGGAGAGTTATAATCAAAATTTTCCCGTGTACCGTCAGGGGTCCATCGGAAAGGCTGAACCATATCCGGAGAGCTTCTGGACGTGGTGGAATACTGACTCACCGGATCACGCGCATTATGACAATGACAACTATGGCATTGCCTGGGCTTTTCGTGTTTATTTCTACTCCATCGATCCGGCGCTTGTGTATAGCGCAATCGATGAGATCAGGAATGTGCTGAAGGCCGCAGGCTGGGTAGTACCAGGCGCCGGATACGATGTCCTCAGCGATGAGGAAACTCACACCGGCCGGGCAATCGACATCTATTTTCTGGATGTCTGAACAAAGAAATAGGAGGCTGAAATGGCAAAGACTTATTTTGAATACCGCGGCGTCTCTCATGCCGTGTATGCAGAAATTACAAAAGACGATTCTGATGGGCTGACCTTCGGAACGATTAAGGACTTCACCGGTGTGGCGGAAATCGGCAAGACCACCGAGTCCAGCTCCGAGGCGCACTATTATGACAACATCCCCGCGATCGTGATCGAGTCCGAAGGTGCGGACACGATTTCTATCGAGGCGTCCGGTATCCCTTTTGATGTCCTGGCGGACATCACCGGCCAGTACTACGACGCCGCAAAGGGTATGCTGGTGGAGCAGGAGCGTACACCCAAGTACTTCGCATTTGGCTATACGACCGACAAGACCGACGGGACTCAGGTGTTTGTGTGGCGCCTGAAGGGTACTTTCTCCATCCCGGATCAGACCAGCGCCACGAAGGACGCCGGCACGGACGCCAATGGCCAGAGCGTGACCTTTACCGGCGTAAATACTGCGCACAAGTTCACCGCTACCGGCAAGTCGGCGAAGGCTTGCAATATTGACACCAGTGTAAACACCACCATGACTGAGGACGATTTCTTCGAGCAGGTGGTAACGCCTGACACAACTTTTTAGGGGGCCCTCTAGTGGGGACCGCCCTGGTGGGTGAGGCCACACTGGCGGGCTAAGCAAAAAAGGCAAAGTTGACAGGCGGGGATTCACTTCTCCGCCTGATATTTCAGGCAAACAAGAGAGGAGGATCAGATGATGGAAAAACATATTGAAATCAACGTATACGGCGCAAATGGGGCAATCATAAAGACGTCAACTGCACGCCTGATCGACATCGAATTCGGCACAATCCGCGCGATCATGAAGCTGTTGAAGGTGGAGTCCATTGATGACTTTGAGGAAATGCTGACCACAGTATACGAGGCCTGGGACCAGCTGACGGCAGTGCTGGCACAGATCTTTCCGGACATGGAGGAGGAAGACTGGGACCATGTGAAGGTTCGGGAGCTGATCCCTGCTGTCATCCAGATCCTCCGCTTTTCGTTCGCTGAGATCATGAAGGTGCCGAAAGAAAAAAACGTGTAGAGGGGGACGATAAATCCCCCATACATGAAGTGTTGTTTTCAATCGAATATCTTTTGTGCAAAGAATTCCCGGCGCTGTCACCGCTGGAGGTAGACCGCACGCAATACCATAGAGTGTTGGCGCTGTTCGGAGAGCTGCGTCAGCTGCAGATCCGACAGAAAGAAGCAAAAGAAGAGCAGACCGGGGATACGGTAATCCGCAGAAGAGCAGGGGATGACTGGTTCTAAAAAAGTGAGGTGCAGAGGAATTGCCAGCGAATGAATCCACGATGAAATTCAGAGCTGATATATCGAACATGAAGGCCGCAATGCAGGAGGCCAGCCGGGCGATCCGTTTGGCTAACTCCGAATTTAAGGCTGCCGTGTCCGGGATGGACGCCTGGAATAAGTCCAGTGATGGGCTGACGGCGAAGCTGAAGCAGCTGGACACGACTCTGGCCGCACAGAAACGTCAGCTGGCTGCGCTGGACGCAGAATATAAAAAGGTGGCTAAAGCCCAGGGGGAGGACTCCAAGGGCGCGCAAGAGCTGCTTATTAAGATCAATAACCAGAAGGCCGCGATCGGAAAGACCGAGAAGGCCATGGAAGACTATGCGCAGGAGCTTGAGAAGGTCGAAAATTCGGCGGATGATACCGGTGAGGCCATCGAGGAGACCGGCAAGAGTGCAGAGAAGGCATCTGACGGATTTACCGTAATGAAGGGCGTCCTGGCGAATCTGGTGGCTGAGGGGCTGAAAATGGCCATCTCTGCGCTGAAGGATTTCGCTAAAGATGCATATGAGGCCGGTGCTGCGTTTGAGGCGTCCATGAGCAACGTCAGGGCCCTCTCAGGGGCTTCGGGGCAAGACCTGGACAGATTGGCCGAGAAGGCAAAAGAACTGGGTAAATCGACCAAATTCACGGCCACACAGGTGGCTGACGCGTTCGGCTACATGTCCCTTGCCGGATGGAGCACCGAGCAGATGCTGGACGGCATCGACGGCGTGCTGAATCTGGCAGCGGCATCCGGCATGGAGCTGGCCAGCGCTTCTGACATGGTGACCGACTATCTTTCAGCGTTTAGCATGGAGGCGTCAGAGGCCGGTAAAATGGCCGATATGCTGGCATATGCTCAGGCGCACACCAACACCACGGCGCAGCAGCTGGGCGAGGCGTTTGGAAATTCTGCTGCCGGGCTGAATACGGCAGGTCAGTCCATGGAGACCGTCACTGCACTCCTGGAGGCGATGGCGAACCAGGGCCGGAAAGGATCCGAAGCCGGCACGGCGCTGAATGGCATCATGTCGCAGATCACGCAGAACATGAAGGATGGTGCAATCCAGATCGGAGAGACCACCGTCGCAGTCCAGGATCAGGAGGGCAATTTTAGGGATCTGATCGATATTATCTCGGATGTTGATGCAGCCACCCAAGGAATGGGTACGGCGGAAAAATCCGCAGCGCTGGCGGCCGTTTTTAATCGCACATCTCTGGCCGGATTAAATCAGGTCCTAAATGAAGGTGTCGATAAGGTCCGGGGATACCGTGAAGAGCTTTACGGTGCGACCGGAGCCGCTGAAGAGATGGCCGATGTGATGCAGGATAACCTTCAGGGGGACCTGACCACGATGGACAGCGCTCTGGAGGGCCTGGGGATCGCGGCATTTGAATACTTCAATGGCCCGCTCCGGGGAGTCGTTCAGGGCGTTACTGATATCATCGGGAACATCACGAAGCTGCTCACTCCGCAGCGGTCCGCGCTCCAGGACTTTGTCGCAGATGTCGGAAAGAGCAATGACAATGTGCAGAAGCTGCTGGACAATACGGCGCAGGTCCTGGCCGGATCCGATGAAGATGTGGCAAAGCTGGAAGGCTATCGGGATGTGCTGCTGGAAGTGGCGAAGGCCGGCGAAGCGAATGAGGTGCAGCGATTTGAGGTGTCGCAGATCGTGGGTGAACTGGGGCAGGAGATTCCGGAGCTTGCAGCGGCCTGGGACGCAGAGACCGGATCCCTTAACGCCAGCACAGAAGCCATCAATGCATGGATTGACTCCTATGAGCAGTCGCTGAAGCGCACGGCGCTGATCGAAGCCCAGAAAAGCGCATGGGAAGCGCTGACGCAGGCCCAGATCAACAAGGCAAAAGCGGATCAGGCCGTGAAGACATCCGAGGAAAAGCTGACGGAAGCGAACTCGAAAGAAGTCAGCCTGATGAAGGACGGACTGCAGGCAGTCCAGGATCACAATCAGGCAGTGGGAGAGCTTACAACGACACGTCAAAATGCGTTGGATGTCCAGTATGAGGCAAACGACCAGATGCAGAAGGCGTCGGAGGAGTATCAAAGCACATCCGAGGCCGTGAAAGCGCTGGCGGATGAGTGGGGCGTCAGCGTCGATGAACTCCGCGCTATGGGCGCCGAGGAAGAGGCTGCCGCAGAATCCACCACGGAGCTTGCGGAGGCTGTCGATACGGTAGACTCTGAACATCTGGAAAAGCTGACAGAGGCCGCTGAGGATATGCGGCAGGGCATTGAAGACGCCATGGAGGGGGCTGTCTCCGCATTCGATGAGTTTAATGCCGGGGCTGAGATCACCGCCGAGGAAATTATCCAGAATCTGGATTCTCAGATTGAGGGGCTGTCCAGCTGGTCCGACAACATGGAACGACTGGGAGCTGAGGCCGGTCAGGGCATGAGCCAGGAACTCTACGATTATCTGGCGGAGATGGGACCGGAATCCGCCAATCTGGTGCAGACCCTGGTTGATTCCCTGGATGCAGAGGATGGATCATTTGAGGAGATCTCCAGCAAGTGGGGTGAGGCGCTGAAGCTATCGGATAATGCCGACATGATCAGCAGCTATACCACCGCAGCAAAGGACCTTGCCACCGCAATGGGCGACACCGGCGAGGAGGTCGGTGATCAATTCGCCCAGGGCATGGAAAAGAGCAAGGGCAAGGCAGAAACGGCAGCGACTAATGTCGCAAATGCAGCTGTAAAAAAAGCGGGAACCGAAAAATCAAAAATGAACACAGCCGGCCAGCAGACTGGTCAGGAGTATGCTTCTGGCGTGAATTCCAAGACGGGAAGCGCGAGGAGCGCTGGATCTGCTCTGGCATCGTCAGCGAAGTCCGGAGCCGGAAGCGCGTCGGCCTATCAGGAAGGCGTAGACCTGGCACAGGGTTACATCAACGGCATGAATTCCAAGCGGAGCGCCATCTATCAGACCGGCGTATCGCTTGGTAAGCAAGGTGACCAGGGTATCAAAAAAGGACAGCAGTCCGGATCTCCGTCAAAGCTGACCTATAAATCCGGTGTCGAGTTTACACAGGGTTATATCAACGGTATTGTGTCCCAAAACAGCCTCCTACGCGATGCAGTGAAGTCTATGGCCTCCGGAATGGTGAACGTCTTAAAGTCCGCATCGCTGGCAACAGTAGAGGAGGCTGGGGATTCCGTTATAGAACAGTTTTCCGCCATGATGGAAAAGCGCATAAGCTATGTTGTCAGCCGTATGTCCTATGAAAACGAGGGCCGGCTGAATGACTTTGAAAAGACAATCAGCAACCTGGAGAAAGAGCGGGACAAGAAGTCTGCAGCGCTGCAGAAGGCGTCAAACAAGAAGCAGAAAAAGCTGCAGGATAAGTATGACAAAGAAAGTGACTCTGCTAGAAAAAAGAAGATCAAGAAGCAGATCACAGCAGAAAAGGATGCTGTAAAGAAGCAGATAGCGGCGAACGAGAAGAATTACAAGAAGCTGATCGACGCCCAAGATGTCATGAAATCGCAGTATCAGGACGCCTCTGCGGCGATGATCCAGGAATACTCCGCCGCCATGCAAAGCTATCAGCGGGCAGCTGAGGACCTGATCGAGACCACTATCGGCGGGATCACGAGCAAGTACAATGACAAATATAATGAATTGCTGGATAAGCAGGAGGACCTGATCAAGAAAATGACCAGCGCCGGCGAAATTTTCACGGTGTCCGGTGCGGGTGTTCTCCGGATCGGGGATCTGAAAGCCCAGACAAAAGCGATCACTGAGTACACAGACCGACTGCAGGCCATCAAGGGCCGGGTATCGTCTGAGCTTTTTGATGAGATCCTGACCTATGACATGCGTGAGGGGTCAGCGTTCCTGGAGCAGCTGTTGGCGATGTCTGCATCGGACTTTTCGGCGTTTAACACGGCGTATACGGAAAAGCTGCGGACCGCTCAGAACGCCGCAGAAAAGCTGTACAAGGACGATTTTGCAAAAGCGGCAAAGGACTACCAGTCAGAACTGCAAACGGCGTTTAAGGGAATTCCCGGGGCTCTGGAGCAGATCGGACAGCAGGCCATGAAAGGGTTTACTGAGGGCCTGACAAGCAACACGGACTATATGACTGCCGAGATCCGCACATTTATCTCCGCTATGGTTAATGAATTTAAATCAGAGCTGAAGATCAGCTCCCCGTCCAAAGTCATGTTTAATCTTGGTGAGTATACAGGGGAAGGATTCGGGGACGGAATTTTGTCCATGATCGGATATCTCCGACAGGTGGCCAAAGAAATCACCGGGGTAGTTGACACGCCAATGACGGATTTGCTTGGTGACATGGGATCTGTTCGGGCAGCGGCAAACGTGTCCGGCGGGAGAGTACAGGCGGGGACGCAGCAGGTAGTAAATAATTACAATCTGAATCAGACCAATAATTCGCCGAGACCGCTGACGGCCCTGGAGACATATCAGGCGCGAAGACAGCAGATCGACCTGATCAAGGCATTTACGGGGGGCTGATCAAATGTTTACTTTTATTGCACAAAACAAGTACGGCGAGCAGCTGGAGCTGACGCACAACCCGGCATATGCTGTGTCAAACATCTCCGGATTTGATCCTCCGGATGCTACCATAAACGCCACTAAAAATGCTGGATTCGATGGGACTGTCTACAACTCCGCGTCCATGGACGCACGGACAGTCACTATCACTCTGGCTGTAAACGGTCCGGCAGAGCTTAACCGGCTGCAGCTCTACCAGTATTTTAAATCAAAGGACTGGGTACGGCTGTTTTATAAGACAGACACACGTGATGTATACGTAGATGGATATGTGCAGTCCTTCACGGTCGGATATTTTGATAAAAAGGAGACCGTGCAGATTGTGGTGTACTGCCCGCGGCCGTACCTGCAGCAGGCTGGGGCCATGGCCGAACAGATCATCGACATGAGCGGCCCGCTGTTTGAATTTGAGTTTGCCATCGAAGAGCCTGGGATCCCGTTTTCCGAAGCGACCGATATGCAGACGGTACAGATTGCAAACCGCGGAGATCTGGAGATCGGTGTCAAACTCACAATTTATATCACTGGTGAAGTCACCAATCCTAAAATTTTCAATAGCGCTACGGATGACCTGATGGTTATAAACGAATCACTTCAGGAAGACGATCAAATCACTATTTGCACGATTCCCGGCGAGAAGGAAATCACCCTTCTGCGGAACGGAGCAGAGCGCAGCCTGATCGGGAAGCTGACTGCAAATTCTACATGGCTGCGGTTGGCTCCGGGCTACAATTCCGTGACGGTGACGGCGGACTCCGGAGGTGCTGAGATGATCATGGTGTTCAATCTGATAGATTTGTTTGAGGGGGTGTGATCGGTGGATATCTATGTGATGGACGGCCTGGCCGGGGTGATCGGTATCGTACCATCCTTTCAGTCCGTCATCTGGAATATGCAATTTTACGGATCCGGGGATTTTCAGCTGATCGTCCCAGGGACAAAGGAAAATGTTGAGCTGCTGCAGCCAGGGCGGCTGCTGGTAAGGGAAGCGGACCGCGGAGACGGTGAATATCACAATGTGATGAAGATCCGCAACCGAAGATACAGCTATGACATCGAACAGGGATGGCTGCTTGAAGTCTCCGGGCCGGGACTGAAGCGGATCGTCGGTCAGCGGATTGTCTGGGAGCAGCTTAACCTCTCCGGGAATGTCGAGACAGGAATCCGGCAGGCCCTGACGGATAACATCATATCCCCGGCAGACAACGCCAGGATAATCCCGAATTTTGAGTTAGATCCGGCAATAGGGATCGCTGATGAATTCGAGACGCAGCTTTTCGGCGAGAACTTGGCGGACTGGCTTGAGACTATCGGGCAGACCTACGGCATCGGCTGGGATGTGTATATTAAAAACGGGAAATACGCTTTTACTCTGATGAAGGGGACTGACCGGACATATAGCCAGACAGCTGTGGATCCGGTGGTGTTTTCGCCAGAATTCGATAATCTGGCATCCGCATCGTATGAAAGATCTATGACTGATTTCATGAATGCGGGACTGGTGGGCGGAGAAGGCGAAGGGACTGATCAGGTGACTGCCACAGTCGGGATGGCCTCCGGAGAGGACCGCTACGAAGGCTACATTGATGGTGGATCAGTGTCGAGCAACGGTGAAATAATCACCATGCAGACATATCTGTCCATGCTGCGGGAGTTCGGCCTGGAGCAGATGACAGCGACACAGTTCGTGAACACATTCTCCGGAGAGATCATCCAGACCGGGCCGTATGTCCTAAACGAGGATTACTTTCTGGGGGATCTTGTCCAAATCGTGCTTAATGATTTTCGGGCCGCTACCCGGATCATAGAAATCATATACGCGGAGGACATGAACGGCAGTTCATTGATTCCGACTTTCAGCGAGTGGGAGGCAAGCGAATGATAACATACGGATATTTCAACTCTGTAAACGGTGATCGGAAGTATAACGCCGATCAGATGTCCGAATATTTCCAGGGACTGATCGCAAACGGCGTGTATGAGGGTGTTGGCGACGCGCTGGTAGTTATGGAAGGATCCGGGATGCAGGTGGCCGTCGGATCCGGACGCGCGATGATCGACTGTAAATGGCTTAAGAATTCGGCAAGTTATTATGTTGACATCAATGCTGCCAACGGCCTGAATCCGAGATACACAGCCGTGGTGGTGCACCTGGATCGCACAAATCGGCTGATGGAAATTACCACCATCGACGGCACTCCTGCAGCGGATCCGCAGGAGCCGACCATCGACAGGTCCGAGTATTTATGCTTGGCGATGATCCTCGTACCGGCTGGCGCCACGTCGATCTCACAGATCGATATCCAGGACCGTCGGTCAGATACGCGAGTCTGTGGCTGGGTAACGGGGCTGATTGAGCAGATAAGCACGACGAATCTGTGGCTGCAGTGGGAGGCTGGATTCGAGGAGTGGTTCCGCACGCTCACTGATCAGCTAAATGTAAATACGTATATCCGGAGTTATCGCAAGACGGCCACGCTGTCCTCCGGCTCTGCAACGAGTATCCCCCTGGATATGACCGGATATGTATATGACGCGTCAGATGTCATCCTTGTCTTTATAAACGGACTGCTGGCGGATCCGGTTAACGATTACACAATGGATGCAGCGACGCACGCCATTACGCCGACAGCTACTGCCGTAGGGACGGCGGTGCAGATCCTGGCTATGAAGTCGGTTATCGGCTTTTTTGTCCTTGCCACCTCTGACGGAAATGCCATTGCATCATCCGATGGTGACGCTATATCAATCTAAGAGTAAGGAGGAAGCAAAATGCCGGAAGACATCCAGATGAAACGGATCATAGAAATGACTTACGAAGCCGCCGAGCCGTCGGCAGGCATGTTTTTAGCGACGGACAGCAGCGGGGGATCGGCAAAAATGGGAGTCGCCACTCTGCTGTCGAATGAGGCGCCGGTGTTTTCTGTCAGCGAATCATATGCGGCCGGAGCCATCGTGCTGTATGACGCGAAGCTATTCAAATTCACAGCCTCTCACCAGGCGGGAGCATGGACCGGACTTGATGCTGAACGCATTACGATGGGAGAAGATCTGGCAGAAGTAAAAACGGATCTCGACTTGATTAAATCGCAGATCGGGGATGTAAAGACCGGGAGTGCGTCATCTACGATTCCAGCAGCTGGGATAGATGATGCATATGTCACTGGCGCAAGTGTTGATCTTTCCCCCGGTGTCTGGGTTGTCTGCGGACAATTCCCATTCGGAACCGGCAGTTCCTCGGGGGTGCGGAACATGAGCGTCCAGCTGTCGCCTGTTTCCGGGGCATCCGGGAGTGGTGGTTATAAAATGGTGCGAGTGACAGCCGCCAATCAATCGTGGGCATCCTTGGAGATCACGGACATCATCACCCTGACGGAGACTACAACGGTCTATCTCAAAGCGGCATCCAGCATGACCTTTACTTCTCCCACAACAAATACAATAAAGGCGGTCCGGATCAAATAAGGAGAAAAATCATGAGCGCTGAAGAAATGAGTAGAGTCATAATCGGAACCACTCCGACAATCACATACAAGTTCAACAAGGTGGTTGTCTCGGACATTGCGGTTGCGATCCTGACCATCAAGGCGAACAACAGCATTTTGGTCGAGAAGCATCTGGAAGATGCAACGGTGGGCGAGAAATCCCTGTCGTGGACGCTGACCCAGAGCGAGACATTGAGCTTCGATACGAGCATCCTGAAAATGATGATCAACTGGAAGCTGAATGATGGCACCCGAGGAGCCAGCGCGGAAACGAAAGTGGTAGGAGTGGATAACCATAAACGTGAGGTGATCTAATGCGCGAGGTGGTTTTGGATGGCGAACTATCGCTAGATATTGCCATGGATGGGGACGCATCGCTACTGGTTGCCACGGACGGTGAGCCGCTCAACCTGATCAAAGTGGTCGAACGCGACGCACCAACATACACAGGGCAAACAGTTGTCGACCCTGATTTTGAGAGCATAGTTTTAGAGACAGCGCACAAGATTGTGCTATCTGATATAACCGTCAACCCGATACAGGTAGAATCTGTATCCAACCCGCAGGGCGGAAGAACAGTATACATTGGAGGGATAATTTAATGGCAAACGAGTATGTAAACAAGGTCGTGCTGAGTAGTGGTGAAACGTTGATCGATGTGTCCGTAGATACGGCGATGGCAGGAGATGTTGCGAGTGGGAAGTATTTCCACCTTGCCACGGGTCAGCGGGTGCAGGGGACGAATACGTTTGATGCTGATACGTCAGACGCAACTGCCACAGCTTCGGAAATCCTCGCAACAAAAACAGCCTATGTCAACGGAAATAAGATCACTGGATCAATGACTAACAACGGCGGTGTGACTGGTGTCATTTCCGATGTTAGCGATGGGTACGTCATTCCGCAGGGCTATCATGATGGATCCGGGACAGTCAATCTGGATTCTGCGTCTCTGCAAAATTTAGTTCCTGCGAATATCCGCGAAAACATCGAGATTGCTGGTGTGATTGGTACTATGTCTGGATCTGAGGGCGTCCATCCGCAGAGTAAGAATGTTACTCCAGGCTGGGCACAGCAGACCATTACGCCAGACAGCCCGACATATAATTATTTATCTTCCGTTTCTGTGGCGGCAATCCCGGTAACGCGAACAGATAACGCGCAGGGTGGAGTTACAGTTACCATCGGTTAGGAGGTAGCGTAGTATGCCTAACCAATATGTAAATAAAGTCGTGCAAAGTAACGGTACGACACTAATTGATATCTCAGACAGTACGGCTGTGGCGGCAGACGTTGCGCAGGGCAAATATTTTTATCTTGCCACAGGCGAAAAGGTGCAGGGAGTGGCAACTGGCAGTGGTGGAATCGCCATAGATGACGTGCCAAATGCGACAGGAACGACTTGCGCCATCACAGGGGGCGAATTGCCGACCATCGAGGCATTGTCCGTCACCCAGAACGGAACATACACGGCAACAGGTGGCGGTGGTTATTCCCCGGTGACAGTCAATGTGTCGGGCGGTACTCCGTCCATGACACAGCATATGATTGTTTTTACTTTTACCGACAGCACTAGCACGACCATCACAGCATATTGGGATGATAGTTTCATCACCACTGCCATCACAGCCACCGAGCCTGATACATATGGCGGTAAGACGGTTGATAATGCCGCTCTTGACGGCACAACGTGGTACACCAGGCCGACCGTGACGTGGGAGACGCTGTACAACGATTCAGCCAACGCTAATGCGGATACGCCATATAACTATTTCTGGCTTTCGTCCATGCAAGATGTCTATCCAACCGCCGGTTCTGTGTGGCGCATTACATTTGATAATGGCACACCGTATGTGATTACAGCAAAATCCGAAAACGGTATTGTGTTTGTCGGTAATCCCAAATATTCGGGCGGCACGGATGACGGCTCTAGCATTCCTGCTTGTTTTGCCAATCAGGGGTGGGGCGCATGGGTCGGTGACACCGAACTGTCTGGGGGTCATGCTATCAAGATCGAACGTCAAGTGACCGCATAAGGGAGGTGACCATATATGCCAACAATTTATAACAAGGTGACGGTCAACGGCGACACGCTGATTGACCTATCAGGCGATACGGTCGCCTCTGCCGCTGATATCGTGGCGGGAAAGATTGGACATCTGAATGATGGTACTCAGGTGACGGGGACAGCTAGTGGCGGGGGAACAGACTTCATCGTGGAACTGTCTTACGATGACACTGAAGAAATGTGGGTTCCAGACTGCACGTTTGCGGAAATCCAGAGTGCATATAGCAGTGGTAAAAATATTGCCGTCAAAATCGATGATGTAGAAATTGGCGCAAGAGGAGGATATAGCAGTGAAGATGTCTGTTTTTATTATACTGTCTTTTATTACGATTACGATACAAGCCGCTTTATAGTCCTGTGGTATATATTCAACTCCAATGGCGTTACGGATGATGATAGTGTTTCTTACTATGGAACATTTAATGCCACTGCTGTTCCATCAGACGTAGCGCAGGGAAAGATATTCTATAACTCCAATGGTGAGCAGACAGGCACTTACGTACCATCCAGTGGATCATCTAAAAACGTGCAGATCGCGTCCGGCGTTGATAGAGTAGCGACTACATCATACACTGCCGTAAATGGTCAGAGCATTACGGTCGCAAAGACTGGTACATATGATGTGTATTGGACAGGTTATAGATCGTCCACCAGCGGAACGAGTGGTTCTCAACTATACATAGACTCAACCGCTTATGGATCTGCGCAGACCACGTTTACCAACCACGGGCAGAGCGTCCATCTGTCAAATGTCTCTCTGACGGCGGGACAAGTTGTAACCGTCAGGGCGCGTGCCCGAGGAACAAGCTACTATATGTACGTTGGCAACTTGACAATCATCGAAGCATAGGAGACATGAACGTTTAATGCAGGCATGAAAGGAGAAAAAACATGTTGAACGCGTAGCGTGCCACGTAATGCGACACGAATCGCCAGAAACGGCGGTATACCGTAATTGTGCAGGGGTTCGATTCCCCTCAACTCCATAGAAAAGGAAAGCGCCAGAAATGGCGCTTTTCCTTGTTTTCTGCGGGTTTGCGGATCACATGGTGATACGGTCGTGTCACGTATTTCGCCGTCCGTGTCGCATTTTTTACTTGCCGTGCGCCACGCAATGCGCCACGGAAATGTCACAGATTTAAGATAACACACTTTCAAGAAAATAATTGTCGATTATGTTATCGACGTTCTGCCGGGCCCGTGTGAAAGTCTCAGTGTACACCGTTTTCATGATGTGGTCTGTCTTCCAGCCGCCTCTCTCCTGGGCGTACACGTCTGGGATCCCCAGCGTGGCCATCAGCGACGCATTGATATGCCGCAGGTCGTGAAATGTGATCTCCTGCACGCCGGCAGCCCTCAGGCAGCGTCTGAGGCCCTTTAGAAGGACGGACGGGCTCTCCGGCACAATTACATCATCCTCCACCTGATCGATCAGCTCTCGGATCCTGAGAGGCATCCTGTGGCGCCGATTCCGTGTCTCTTCCTTCGCCATTTCTTTTCTCACATCGATCCCGCCGACCGGGACCAGGACCTCCCGGATCGTGATATACTCCCCGTCAATACTTTTTGATTTTGTCAGGCCGCGGATCTCGGACTCCGTGAAGGACAGCCACATGGCCAGGAGCACAGGCAGCTCCATCCGGGTGTCCTTGACTGCAGCATAAACGGCTGCCGGCTCCGGCAGGGTCCGGATCCGGCGCGGGGTCTTCGGGAAATCGATGACATACACCGCTGTTGGATTATACCGATTGATCACGGATCGGATCAGGCCGTAGGCATTTTTTACGGACTTGACTGACATAGTGGATGCGTGCCGGTGTGACGGCTTTTTACTCAGCTCATGCAGGACTGCCTGATGCATCATTTCCTGTGTGATTTTCTTCAGCGGGACATCCATGAGGCTCTGGAAATTTTGATTTCGGATTTTTTCATATCCATGGATCGTGGTGGGGGAGAGGGCGTGCCGTTTCATGTTGATGTACGCATCTATCGCGTCCCCCAGGGTCCAGTTCCGGGAGTCCGCCACATAATCCTTGCGCATCTCAAATTCTGCCGCAGCAAATTCCGCTTCTCTTTTTGTCGCTCTGGTAAATGATTCCGTGTGTCGGACTCCATTGCTGTCTGTATAGCTGACCCTGGCACGCCAGGATCCGCTGGGGAGTCTCGTTGCTTTAATCATGTGATCACCTCTCAATTCCTAACATTCTACATACCATTTCTTTCTCAGCATCTGACATGGTGCGGAATTTGTCTATTATCCTCTTTTCCGTGGTATCAACCAGACGCGGAACAACCGGCGACCTCCCTAGCAAATAGTCAGAACTGACATTGAAGATGTCACAGAGGGCGATCACGGTATCAAGGTCTGGTTTCCGCACGCCACGCTCATATTGAGATACGGCCTGTTTGGTTGTCCGGAGCCGGTCTGCTAATTCTTGCTGAGTCCACTTCATCTCTATCCGCAATTCTTTGATGCGATTTCCGTATTCGCCCATCGTCTCAACCTCCTTTCAACGCATAAACAATATGTTTATTTTCCTATTGACAATTATAAACGGGCTGTTTATAATGGTCAATAATCAATGTGTTTACCAAAATTTGAACACATTAGAAAGGAGGGGCAATATTGGACAAGGTTTCAATGACGATGGACCCAGTCGTGATCGGCGAAAGATTGCGACGTCTCCGCGGTTCCAGGTCTCAAAAAGAAGTCGCCGATGCGCTTGGAGTGACAACAATGGCAATTTCTTTCTATGAGACCGGGAAGAGAATCCCGAGTGACGAAATGAAGCTCAAGATCGCGGACTACTACAATCGAAGTGTGGCTTTTATTTTTTACAAATAAAGTCAACAGACCGTTTACTTTTGGGAGGTGATCCAATGACTCGGACGGCGCGAATCACGCGGGACATCCGCGTATATCAGGCACTGCACGATATGACTAATGCGCAAATGGCCATCATTATGCGAATGTCAGAGCCGACCTGGAAGCGCAAAAAGAGCGCCCCGGAGCGATTTACTTGTGCGGAGCTGCTCCGGCTGGAGGACAAGACGAAGATTCGTATTTTCGCAAAGGAGGAACAATGAAAAAGGAAATCAATGTGCTTGTAAAGGAGCCGGGCTGCGATCTGTTTGAGAGGCGGAAGATCCCGAACACGCTGGAGGCCCTGCAGGAGATCGTCGGTGGGTATATCGAACTGGTTCAGCCATGTGTTGATCTGGCACTCATTGTCAATGAAGAAGGGAAGATTAAAGGAATGCCGTACAACTTCACCTTCCTGAATGAGGATCTGGTCGGCCCGGTGATCGCGGTTGGTGTGGATGGTGAAGACTTCGATGATGTGCCGGCAGACATAAATACCGAGCGATGGTTCGGAATTAAGGAGGCGTGACATGTATCTGTACAAGGGTGAGATCCTGGCGGTAGTGGTACTGTTCGGCGTGATCTGGGCGATTGTGCCCTGGAACCCGCTGAGTATGTCTGAAGCGATCTGGGCGGCGCTGAGTGTGATCTGTATCGCGGTGGGGGTAGTTGTGCTTGCGGAAAAGGCAGCGGAATGGATTGTAGGAGGATTGAAGGATGAAAGAATGGGCGATTGATTACAGCCTGAAGATGGCGAATGAAGAAGTCGTGGAGGGACGTTTCACAGTAGAGGCGGATGACATCCAGGAAGCGTTGGATGAAGGGAATCGCACACTGATGGCCATGGAGGTCGAGGATTCCGACATCTATGAGAGTTGGATCTGGAGTGTATGCATCATTGATGAGGAGGATTTCTAATGCCAATCAAAATTAACAAACTGGAGATCGAGAACGTAAAGCGTGTGAAGGCCGTGAAGATGGAGCCGTCTGCGAACGGTCTGACCATCATCGGCGGGAACAATGCGGAGGGAAAGACATCTGTCCTGGATGCCATTGCCTGGGCACTGGGAGGGAATTCTTTCAAACCGTCGGAGCCGGTGCGGCGTGGATCCGCGACAGCTCCGTATCTGAAGGTGACCATGAGTAATGGTCTGGTGGTGGAGCGCAAGGGAAAGAACAGCGCTCTGGTGGTCACAGATCCATCCGGCATGAAGGCGGGTCAGCAGCTGCTGGACTGCTTTGTAGAGAAACTAGCGCTGGATCTGCCGAAGTTCATGCAGGCCAATGACAAAGAGAAGGCCAACACACTGCTGAATATCATCGGCGTCGGTGAGGCTCTGGAGTCCCTGGAGGAAGAAGAGAAGCACACCTACCAGGAACGCACTGCGGTTGGCAGGATCGCGGACCAGAAGAAGAAGTTTGCGGCAGAGCAGCCCTATTATCCGGATGCGCCAAAAGAGGCGGTGTCCATTGCGGATCTGGTGGAAGAGTACAATGCACTGCTTGGACGTAATGAACAGCGGCGAAGATGGCAGCAGGCATATGAAGCCAGACTGTCCGAGGTTATGGCCGTTGAGGCAGAGATCAACAAGCTGGAGGAAGCGATCGGCATCCGGAAGGCAAAGCTGAAGGACCTGCAGAAGTCGATGATCGCGGCTCAAAAGACTCCTGCTGAGTTGAAGATGGAATCCACAGATGAGATCGAGAACCGGATCGCGCATGCGGAGGAGATCAATGACATGGTCCGCGCCAATGAGAGCAAGGACCGGGCCGAAGAAGAGGCCAATGAGTACAAGAAGCAGTATGAGGTGCTGAACACCAAGGTCGATGAGATCCGGCGCCGGAGGACCATGCTCCTGAACGATGCGGATCTTCCGCTCCCTGATCTTGGCGTGAAAGAAGGCCGCCTGACCTACAAGGGGCAGCTGTGGGACAACATGAGCGGAGCAGAGCAGCTGATCGTTGCAACGGCCATCGTCCGGCGCCTGAATCCGAAATGTGGATTCGTACTCATGGACAAGCTGGAGCAGATGGACAAGAAGACGCTGAAAGAGTTTGGGACTTGGTTGGAGCAGGAAGGCCTGCAGGTGATTGCGACAAGAGTAAGCACCGGCGATGAGTGCCAGATCATTATCGAAGACGGAATGGGGGTAAGTGCAAATGATTGATTACGATCTGATTCCTGCGGTCCGCCGATCGGATCTGTGGGAAATGAAGAAAAGCCCGGCACATTATCTGTATAAGGTCACCCACCAGGAAGAGCCGACACCGGCTCTCCTGTTCGGGACCGCAGCTCACAAAGTCATCCTGGAAGAAGAATCCTTCTGGGATCAGTACATCATGGCTCCGGAAGTGGATCGGCGCACGAAGGCCGGCAAGGCGGAATGGGCGGAGTTCCTGGAGAAGCTGGACGGCAAGTGCTCCATCTCCGGGGGAGATCTGGAAACGATCGAAGCCATGAATCAGGCGATCCTGGCGAATAAGACAGCCGCGGATCTGCTGAAGACCGGCAGACATGAGGTGCCGATCACGTGGATGGATCCGGAGACCGGCGAACTGTGCAAGTGCCGGCCGGACGTGCTGACTGAGTATGAGGGTAAGAAGTACATCGTCGATTACAAGACGACCACCAGCTGTGAGGATGGATCCTTTGAACACTCCTGCCGATTCTATGGATACAAGCTGCAGGCCGGTATGTATGCGGAAGGCGTCTTCCATGATGAGCTGGAGGATTATAGCTTCGCATTTGTGGCCCAGGAAAAGAAAACGCCATATGCAGTCCGGGTGTATTTCTGTGATCCTGGATTCGTCGAGGAAGGCCGTGAGCTGTTCCATGACCTTATCGGCA
>JAEIGA010006263.1_pt1 | contig 18115 bp, 20 predicted proteins | sample 9270691 | NCBI WGS metagenome assembly JAEIGA01 (sample SAMN17057246, study PRJNA624740) | gut metagenome | biome: biome; isolation source: fecal sample | host: Bos grunniens | place: China: Xizang | collected 2019
AAAACAACCGCCGGTTAGCGGCCGGCGGTTGGAAACAGGCATCTGCCTGTGCAAGGTTTTCGGTTAATTTACTTAAAGTCGTTCAGATAATATATGTTGATTCGATCAAATATTGAAACGTTAAATTAAAATTCTGTACTGATAGAATTGATATTATTCTTCAACAGCCTTTACAGGTGTAGGGAGAATGGTTTCAACTTCCATATGCGGTCTTGGAATGACGTGTACGGAAATGAGTTCGCCAACTCTCTGAGCAGCAGCAGCACCAGCGTCAACAGCAGCTTTAACAGCGCCTACGTCGCCTCTAACCATTACCGTTACAAGTCCGCCACCTACGTGTACCTTACCGATGAGGTAAACGTTAGCAGCCTTAACCATAGCATCTGCACCTTCAATAGCTCCTACAAGACCTTTTGTCTCGATCATGCCTAAAGCATCATATTTCATTTTTTACTCCTCCTGATCCTTTAATCAGATAATTGTGAAATACTTTATATTTATTTAATAATCGTAAACTTGCTTGAGCCGTCTACGCCCATTGCGTTTGCTTCTTCTACGTCAAGATGGCACTCCAGGGCAGCCGATGAGCTTACTCTGCAAATGACCTTATCGTAGATACCTCCACGCTGTCCGCCGAATTTAATTTTGACGATTTGTCCGTCTTTCACTCCATAGTGTTCTGCATCCGCAGGAGTCATATGGATATGGCGGAGAGCAACTACGGCGCTTTCGTTTCTGTAGACAGAACCTTTCGGGCCGACAATCGTCACTCCAGGTGCTCCAGCCAGATCTCCTGACTGTCTTACAACCATTGGAATGCCGAGTTTTCTGCAGTCGCTCGCCAGAAGTTCGACCTGGGTTTCTTTTCTTACCGGTCCGAGGATTCTGACTTTCTCGATTGCGCTTCTCGGTCCAGCAACGATAACATATTCCTTACACGCGTACTGACCAGGCTGACCCAGATCCTTGGTCTTAGTCAGCTAATAGCCTTTGCCATACAGTATATCCAGATCCTCCTGAGAAATATGGATGTGTCTGTTGGATACACCTACAGGAATCCCGTCGCCTTCTCCAATGTCATCTGTGGAGATTGCAGTATTTGAACTGCTGTTAACGGCTTCGAGCAGAAGCTTTACTAAAGCTTCCGTGTTATCCATTTTTATTTCTCTCCCTTGAGGCTCTTAACCATAAGATTAACGATTTCGTTCAGCTGATCCTGAGTGATGCCATTGGAAGCAGCACTGTTGGAGAAAGCGTTAGCGAAAGCGTCTGCTGCAGGAGCTTCCGGTTCAGGATCATAGTCCCAAGTAGGGTCGATTGCCTTGAGGTCAGACAGATCAACTGTAGCCCATGCGATAACTTTCTTGTTGATGAAGTTCTGAGGTCCAACGTTTTCGGAAACAGCAGAACCACCGATTGTTCCTGCGCCGAGAGTGTAGGAAATCAGGAGGTTGTTGCAGCCGCCTACGCCGCCCTGTGCACTTGGGCTGTTAACCATGATTCTGCAGACAGGCATGTCAGCGAACTTCATAACCATATCCTTATCTTCTGTATGGATACTGAAAGTATGTCCCAGACCATGCTGGAGCAGTCTGCCGCACAGATCGTGAGCTTCTTTCCAGTTGTAAACTGTGTAGAATGCGATAACCTGAGTCAGCTTCTCATAGGAGAGCGGATAATCAGGGCCTACGCCATCCTGTTCACCAACGAGGATAACAGTTCCTTCAGGAACGGAGAAACCAGCTTCTGCTGCGATAACTTCTGCTCTGTGGCCTACGAATTTGCTGTTCATGTTGTGAGTGCCAGGCTTGAAGATGATGTTCTGAACCTTCTCAGTCTGCTCACGAGTCATGAAGTAGAAGCCCTGTCTCTTCATTTCAGCGATAACAGCGTCTTTGTTTGCTTCTTCAACAACGATGGACTGCTCGGATGCGCAGATCAGACCCTGGTCGAAAGTCTTGGAAATCTTAATGTTCTGAACAGCCTGCTGAATGTTTGCGCTCTTTTCGATGTAAGCTGGGGAGTTACCATTACCTACGCCGATTGCTGGTTTTCCTGCAGCATAAGCAGCTCTAACCATGCCAGGACCACCTGTTGCAACGATCAGCTTAACTTCTGGGCATCTCATGAGCCAGTTGGAAGCATCCATTGTCGGAGTTGTGATGACACTGATAACGCCTTCTGGAGCGCCAGCTTCTTCAGCTGCTACTGCCATCAGTTCTGCAGCCTTAATGGAGCAGTTGAGTGCTGCAGGATGAGGTGCAAATACGATTGCGTCTCTTGCTTTGATTGCGCAGATTGCTTTGAAGATAATTGTGGATGTAGGATTTGTTGAAGGAGTGATACCCATAACAAGGCCTGCAGGGAAAGCGATTTCCATAACCTGCTTTTCTTCGTCATCGCTCAGAACACCCTGGCACTTCATGTCCTTGATTTCATTATAGAACAGAGTGGAAGCCAGATGATTCTTGAATGTCTTATCATAAACATTACCAAAACCAGTTTCTTTGTGAGCCATTTCAGCGAGCATTACTTTATTCGCTTCAGCAACTCTTACCATGTTCTGAAGAATAAAATCGATCTTATCTTCGGAAAAAGTAGCAATTTCTTCAGCTGCTCTCGCACCTGCTCTTGCTTTGTCTCTTGCTTCCTGCATTGACCTTAAATCACGATCGTATCTATCCATTGTTGAGCTCCTCTCTTCTGCCAGTCCCTTGCTGACAGAATCTGTGTGCTATTTGTAATAATCTTTGAATGCTTCAATAAGCATTTTTTTATTAGCTTTTGAAATGTCGCGTCCCGTAAGACTGAAACCATTGTATCCACGTGCCAGTTTGCGGAGTTCAGATACCCTTAATCCTTCAAGTGCAGTATCAAGAGCTTCGACTCCTGCCTCTGCAACGATCTGGTCAATGCTCTCACGGTCTTTTACCTGCGGCAATTCTGCAGTTTTGGTGTCGTCAGTTTCAGGTTCTGCTTCCGTTTCCGGTTCAGTTTCCGCTTCGGATTCTGGTTCCATTTCTGGTTCAGCTTCCGCTTCAGGTTCCGATTCCGTTTCCGGTTCAGTCTCTGCTTCAGGTTCCGATTCCGTTTCCGGTTCAGTCTCTACTTCAGGTTCTGTTTCCTTTTCCGGTTCAGTCTCTGCTTCGGGTTCTGTTTCCGTTTCCGGCTCAGCCTCCGCTTCAGATTCTGTTTCCGCTTCCGGTTCTACTGCTGACGATTCAGGAATGACTTCCTGCTCCTCCGTTTTGGAATCCTGTTCCTCATCCGGAGCTTGTTCTTCACTGCTGTCTGAAGCTTCAGTCACAGGTTCTTCCGTGATGGCACGGTTCTCTGTTTCTGGTTCTTCATTAACGACGTTTTCAGATCTGTTTTCTGCAGATATGACTTCTGATCCTTCTGCTTCTTCTACCTTCGGGGCACCTCCGCCATTGTCCGGGGATGGATCGGGATCTGGTGCTTTCGGTTTGGAAGCTTTTTTATTGCCACCGCGTTTCAACACGATGCTGATGGAATCATCAGGTCTCGGGATGACATTTACTGATTTTAGCGCTTTCGGATTGATAGCTCTTACTGCTGCCGCACCCGCATCAACTGCCGCCTTGACAGCGCCGACATCGCCTTCAATGACAACGGTCATCAGTCCGGCTCCGACTTTCATGTCGACTACGAGACGAACGTCCGCTGCTTTCAGCATACTGTCCAGTGCTTCCACTGTTGCTATCATTCCTTTTGTCTCGATCATTCCGAGTGCGTTCATATCGTCTACTCCTTAGCTTTCCATACTCTCGTATGCACTAATACGCCGCATAGAAAGCTTTCATCTTGTCAGGAGATCCGAAAGTAACCTGCACTCCCTCCGGGAAGAAAACAGTATCGCCCGGATATGCGGTATACTCTTTGTTTTCTGCAGTCACTTTGAGTGTACCTTCTACCACATGATAGATTTCCTGGCTTTCGGTTTTCCAGCCGAATCTGCAATTGTCAATGCATATCATGCCGGCATTCATTCTGCAGCCGTCATCAGCATTTACGATTTCCTGATAAGATACCTGATTGGCCGGATCATCCGTTTTCAAAGGATCATACAGGATAGTCGCCCCGTCAACGATCTTCATCCCGTTTGGATCCTGTTGATATGAATAAGGTTTCACCGGCCCCTTAACGGGGGGGCAGTCTTCCGGACTTACACCGTTGAGAAGACCTTTGTCTTTAAGGATCGACAATACCTTGTAGACAACGTCTAAATCAATATTAGGATTACCTGATACTGCAGATGCTGCAGGTGCAGGTTCAGAAACCGCGGATGCTGACGGAGCGTTGCAGCATGACTTGCAGGCCGATTCCGGTGCATGACATGTTCCGCAGACTTCTCCGGCTGTCGCCTCCGCTGCTTCAGGCTGTGGAGTGCCCATCGCAATTTCAATCCCCGCTTCACGCGCGGCATCTTTCGCTGCCGGCGTCACGATGGTGTTATTGTCGATGTAAAGCACCTTTTGGCCACTTGCTATCGAAGCTTCAACTTCAGCAGCGGTAACCAATTTCTTCATGCTTTTTCACACCCTTTCTTGTTTATTGTGCTGCAATTAGCGGATCCTCAATTACAGAATTGAAGGAACCAGCCTGTCAGAAGGTGAAGGGATGACTTCAGCGTCAACTACGAGTCCCTTCGCTTCTGCAGCGGCTTTACCAGCCTGAACGCCGGATTTAACTGCAGCGACATCACCAGTGAATGTGAAATAGGACTTACCGCCGAGACCATTGCCCAGTCTCAGTTCAATTGCGTCTACTTCTGCAGCTTTCAGAATCTGGTCTGCGGCATAGATCATTGTCGCGAGAGAGAAAGATTCGAAAATGCCGAGTGCCTGGATTCTTTCAGGCATAGTAGCTCCGCTGATTGCAGGGAATACCTGTAAATTTACATTTGGAATAACCATAGAGTCTACATAGAACTCACCTGCGACTTCTTCGCCAAGCTCTATGGAAGCCTTTACGGCTGCTACATCGCCTTCTACAATTGCGATGTATTTACCCGGACATGTGGAACCTGCTGTTACGATGTCTACATCAGAGATCTTAACCATCTGATCAGCTGTATATATGCCACGGGCGATGCTGTTTAATTCTACCATTCCGATCGATTTAGCCATCTTAACCCCTCCTTATTGTTATGAATTCCGGCGAAATATCAGTTACCGTGCCGGAGATGCTCGCATGAATCGGAGCACTCAGCTTGCCTTCCGGAATTTTACCAATCATCTGACCGGCTTCAACATGATCGCCTACAGCTACGATTACTTCCGGAGCTGCGCCGACGTTCTGTCTGATCATAATCTTCACTTCTGGAATTTCTGATTCCGGTATCTCAATGAAAGGAGCTGGCTTATTGAACGGAGCGAGTCCCAGTCTCGCAATCAGTCTCTTGCTCGGTATCAGCCTGTTTGAACGCATTGCAAGAGCCTTGAACTCTGTCTTGGTCGGCTTATACTTTACACCCTGTTCCATGAGCTCGTTCTTCAGAATATCATTTGCTGATTTCGGATATAAACCGATCGGGCAGGAGAAGTATTCACAGAGTCCGCAGGAAGAACAGAGCTGTGCTGTTTCCTTAAGCTGGATGGACTTCAGATTGTAGTTCATCACTCTCATGGACATATGCGGCTGGAGATTGTGTCCGAGCAGATGTCTCGGGCAGAGATCCGTACACATCCTGCACTGTTCGCAGGAAGTCTTGTCTACTCTGCGCGCAGCTTCGAGGGAAATGCTCTTTCTCTGGAAATGTCTGTGATTCTTTTTGAGCACGACATAAGCCTTGCTGTTCTTTTTAACACTTCCGCCGATTTCCTTCATCGGTCTACCCATCATCGGGCCGCCGTCGATTACTCCGATGTTGGAGAAATCTGTAACACCAGCCATCTTGAGCATGGTTTCTACCGGTGTACCAACAGGTACCAGTGCAGTAAATCTGTTTGGTACATCACCGACAACGGAACAGAATTTTTCTGTTACCGGCTTGCCTTCCGAAGCGAGGTAACAGTTATAAGATGTTTCAGCGTTGATAACGATGCATCCTGCAGCGATAGGAATTGCTGTTTCCGGTACGACTCTGCCTGTGAGCTCATGTACGATAACATGCTCGTCACCAGCAGGATAGATATCCGGCAGAATGCCTACTTCCATATCGCCATCAAAACCATTTGCTGTAATCCGTTCACGGATAAGCTGAATGAGTTCCGGATGGCTTCCTTTGATTCCGATAATGCCGTGATCAGCATTTGCTACATCTTTGGCAATTTTGAATCCTTTAACTAATTCATCCGGGTGTCTGGCCATGATTGCCTGATCTGCGCGGCTTAATGGTTCACATTCCGCAGCATTCATCAGGATATAATCGGCCTTTGACGCAAGTTTAACGTGTGTAGGGAAACCTGCTCCACCTGCGCCTATAACGCCCGCATCCTTTATCCTCTCAAGAAGATCCATTAATTTACAACCTCCTGATAATTAAAACTCGCAGTCCTCATCAATTATGCCCACTATTGCGGCATCTACAGGGATGCTGTCATTACCCACCATTCGCCTTGCAGATGTGCCGAGTACCAGAAGCACCCGGTCTCCGATTCCTGCGCTCAGTGTGTCAACAGCCACCAACCTGCGACCATCATCAGATCCGCCTCCTATGACTTCTGTCAGCATAAACTTCAGTCCGGTAAGAGATTCCGACTTCCTGGTCGACCAGATATTATCCAGTACTTTCGCTGTGATCATTTAAAATCCGACTCCTCCAGTCTGTCTTTAATAGCTCTCATCGCAGTTTCTACTGCTGCCGTTTCGCCGAAGATTGCCAACATCAGCATATGCTGGGGGCAGTTGCCCTTGATGTCTTCCACTGTAACATCAACGCTTTTCTGGGCTGCATCGGACGCGACGATCATTTCGATCACTTTGCCCTGAACGAGTCCCACAGCATCAATGTTTTCAGGTACGACATCACGCGATGAGCCCTTTCGTCTGTACAGGATATCGATAGTACCTTGCGATGGATGTTTGATGATTCTCATATCCATGACGGTCACTCCTTTTCCTAATAAATAGCTTCCTCTCCGCAACTCATTGCGATGCCGAGCGGGGTAACAAACATAGGGTTCTTTGGCTTAAATGTCTGGATACCAGTCTGAGCTTCGATGATATCCTCAATGCCTGTCAGGCAACTTGTTCCTCCAACGAGAACAATCTGACTGATGTTGCGCCCTTTGATGTGATAGTTGATAATGGACGCTACTTTCTCTACGACCGGTTTGAGTACCGGCATCAGTTCCCGATGATGTGCAGGATCTCTCTTGTACTCATCGGCTTTTCCGAATTCCATCTGATAGGCGCCTGATATGACCAGCGAGAAGTGAGTACCTCCCGTCGGTTCATCAGCGATATAAACCACTTCGCCATTCTCGAAAATCGAAATGCCAGTCGTTCCTCCTCCGATATCGACAACTGCGCCGTTCTGAAGATTAAGCAGATTATTCGCTGCAGTCGATTCGTCCAGAAGATTCGTCAGTTCAAATCCGGCTCCCTGAACAACATTTTTGACAGCACCACCATCAAGGGTATCAGTCCCCGGCGGAATTGCCGCTGCCGCATAGAGAAGCTCAGTATCGAGTTCTTCTTCGAGCTGACTTTTCATATCGCGCACGATTCTTACAGCACCTATGTAGTCAACAACCATTCCGTCACGGACAACATCGGCATACAAATACCTGCCCGCCACCGGCCTTTTGTTTTCATCAAGTACTGCAACCACAACGCATGCTGTTCCAAGGTCCACTCCTACATAGTACTTTGAGGACTTTTCCTTAATCGGATGTTCGCATACGTGTTCAAAATCACTTACAAACTGGTCGCAGAAATCAAATGTGACTTTTGAGTCATCTGACATTATTTCCCTCCGACCTCTTCGCTCATAAGATGCGATAAGGTGTTGATAATCTGGTTGAGTCTGGCAGATACAACCAGATACTCTTTCCGGTCTTCTTTGGCTTTCTCATTCACTTCCTCCGTCAGGAGCTGAACCTTGCATCTGAGCTTATTAAGAAGGAGAATCTCTCTTCCGTTAGGCAGCTGCATATGGAAGCTCGTAACTTCGAACGGATCCTTTTTTACAGCGGAAAGTTCGTCAACAGTCAGAACACCCGCTTTTTCAGGATCCAGATCATGAGGAATCGCCGTACCGTTCTCCAATGCTTTACTGATTGCGGTAATCTGCTCGCACAATGTCATAAGGCTCTGATCAAGCAGAACATTGAGCGTAAGCAGTTCCTGTCCGGCAAGTAAAAACTCTGCCTTTACTGCCTTGAAACCAAGTAAAAGCATCTTGTCATCACAAGGTTCAAATATACTGACAGACGGAACTGTCAGCATGTCTGCCCCTTCATCCTCAGTTTCGCTTTCGGCGATCACATCGGATACTTCTTCAGGTTCGAGTTCGACGGAATCTTTCGGCACTCTGACCGAACCGATCTCGATCGGTTCCTCTCCCTGAATGGTGATTACTGGCGGTCTCACCGGTTTTTTCACTTCTTCCGTCAGCTCCTGCCGAATAATTTCGGCCGCTGTTTTAAGCTCGTCATCACTCTCGGTGTAGTAATGTCCCTGAACGACAGTATTATTTGCGACATCGTCAGGAGATTTGATACCACGGTCGGAAAGAAACTGACGTGCTCCCGGAGTAAGCTTTGTTCCCGGCTCCAGTTCGTAGGTTGTGAAAGGATGGATCCGATAAATATCACGAAGTTCAGACTCAGTGATGAATTTCATATCCTCCTCCTTTTACGTTCCTTGCCTATGAAATGAATGCCGTCATAACAGAACTTATGCTATCACATAAATCTGTGTGCTCCCGAAATACCGTCGTTGCGTAAAACGGCAGAAGCACTTCGCCGGCTTTTCAGTGAGTAAGTCTTTTACCTCGCCGGCGGTTCTACTGCGGAGAAGGGAGCATTTGGTATATAACCACTCCCAAACCGTTGTAAGAACTGATTTGCGAAACCGGTCCTGCATAAAAGACATTCCTCTGAATAATATCCACCACTTTCATTATAATGGATGTGGCATTTTGTGCAAGATGAAAATCTTCTATATATACTTATTTAATTTTTAACACAGAATCATATTTATTATATATTATATTAAATTAATATATTGTGATCAATTAATTTGTGTGTCATCTATTTTTGTGCAAAACAATAGTTGTCAAAGTCCTTGTTATCACACAGGTGGCATCCTTTTTTCCTTCATCCATGCCACAAAACCTCTTTTCATCTGTTTTCATCAGACAGAAAAACATGAATATCCGCTCTTAAAACACTGATTTTCTTTGCTGACAGTCTAATGGAAGTCATCCTTTTCAAAGGTCGTCATCAGTAACCGGAACAGTGAACAATTATTTCACAATTTCGTTTTCTCCTTTCCGTCACAATCTTTCTGTATTATAATTCAATTGATTTACGATCTTTTATGAAACGGAGGCACTTAATTATGGAATTAAAATATGAATCCGAACGTATTTATATCAATGATCCAGTAACTGGCATTCCTGAAGCGGAAATCTTCTTCCCGAAAGGTTCTGACGGAATCCATAACATCACACATACCATTGTGGGTAAAAACCTCCAGGGACACGGCGTCGCCGGACTTCTGACACTGGCCGCTGCCGAGAAGATCCGCTCAGAAGGGGAAAAAACACGCCTTACCTGTTCCTATGCAGTAAAATGGTTTGCAAAACATCCGGAGTACAATGATATCGTTGTGGAATAGCAATTATCTTTGTGCCTGTTCCAGATCTTCAGGGAGTCATTGACGAAAGGAAAACCATTGCAAAAAGTAAACCAGATGTTAAGGAAACGCGGATTCATCCGTCTGCTGACTACCTAAACGTAGCCGCAGACGGATGAATCCGCGTTTCCCTGAAATCAGAATACCGAAATATTTTATACGAATTCGTTGTTTTCTTTGAATTCGAACGGATATCATAATAATCCACGGTTTCTGCTTATTTTTCTGTTGACATCATCAGGACAAAAGTGTATAGTAGCTTCAGTTGCTTGAGCACGTATGGCGGAATTGGCAGACGCGCACGGTTCAGGTCCGTGTGGTTTCACGACCATGGAAGTTCGAATCTTCTTACGTGCACCATTTTAAACCCATGTATTTTTAATACATGGGTTTTTTGTTATCTGAAAATTCCATGTTATCAGTGTAGTTTTCAGTAATGGGAAAGCTTTCCTCCCGTCAGCCATAATGAACATCCCGGTTTTTTCTGACCGCTCTAATAAGACGCGAAAAAGGCACCTTCCCGCGCACTGTCACGCCTGAGAATGTGCCTTTCTCTATTTATCAATCCCTTTGTATTCTTTATTGATCTGCTTGCTGTCCCTGTACATCTGCCAGATTAACATTTTTAGCCCAGGACAGAGCCTCCTGCTCTTTGACAGCTTCATCAAATGACATACTGTACGAAAAATCTCCGGATGACCATGTGACAAGTCTGATGTGATCGGCATCATCGCCTTCCAGCTTATATATTCCCGACTCCGTGACTACCGGATAGGTTCCACTGTCACTGCTGATACTGGATACTCCTGCGGAAGTCCTGTACAGAACGGAATTCGCTCCATCACTGTAGACAATTTGAGCAGTTACCCCCCAGATCACTTCGACGGATGAGATACCCCATCCTTCCGGAAGGTTTTCCGGCAGAGCAGGCTGGTAACCCATCGACTCCTGCAGTTCTTCCACTCCCGTCAGTTCTTTTACCGGATGAGTGCTGTCAAAAATGAACGGCGTCTTTTGCTCAGACAAATCCGGTTCCCGCGTAACATCTTCATTTTCTTCTGCAGGAGAAGGATTTACAGGATTTTCTTCCTGGACAGGTGTTTCATGAAACGGCGGAGTACTGTTGTCGTTCTCAACAGACGGCGATTCGTTGATTATCTGAGGAGGATTTTCTTCTGAAACAGTTCCCGTTCCGGCAGGTACGCCACTACGATTATCCACAGTATTGTTGCTTTGGGACGCATTGTTTCCCGAAAAACGATTCGAGGAGCTCTCCCCTGCGTTCTGAGTGTTTCCGGAAGGTCTCGTTGTCTTTTTCTCTGCTCTGGATATATTCGAAGGTGTTGGATTCTGTAATTCCGAAGACAATACATTTTTTTCTGTCGTTGTCGCTCCGGATCCTTCTCTTTCCTGGTCAGTATCCTGAAGAGACTGACTCTCTTCCATACCTGAGCGTTTCGATCTTTTGTTCCCTGCCTCAGATGATTGCGACGGGGTTCCCTTCTGACGGCTAACCTCATTTCCGGTATTTGCCTTAACCGGCGCTTCAGAAGTAACAGAAGCTCCTTTTTCCGTTCCAATCCCTATAATTTGCTGTCCCGCGGGACTGTTCACCGTGAACAGTCCCAGCGCAAGCACGAAACAAGCTGCAATACTGGCCGCATATCTGCCAAATCCGGCAATAATGACTTTTCCCCTGTCGGCCAGATCTACCACTTGTTCCCTTATCACTGAGAATCCTTCCCGGTTCGCGGTATTCGCAACATCCGGGCTGACGTCCGGCAGAATCCCCATTTCCGCCTTCAGGCCCTCCATAATCCGATCCGTCATATCAGGAGGGACTTCCCAGTCCTTCAGGCCGTCAAACGCCCTCCGGTAAAGAACCCCCAGGTCTTCGGGAGCCGCAGAAGATTTCCCCCTGTCTTCCACTTTCCATTTTTCACTGTTCATTGTACTCCCTCAGAACCCCATTTCTTCGTCTGCCAGAATCTTTTCCAGCATTTTTCTTGCCCTACGCAGCAAAGACCGCACAGTCGTTTCTTTTTTCCCCAGAATTTCCGCAATCTCTGCTGTACTGGCATCTTCATAGTAGAATAAATGAATCACTTCTCTGTACTTCTCCGGCAAAGCTTTCACCGCTTCGTATACCGCTATTGCCTCTTCAGGGATCCCCTTTCCCTCCAGGTTTTCCGGAATCTCACCCCCTTCGTGAGCCCGGGAACGCAGTATATTTTTGCACAGATTGGCAGCGACTCTCAAAAGCCAGGCTTTTTCATGTTCCTCATCCCGGAAGCTCTGCTGAGACTTCATGTAACGAATCATCGCCTCCTGCAGAACATCTTCTGCATCTGCCCGATTATGCAGATACGACCAGGCCAGATGCATTATTCTCTGTCCGTGACGACTCAACGCATCTTCTACATTTTTGCGTTGTATATTCACGAAATGACCTCCAGTAGTCTGCTGTCGGTTATCCCCATAAACGTCAGGCAGACGCCGGATAATAACGACAAATCCGCTGCGCGCCCGATCCGGCAACAGCCGGTTTCCACGCGCCAGTTGATTCGGAACAATGCCATGGGATAACCCGAAAGTTCCCTGGCCGGATGCGCAACCGACAAGAAGCTCTGATTGACAATAACAGCACGTCCGCCGGTTGTGACTGCCTGAACCATGGTGCAACCATTCCAGAACAGGTGTATAAAGATCCGATCCTGATTTGTCTTCCCCCAATATAAGATGAGGAATTTCTGACCCTTCACTTTATACACACTTCAGAACGGCAAAAAGTTGCATTGATTTAAAAAAAAAATTTTTTGTATTCACGGCTTTGCCGATCAATTAGATTTCGAGTATGAAAGAGCGTGATTTTCAATATCAGCGGAACACACTCCGCCGATACACTTCTCGTCACCGTACACTTCATATAATAAAAACAGCCTGCGGATAGCAGGCCTGATAATGGATCTTTGCAGGAAATTTCCGTACCGATCCTTACGAGATCACGCCCAGATGAGTGAGCAGAATTCTTGTGCCTATAATAATCAGAATCACTCCGCCAGCTACTTCTGCACGGCTTTTAAAGATTCCGCCGAACACACTGCCGATCCGGACTCCGCATGCGGAAAGCAGGAAAGTCGCTACTCCGATGATACAGACAGCAAGCCATATTCCTGTATTCAGAAACGCGAGCGACAGCCCGGCGGCCAGAGCATCGATACTGGTCGCTACTGCCAGTATAAACATTGGTCCCGGAGCAAAGGAATCATCTTTTTGGTCCAAATCCTCCTGGAACGCTTCCCTGATCATATTAAGTCCAATCCCTGCCAAAAGCGCAAAAGCGATCCAATGGTCGTATTTTTCAATATACCCTGCAAAGCTTCTGCCAAGATAGTATCCGATAAGCGGCATAATCATCTGAAAACCGCCGAACCAGACTCCAGCCAGTGTCATATGGGAAAACCGTACCTGCCGGCAGGCCATTCCTTTGCAGATCGACACCGCAAAAGCGTCCATAGCAAGTCCGATCCCCAGTAACAGCAATTCAAAAAAACTCATTCTATTTTCCTTCCGGCCATCTGCCGTTATTTCCAGGCAATTGCAGCTCCGAGATCAAGCATGCCGCCGGTGAAAGTGAATTCTGATAACCCCGGAATTACTTTTACAGTAGCCCGGAGAACTTCTGCCGTATCCTTCAGAGAAAGGGAATAGGAATTCGTATATACCATAGCTGCTGCTGCGGTAACCATCGGCGCAGCCATTGAAGTCCCTGTCATGAATACCATTTTTTCATTCGAGATCACTCCCAGGATATCCGATCCTGGCGCAGCCAGATCCACGCTGTTTTTTCCGTAATCGGATGTTTCATGAATCTGTCCCTCTGCATTGATATTTGCGACTGATAAAATATTCGTCAAAGAATACGACGCGGGATAACATGGTTTCACGTCAATATCCTTTCCTTTTTCCAAAGGATTTGCGCTATTTCCCGCCGCAGTAACGAACAACATCTCTGATTGCTTCATAGTCCTGTAAAGCAGATAATCGTTTACATCCGTTCCCAGGCTCAAATTACAGATCGAAGCTCCATTCTGTTCTGCATACTGGATGGCTTTCATAATTGATAAAGTAGTGCCTTCTCCTTCATTGCCTCCAAGAGCCTTAATATTCATTAAACGGATATTACTGTAACCGGCGATCCCGCAAATAGCAGTTTTGTTGGAAGCTGCCAATATAGAAGAAGCGCAATGGGTTCCGTGGTCATCTTCTTCTCCGGAATACATTTCGTTGTTGTTTCTGTAGAAATTCCATCCACGGATATCATCCACATAGCCATTTCCATCGTCATCGATGCCATTCCCGGGAGCCTCATCTTCGTTGACCCACATATTATTCTGTATTTCCGGATTAAAATACTCGACACCGGTATCGATCAGGGCGATAATGGCAGATCTTTTGGCCTTATACCGTTTCCAGGCTTCCGGCGCATTGATATCAATATCAGCCCGGGAAACCGTATTATCGCTGACTCCTGTAAAGGATCCGTTATTATTCAGGGCCCATTGCAGATAATAGTAAGGATCTGCAGGAAACACCGGATGGGCTTCCGCTATATTAACAGACGCTCTTTTTTCTATCTGAGAAACCATTTTATTCTTCTCATCAGGAGCTCCATAAAATTCGGGAAGATCCGTACTGTCAGACGAAACGGTCAAAACGGCGTCAGCCGAATAAGAGAAATTCGGCTGGTATACTTCAACCTCGTCATTGTTTTCCAGAATCAACAGCTGCTCCGCCAGAGCGTCCCGGGATTCACATGAAATCAGTTCAACAGTACCATCCACATACACGACCAGCACTTCATTATCCGTATAATCCGAAAGACGGTAAATTGTCTTGATTCCTTTTTCGTCACACGCATCGTCCTGTAAAGTCGCGATTTCTCCAGTTGTCAGTTCCGTATCTTCGGCGCTTTCCGTCACCAGGCATTTCACCGAAGTAAATTGAAATATCAGCAGTACAGCCGTTAAGCAGATCAATATTCTGCCCTGCAGCTTCCACATAGTCTTGCCTCCAAGATATATAGGGTTCACAATAATTTGCACAATTCTTTTAATTTTATCACAGAAATTCTCTTTTTGGATAAGACAAGCTGAATTTTCCAGTTTACCATTGCCCTTCCGGAGATATACGGCGAACCCGATACTGCAGCGGCTGCAGTGAGTCATCTGCTTTGTACCGAATGATGAGCTCCGGATACTTTTCCGCAAAATACAGACGGTTCATTTTCTGATGGCCTGTCATATTGGAAAAGCTGCAGGGATTCGATTCAAATACAACCCTTCCTTCGTTCTGCCCGTTTAGTTGTGCTTCCAGTTCCTCTCGTGCTATCTGTGAATCCACCATCTGGCGAATCGCAGGATGATACCCTCCGACTACCGAACCATCTTCCGTCCGGATCAGGTCTGTGCTTTTCAATCCGATACGGATCACCTGAATTCCAGCCCGAGTCAGTCTCAGATACATATCTTTCACTGTCTCCAGTGTTTCGGACAGATCTGGCGGATTGTACTCCCCCTTTTGATACATTTCAAATAGTGCCGTATTCCGTATTACAACGGTAGGATAAATGCGGGCAATGGCGGGAGCCGCTTTAATGGTTTGTTCCACAGAATACATGCATTTTTCGTAAGAATCACCCGGAAGACCGGTCATAAGCTGGATGCCAAGTATAAAACCATAACGGTGAATCCGTTCCGCAGAGTGAAAAACAACGGACGCATCATGCCCCCGGGCAGACTTCCGGAGGACTTCCTCATCAAAAGACTGTACTCCCAGTTCAATTACGTCTGTTCCATATTCAGCAAGTCTGTCCAGTATTTCATCATCAATCGAATCCGGTCTTGTAGAAAGGCGAATCCGGTCAATCAAACCAGATCGTTTATATTTTTCAGCCAGTTCCAGATATAAACGCTGCCTGTCAGGGGGAATTGCCGTAAAACTGCCTCCGTAAAAAGCGATTTCGACGGTACGGATCGATGGATTTCTCCGGATCGTTTCGAGGTGTGTCTGGATTGTACGCTCCGCGTCTGCAACAGAGGGGATTGTTATTCTCGCTGTAATTTCATTCTGATTACAGAACACACATTGATGCGGGCAACCGGCATGTGGGATAAAAACAGGAATAATCGCGTGGGTTTTCATTATTTAGTACCAAATATACGGTCTCCGGCATCCCCCAGTCCGGGACAGATATACGCATCTTCATTCAGACAGCGGTCTACCTGAGCAACATAAAGCTGAACATCCGGATGTGCGTCATGAAAACAACGGATTCCTTCCGGAGCAGCAATAATGGACATGAATTTAATGTATTTCCCGCCTTTCCGTTTTATGAGATCGACGGCATTTACAGCGGAGCCTCCGGTGGCCAGCATCGGATCCACGACAACCACTGTTCTTTCTTCAATAGAATTTGGCAATTTACAATAGTATTCCTGTGGCTGGTGAGTAGTTTCATCCCGGTAAAGTCCGATATGTCCAACTTTAGCGGCAGGAACCAGAGACAGGATGCCACTGACCATTCCCAGTCCGGCTCTGAGAACAGGCACCACTGCCAGTTTTCTTCCGGTTATAACCCGGGACAGGCAAGATTCAATCGGCGTTTCCACTTCGATTTCTTCTGTCGGTAAATCTCTCAGAGCTTCATATCCCATCAGGAGCGCGATCTCTTCAACAATGCTTCGGAATTCATTCGTTCCGGTTGTGCGATCTCTCAAGCGGCTGATTTTATGCTGCAATAAATGGTGATACAGAACATTCACATTTTTCATTGTCTCGTACATTGTTGCTCTCCTTAATAGAAAAATAGTTTCGGAAAACACCGGTTATTATTAAGCAGAGTCGTAGCTATTTCAACCGGCATCATTATGCCTGACGGAACTTTATTGCAAGCACGAATGATTATCCGAATTATTAAAATGAAAACCGAAATCAAACACTACTATTCCCAATCTACGGAATTTCTGATCCATCTGTCGCCGGCAGCTTTTAGGATCGTCTCTGCGAAAAATCCTTTCATTGACTTGGAACAGCTGGTGAACGATTCCGGCATTTGCGCCAGTCCATTATATCACAGACACGAATCCCGACATACTATACAAGGACAGAATCTGAAAGACAGATAAACCGTCGCCTAAGGAAACACGGATTTAAGGGAAACGCTGCACAGACTTGCGTCAGGTGTTTGGGGGTCTCTTCACGTAGCCGGCATACGAATTAATCAGAGTTTCCCTAAGTAGTTATTCTAAATAATCGACATAATCTACACAGCATATCTATTAAATCATTGTTTCCTGAACCACCTTATTTTGTCTCGCATAAAAAGGCGGTTCTTTCCCGGCTAAATCAAAAGCAGGGAAAGAACCGCCCTTCATACTGTCTTATGTTTTAATTCATGGAAAACTTTACTGAATGTCAATCAATTTCCGTTCATCTTCTTTTTCAGGCTTATCCGCAGGGAAGCTCAAGCAGAGAATCCCGTTTTGGAAAGCTGCCTGAATATCTCCTTCGCTAATTTCCTTTCCGACATAGAAACTCCTGCTGCAGCTTCCAGTATATCTTTCACGCATGACATATCCATTTTCATCCTTATTCTCGGTCTTTTCATCCTTCTGAGCACGGATTGTCAGGTATCCATCTTTCAGTTCTGCTTCTATATCATTTTTATCGAATCCCGGAAGATCCATTTTCATCAAATACAAACCGTCTTTTTTCTGAATATCGGTTTTCATCAGATCTCTGTTCTCTCTCTGAAAGAGTCCTCTGTCTCTATTGAAATAATTGTCAAATTCATTGAAAAAATTAGTTCTGAATCCAGGTACCATTGATAACATTTTGTATTCCTCCTTTGCGAAAATTTCTTCTGACCATAGACTCTCTGCAGGATCTTCACTGTATGCCAGATCCGCCGAACGAATTGAATCGAATACAGATCTGCTGCAGAGGAATCACTTGAAATCAGATTCGCTCAATTAATAAACTGTAGATTCTATCGGAACAGCCTCCAGATTATTTCCCCCGTCTGAAAGAGTTCTTCATTATCTTCCGGTTTTATATCCGGACATCTGTAAGCTTTCGAACGCTTACACATAATATATGACCTGTTATTAGCACTCTAAACAGGTGAGTGCTAATTATTTAAATATTTTCTTCAATTCTCTTAGAAAAAAACTGATTCAAGGGAAACCATGAAATCGATATCACCACATCTCTTCAGTTTCCAGGA
>JAEIGA010006264.1_pt1 | contig 18115 bp, 16 predicted proteins | sample 9270691 | NCBI WGS metagenome assembly JAEIGA01 (sample SAMN17057246, study PRJNA624740) | gut metagenome | biome: biome; isolation source: fecal sample | host: Bos grunniens | place: China: Xizang | collected 2019
ATCGTATCTGTCGCAAAACTATCGTGTTGTTTTGCTGACTGAGAACGAGATCAGCGCAAAAAATCTATGCGGCCTTTTGGTCGATCACGGTTTGAAGGTGTCTCTTTCGGATTTGAATGGAGAGTTTTCTCTTGATCAAATTCAAAAGGGAAGCGCTCTTGTTGTTTGGGGGAGAAATATCGCCGGCTTCGAGCTGGTTACACCTCGGATTGCTTTTCTGTCGACCTGCGCAGACAGCCGTCGCGGTGCGCTGACCTCGAGCGGAAAGATCAAAAGCTCGAAGAAGAAAAAATCCGCCTCTCAAGCTATTATGTCGTATGCCGATTTGGAGGTCGGAGATTTTGTTGTTCACGAAAACTACGGTATTGGTCGCTATACGGGAATTGAAACGATGACAATTTCGGGGATTACCCGTGATTACATCGGAATCCAATACGCAGGGAGCGATAAGCTCTTCCTTCCCACCGAAAAGCTCGATAAGGTTTCAAAGTATATCGGTTCCCACGCGGACGATGGCTTGGTTAAGCTGTCTAAATTTGGCGGTGATAGCTGGAACAAGACCAAAGCGCGTACTCGCGCCTCGGTTAAGGACATCGCCAAGGATCTTATTCGACTGTATGCAGAACGAGAGCGCCGCCCCGGCTTTGCTTTCCCGCTTGACGATGAATTTCAGAAGAGCTTCGAAGCCGCGTTTGAATATGAGGAGACGGAAGGACAGCTTCGTGCGGTAGATGATGTCAAGCGTGATATGGTCTCGACAGTTCCCATGGATCGCCTTTTGTGTGGTGACGTTGGTTTTGGTAAAACTGAGGTTGCTCTCAGAGCCGCTTATAAGGCCGTTTTGGGCGGTAAGCAGGTGGCGGTGCTCGTCCCTACCACGATTCTCGCCCTGCAACATTATCAGACCTTTACGAGCCGTATGCGCGCTTTTGGTGTACACGTGGATATGATCTCCCGTTTCCGTACCGCCAAGGAGCAAAATCTGACATTGCGTCGATTGAAGCGCGGCGAGGTGGATGTACTGATAGGTACCCACCGCCTGATCGGAAAAGATGTGGAATTTCACAGCCTTGGGCTTCTGATTGTAGATGAAGAACAGCGCTTTGGCGTTGCCCAAAAAGAAAAGCTCAAGCAACTGGCCGGTAATGTCGATGTGTTGACGCTGTCGGCAACCCCCATCCCGCGTACCTTGAATATGGCAATGGGCGGTTTGCGCGACATTTCTGTTCTGGATGAAGCGCCGGGCGACCGATTGCCGGTGCAAACCTATGTGCTGGAAGATGATGAATTGATTATTCATGAGGCCATCCGTCGTGAGCTCCGACGTGGCGGACAGGTGTTTTATCTGCACAATGTTGTTGAGACGATTGATGACGTTGCAGCTAAGCTATCCCGTGAAATGCCGGATGCGCGTATCACAGTCGCTCACGGCAAGATGGAAAAAGAGGTGTTGGAGCGCATATGGGAACAGATGCTCAGCGGTGAAATCGACATTTTAGTATGTACGACCATCATTGAGACCGGTGTCGATGTTGCGAACGCCAATACGCTTATTGTCGATAACGCCCATCGGTTGGGACTGTCCCAGCTTCATCAGCTCCGTGGGCGAGTCGGACGCTCTTCACGTCGTGCATATGCGTATTTCACATATCCAAAGTTTAAGGCGCTTCCGGAAATTGCGCAAAAGCGTCTGGAGGCCATTCGTGACTACGCTGAATTTGGTGCGGGCTTTAAGATCGCCTTGCGTGATATGGAGATTCGCGGGGCAGGCAATCTCTTGGGAAGCGAGCAACACGGTCACATGGATGCCGTGGGATACGATTTGTATATCAAGCTTCTTAACGAGGCCGTATTGACCGAAAAGGGAGAAGCGCCCAAGCCTGAACCCGAATGCACGATATCGGTCAATTTTGATGCCTATATCCCCGACAAGTATGTTCCATATCCATCGCAACGCATGGAAATGTATAAAAAGATTGCCATGATCGACAATGAGCAAGACAGGGATGATATTCTGGATGAGATGCTGGACCGCTTTGGCAATTTGCCGCAAGCAACTGAAAATCTCCTCAATATTGCCTTGATTCGCGCCGACGGAAAGCGGTGTGGCATCAAGCAGATCCGCCAGGATAACGAATTTATCCAAATCTATCCCGAGAAGATCGATTTTGATGTTTGGACAGATCTGTCTGAGCTTTGGCCCGGGCGCTTGCGCATGGCGATGTCAGGAGAGCCGCATCTCAACCTGAAAATGAAGGCGGGAGAAAATGTTCTGCCATTCATTCACAAAATGTTTGAAAAATATACGGAATTTGCTCAAAAAAACAACGAATAAAATCGATATAATAAGAGCAACTCCAAAAAGAAAGGGATTGAACCATGAAATCCAACAAACTGTTACCACGCCTGCTTTGCGTCCTGATCGCACTGATGCTTGTGCTTTGCACGCTAGTCGGATGTTCATCGTCCGGCAAAACGTTGATGAGCATAGGAAAGCAAAAGCTGAGCGTCAATATGTATGAGCTGCTGCTCTCTCGTATGAAGGGCACGCTGGCATATAATGACTATCCTGTGGATTCGGATGATTTTTGGAATACGATTACCAGCACGCAGGGCGCAACGCACAACGATTATTTTACCCTCTCTATTCAGGAAGAGGCCAAGATGATGCTGGTCAAGCTGTATTTGTTTGAAGAAAAGTATCAGTTGACGCTTCCGGATTCCTATTACGAAAAGATCGATGAGTACATGAACGACACGTTGACGTACCTGCATAACGGATCTAAAACGGAGTTTAATCATGCACTTTCCGCATATGGCATCAATATGAAGATGCTACGTGAAAATTATGTAATTGAAGATAAGATTGATTATCTGAAATCTCATCTATCCTCTTTGACAAGTGACACGGCAAGGGAAGAGTATTACCGGGACAACTACGTTCGCTTTCGTCAAATTCTGTTGCCATTGTATCAGTATCTGTACGAAACAGATGAGTTTGGAGATACCATTTACTTCAAGGATGAGCTTTCCAACCGCATCTATTATGATACCAACGGTCAGACTCGTGTTGGCACGGACGGCAAGACTGTTACCGACAAAAACGGAGACGTCGTTTACTATACCGACGATGGCCATATTGCATATAACAAGAAAAGCGGCGTGGTTCGCGGTATTGATAAGGATAACGATGGATATACTGACTACAAAATGCTGGACGAGGATGGAGCCGCGGCGATTACAAAGTTGGCAAATGATTTGACAGAACTGATCGTTGCAGGAGATTATAGCACCTTTGAGGATTATGGCAAAGACCTTTGCGAGCAGGAAATCTGGAATGCATATCCCAATGGTATGTACATCAATCTTGAAAAGAATTATCCCGTTGCCTACATTGATGATATGCAAAAAGCGTTGAAGACCATGAAGGACGGAGACGTTGCGTTAATTGAATCAGATAATGCTTACCACCTGATCATGCAATACCCCTTGGATGAGGGAGGATACAAAAACAAGGACAACCAGGATTGGTTTGAAGAGTTTGAGGATGAGATGATCACGGAAATTTTGAATGGTATGTGCATGGAATATTTGGATGACGTGGTTGTAGACAAAAAGGTTCTTGCCACTGCCAAGGATATGAAGACCATTGGCGCGAATAAGGATTATTGATTTTGACTTGACAAGTAGTCGGTTCAATGATATAATCAACACGTAAAGTAAATAGACTGCCACCGGGTAGTTGAATGCAAAAAGCATTCGTTCTCACATCGTAAGGTCTTAGAAGATGTGCGGCGAATGCTTTTTTTGAGGAGAAATTCTATGAAGGTTAAGCATATTTTTTCAAGCTTGTCTAAATTTGAATGGGGACTTTGGTCGCTGTCATCTCTTGCTGTGATTTTGTCGCATCTTTTGTCACCGGATGGCGATATTCTGTCGCTGATCGCCTCGCTCATTGGTGCGGCTGCTTTGATTTTCGTTGCCAAAGGGCATGTGATTGGGCAACTGCTGACAATCGTTTTCGCGATTTGCTATGGCATCATATCGTATCATTTCCGCTACTATGGCGAGATGATTACCTATCTTTGTATGAGTCTTCCTATGGCGATTTTGGCTACGATCTCCTGGATCAAGCACCCTTACCGCGACACCGAAGAGGTTGAGGTTTCAACCTTATCGCCGCGTAAAGTTATCCTTCTTTTCATCGCCGCCGTTGGCGTAACGGTCGCGTTCTATTTTATCCTTGACGCACTGAATACCGCCAGCTTGCTCGTCAGCACGCTCTCCATAACGACCAGCTTCGTTGCCGCTTCCTTTACCTACTTGAGAAGTCCTTATTATGCACTGGCCTACGCCGCCAATGATATCGTTTTGATCGTGCTGTGGATCACGGCTGCCGTAACAAAACCGTCCTATTTTTCCATGGTTATGTGTTTTGTTATGTTTTTTGCCAATGATATTTATGGCTTTCTCAACTGGAAACGCATGAAAAAGCGGCAAGAAAAAAACTGTTGCAATAAAAAGGGAATTTTATAAAAAAACAGCGAAAAAATATTGACAACGCCTTGACAAAGCGTATATGTAGGGATATAATAAGATCAGCAATGATAGAGGTGCGCATGACAAGAGTACTGTTTGTGTAATAATCTTCGCAAGATGTTGCAAACGGGAAAGGGGATTGTGCCGAAGGTGGCGGGGCGAACGCTTACCTGGTAACTCGAAGAACATTCGTTTTACTGTCGCAAATCTGCGGAGAGCTATCGCATGATACGAATGTCCGGCAAGGGGTGTCTTTTGCTTGTGTGTTCGATGTTACGGTAGCCGATTCGTAAGAATTGGCGCTATTTTTTTGTAAGATATCAAAGCAGGAAAGGAATCTATGTATGAAGACAAGCACAATATTCGAAGGAGCGGCTACGGCCCTCGTAACCCCCTTGACCAAAGAGGGAATTGACTATAACGCTTTTGGCAAATTGATTGATTGGCAGATTGAAAGCGGCATCGATGCCTTGGTCATTTGCGGCACAACCGGTGAATCCTCTACGCTAACGGACGAAGAACACCGCGAGGCAATTCGTTTCGCCGTGGAACGTGCGAACAAGAGAGTACCCATCATTGCCGGAACCGGTTCCAATGATACCGATTACGCCATCGACTTGACTCGCTTTTCTTGCGAAGTGGGGGCAGACGCCACGCTGGTTGTTACTCCATACTACAACAAAGCGACCCAAAAGGGATTGGTTCGTATGTATGAGGCTATCGCACAGGCCAGCACCAAGCCGATCATTCTTTACAACGTTCCTTCTCGTACGGGCGTAAATATTGAACCCTCGACCTATTTGACACTCGCTGATATTCCCAATATTGCTGCGATCAAGGAAGCCAACGGCAATTTGTCTAAGATCGTAGAAACCGCAGCCTTGGTTGGCGACAAGCTGGACATTTATTCGGGTAACGACGACCAAATCGTTCCTATCCTTTCTGTTGGCGGTAAGGGCGTCATTTCTGTGCTTTCTAACCTTGTGCCCCGTGAGACCTCGGAGCTGTGTCACACCTTCTTCAAGGGCGATATTCGTGGCAGTATGCAAATGCAGGCCAAATACCTGACGCTGATCAACGCACTGTTCAGCGAAGTAAATCCCATCCCCGTCAAGGCCGCTATGAATGCCATGGGCTTCTGCGAGGATTATCTGAGATTGCCGCTGACTCCCATGGAGGATGCGCACCGTGCCGTTCTCTTGGATTGCATGAGACAGCATGGATTGATTTAATAGGAGCTTTTATGATGAAAATTATTGTTAACGGTGCTTCGGGCCGTATGGGAAAAGAAGTAGTCCTGTGCGCTCAAAATGGCTACCGTGGCGCTTGTTTGTCTGCTGCGGTGGATGTTACTCGCCCCGAGGCAGATTGCCCCACCTATACCGCTCTTGACGCCGTTCTTGAGGACTGTGACGTTTTGGTGGACTTTTCTCACCACAGCGCCACAAAAAGTGTGTTGGATTTTGCACTGCTTCGCGGTATTCCCGTGGTTATCGCTACAACGGGACAAACAGAGGATGAAGAGCAAATGATACAAGAGGCCGCTCGGCACATTCCTGTGTTCTTTGCGGGAAATATGTCCATCGGCATCGCGCTATTGGTATCTTTAGTCAAAACGGCTGTTAGTACGTTTCCTGATGCTGACGTTGAGATTATCGAAACGCATCATAATCAAAAGCTGGACGTTCCCAGCGGCACTGCCTTAATGATCGCTCATGGCATTCAGCAAGTGAAGGATACTGCTACGTTGTGCATAGGAAGACATGAAAACGGAAAGCGCCCGGTCGGTGAGGTCGGGATTCATTCCATTCGCATGGGAAAAGTGGTTGGTATTCATGAGGTTCACATCAATACCGGCTCTCAGACTATTACGCTCAAGCACGAAGCGCATAGCCGCTCGCTGTTTGCCGAGGGAGCCTTGCACGCGGCGGCCTTCCTGCAGGACAAGCCGGCAGGCTTATATTCGCTGGGACATCTGTTTATGTAAGTGAGGACTATTATGATTTGTGACAATCTTTCTATCAACCAAGTGGGACATCTGTGCTTTGCCGGCAGAGACGTTACTGAATTGGCGCAAAAATACGGCACGCCGCTGTATCTTTTGGATGAAAATAAAATACGCGAGCACTGCCGTACGTATATGCGTGCGATGAAGCAAGCCTTTGGCTCGGACGCCTTGCCCTTGTACGCGGGAAAAGCCTTGTGTATCAAGGATATTTACCGCATCATGCGTGAGGAAGGCATGGGCATTGACGTGGTATCCTCGGGTGAGATCTATACGGCGGATGCCGGCGGATTTCCCATGGAGCGTGCTTATTTCCACGGAAATAACAAGACGGATGCCGATATTTCCTACGCGATGGAGCGTGGCGTGGGCTACTTTGTTTGCGATAACGAAGAAGAGCTGCTTTCGATTGAACGCGAAGCCGAGGCGCGGGGAATCATTCAAAAAATTTTAATCCGCGTCACCCCCGGCATCGATCCTCATACGCACAAGGCGATTTCGACCGGAAATGTAGACTCCAAATTTGGCGTGGCGATTGAAACCGGTCAAGCAGAGGCATTGATTGCGCTGGCGTTAAAGCAACCGCATGTTTCTTTGGAAGGGTATCATTGTCATATCGGCTCTCAGATCTTTGAAACGACACCCTTTACAGATGCCGCAGAAATTATGATTTCCTTCATTGCAAGTATGCGAGATCGCCTGGGCTATACAGCCAAGGAATTAAATCTTGGCGGCGGCATGGGTGTTCGTTATCTTGAGGAGCACCCCAACATCGATTACGCTACAAATATTGCGGAGATCGCCTCTGTGATTCACAATCTTGCCCGTGAAAAGCAGTTGGATATGCCGCGTATGCGTATGGAGCCCGGACGCAGTATTGTTGCAGATGCCGGTATGACGCTGTATACGGTGGGAACGCTCAAAACGATCCCCGGCTTTAGAACTTACGTATCCGTTGACGGCGGTATGCCGGACAACCCTCGCTACGCACTGTACCAATCCCCCTACACGGTTCTCCTTGCCAATCGCCCGCAACAAGCGGCGGACACCGTTTGCACCATTGCCGGTAGATGCTGTGAGAGCGGCGACCTTATCCAAGAGGGCGTTCTGTTGCCTGAGCCCCGGCGTGGCGACGTTTTGGCGGTATTAACAACCGGTGCTTACAATTACGCGATGGCGTCCAACTATAATCGCATTCCTCGTCCGGCTATGGTTCGCCTGTGTGATGGTGAGGATACGTTAATCCTGAGACGAGAGTCGTTTGAAGACCTGATCCGTAACGAGCTGTAAATAATAGAAAAAAGCACTTTTGACATGTGTCAAAAGTGCTTTTTGTTTATGCTTCTGTGGCAGATTCATCTTCATCCGCGGGGATGTTTTCGCTTGTCTTACGATATGGCGCGATCATATACCGATCGATAATGGGATATATAGCGTAGGCGATAATAAATCCGACGGCGGCCATCAAATACAAGATGGGAACGATCACCGTGATAATCACGCGCGGCATGAACAAAAGGATCAAAAGCACATGAATGCCAACCAGGAGCACGATGCCAAGAAGAGCCATGAGGTTGCGCTTGATGCCAAGCACAGAGAAAATTAGGGCGTTTTTGAGCATTTTGCGCAGCTTCATGTCGAAGGTAATCAGCATCATATAAATGTACGGACGCATGACCATGTACAGGAAAGCGAGTGCCGTCAAAGCCCAGAACATCAAATCGAGCCAGAAGGTTCCAACCGTGCCCGAATAGTAGAGCAGGTCAACGATGAGAGTGATGATCAGGAAGCTGTCAACAAGACCAAACAAAAAGGCCTGCTTGAAATTACGCTTGATGGCGTAGAAATAATCACTGAATACAAAGACGGCATCGCCACGCACGAGTCCGCGCAAGACGTAGAAAGAGCCGACGGACTGCCACCCCATGGTTACCAGCATGAAAACAATGCATATGCCGATGATCCAATAAGCGGCTGGCTGGTAAATCGGAATGCCCAAGGGAAGAGCCTCCAACGCCAAAATCAGCGATGTCGCAGGGGAGGGATCAATCAGAGAAGCACCGTAAAGAGGCGCGAACAGCGCAGAGGTCTGCGAGGGAGTTCTGCCGATGAAGAGATAGGCAAATATTGCGACAACGATGGGAACGGCTTGTAACAGCATCAGCAGGTTCAGGCTGATCAGTTGCCAGAACTTGCGGAAAAAGAACTTGAAAAAGTTTTTGAACGTTGGACGCAAGTCCTCGTCTTTTTTGACGCCTTTTCCGTCGCGATCGCGAAATTTGAAAATAGATTGAAAACGCAATTTTCTTTCTCCTTTATGTGAACTTCCGGTATGTTATAAAAACCAATGATATATCAAGTAAAATGCGGCTTGCGCAAGAATCATCGCTCCCCAAAATTCAAATAGGGAAGTGAGATAGCCGGACAGCCGCATGCCAAAACGGCGTTGTTCATGGCGTGGTTCGCCGGTAGCTGCCAACACCGCACATAGTAATATGCACATCATTCCAAGAACAAGCGCAACCCAAACAACGATCAAAACAATCGAAGGGGAAGGATTGTTTATTATTGCAAGCAGGCATTTCCAAACATCAAGCCCGCGGCAACAACAAAAGAATAGACAGATCAAGCGTGAAGTATAATAAAAAGATGCTTGATGCAGTCCTGTCACAAACAGCAGCGGAATGGGGATCGTTTGTAAGATTAACGCGCCCACGAATGGCACATGGCCTTGTGGCGGGAGCGCGAAAGCATCCAAAAAACGTTTCGGAAGCCAGTGGCAATGTTCTGCCAAGGCAATCGTAGCTCCGATCGCCAAGCCTGCAAGCAGCCACAGCATCCATTCCCATAGATAACGGCGTCGTACTGCCCGGGGAGCGCGATACCGTTCATCCAGACGCTCTGCCATTTTCACACCTCACTTGTTTATATATTTTCAAACAAGTGTATGTGACGCGATCCATTCGATAGAACAAATCGCAGTACGAACAGGTAAATAGTATCACACAATGGCAAAAAAAGCAATAGGATAACGGATTTATTCAATAAACGCTATGAAAAAGTTAACAATTTATTTTGTCCTGTTTTGACGAAGCACCTCAAAGCCAAGAACGGTAGCGGCTGATGCTGCCGAGAGCGAGCCGCGAAATTCTCGACCGTAATCAATGCGAACAACGGTATCAGCCGCATCCAAGACTGCACGGGAAATGCCGCGCTTTTCTCCGCCAACAACCAAAAGAAGAGGTCGGCTCATATCTGCTTCGTATAAAGAAACAGAATCGCGAATGCCGGCGCAAAGCACCCGATAATGGTGCTCATGAAACAGTTTTACGGCCGTTTCAGGCTCGCAAATTGCCATCGGGAGGCGCTCTGACGCACCGGCAGATGAGCGCGCAACAATTCCGGCTGCTCCCATCCAGTTACGGGGGCATAAAACGACGCCATCCACACCGGCAGCGTACAAAGAACGAAGGGCATATCCAAAGTTATATGGATCCTCAATTCCTTCCAAAAGAACATAAAATCCTTGATTAGAAAGGAAATTTTGCGTTGCAACGGCGTCTTCCAGCGAGGGAAGGGGGCGCTCCGTGCATTGCGCAATGATTCCGCCATGTGTTGTTCCAATGGACATATTTTCAATTATTGATGCATCGGTCATTTCGATTTGAAAGCCGAGCTCGTTCGAAACAGCCCGTAAAAAGCTTAATTCCTTTGCCTTACTTTTGATTTTGGCAGCATCTACATAAATTTTTTCGATTTTTCGGCTGTTGATTCCATCGCGAATACCGGCTATCAGAGCAGAAATCGAGGTCATTCCCTCTAGCAACGTATGATTGTTAAATTTTTCACATTCTTTTTGAGGAGCAAATTGGGAGGGAATTTGAGGCATCTTATTATCGGCCGATGACGAAAGATCCGTTGTATTTGGGTTGTATTCAGCATGATTTTCCATACACAAAATCCCACCTTTCACTAAAAATTGTAATTCACGGGCAGTCGCTTGCGCGCTGCATAATCTACTCAAGCCGTACATATATTATAGCAGTATACGCGCCGGAAATCAATAGAAAATCGGCTACAAAGGAGCTGTAACTGCCTTATGATGTACATTTCATCTTATAAAGAACGCTGTGTGATCTTAGCCACGTATTTGATCGAAAATCGCGCCACCGTGCGCGCAGTAGCACGGCAGTTCAACGTAAGCAAAAGTACCGTACATAAAGATGTAACGCAAGTATTGCGGCGAATCGATCCCGGTTTGTATGAGCAAGTTCAAATGATCCTTGAGAAAAACAAGGACGAAAGACACTTGCGCGGTGGCGAGGCCACTAAAAAGAAATATCAAACCATTCACGCGCAGAACGGTATTTGAAAGCCTCCGATATTGGCTATTTCGCTTCCCTAAATTATACAAAATTTGCATTTTGTATAATTTCGTATATGCTTTTAGGGAGGGCATCATTTTGCAATTGTTTATGCCCTATCCCACATTATAACATAAAAATTCTCACAAAACAAGTCTTCTGCGGTATTCTTTTGTCTATTTCGCTCGTTTCTTTTGTGAAAAATTGAGCAAACACAACAAAAATCAGAAAGTTAACACAAAATACCTTTTCTTTTGTATCATTCTATGGTACAATAGATTGAAAACTTAAGGAGGATTGTATCATGGCAATCAAAATGCGCGTACTGTACGCAACCGGAAAGAAAAAGATGATCAACATCGCCAACTTTATTAAGCAGAAATACGAGCTCTCTCAGAACTCGGTCGACTGCGTTCCCCCCGCTTACTCTTGCGACAAGGAGCGCATTGTTATACTGGCTATCGCCGGTAAGAACGACGTCGAGGACGCTCTGCGTCGCTTCTGCATCGAGCTGACCAAGGAGCGCACGGCTAACGTCGCTCTGATGGTGGACGGTACCGAGACCTACGCAAACAACGTAAAGGAAATTTTGAAGACTGCCGGCACCAACGTTATCGAGGATGTTCTCTACGTAAAGTGTGGTCTTCCCTTCCTCTCCAACGTAAAGCCTGAGGAACAGGCTGCTGTTGTGGATTGGCTGGACAACAAGGTAATCAATAGCCTGAAGTAATTGGATAGTAAAAACGGCCCACTACGTTTAGTAGCGAGCCGTTTTGCTATTTCAAAAGCCACGTCTGGATACCTGTATGCTTCCGCAAGCGATCTTATTCCCTGCATTTCCGGCAGGCTGTGACATGAAATCATCAGGGGAATCGTGAATAATCACTGTTTTGCCAATGATTTCATCTACCGTAAAGCGGGTGGTGAGAAAAGCCAAGAAAGCTTTGCTGTTTGCACCAAAGAGTGGCGGCATATCTCCTGCATGGTACGGATGAGGACAATCGTATGGATTATAATGCGTTCCGACGTTTCTGAAAGGATCGATTGCGTCTCCGGTGCAGCTGGTTCCCTCGTGAATATGAAGAGCGAAAATTGGCATTTGGCAGTACCCCGCCGATGTCGGCAAGCCATCTACCTCAGCAATGACCAGGACACCGCTTGGCAGTTGATAAAATTTTACTGTTCCTATAATTTTTGGATACGTAGCATTCCCTTTTATATTGGCAAAGGCGGAAGGGGGTCTTCGAAGAAATGCGGCAATATTGATGGCAGAAGTGTTTCGATACATAGTGCTAAACCTCGCATAATTGCTTTTATTGTCATATTATGCGGGATTGGGTGAGATGTGAACAATATAAAAAACACAAGGGGCTACCATTCCCCTTGTGTTTTTTCGTTTGATTACTGCTTTTTGTCAGTCAGATTTGCCTTGTGCTTATCCAGCAAGGTATGGATGCGCTTAACGGGATCAAGCAGGTTACTGATGGTGCGGTCATGGTTCAGCGTATCAATCAAATATGCAACATACTTGCACATATTGACCTCGCAATACCAAGGCTTATCCTTGAGCTCGGGACGACGATATACCAGGTTGGTCGTAAAGATCTTATCAATCAGACCGTCTGCGTACGCTTTGTCAAACTTATCAAAGCCGTCGGTGAAGAGGCCAAAGGTGGCAAAGTTGAAGATTCTCTTAGCGCCCTTTTCCTTGAGCTGGAGGGCTACGTCAATGAGAGACTCGCCCGAGGCGATCATGTCATCGACGATGATGACGTCCTTGCCCTTGACGCTTCTGCCAAGATATTCGTGTGCCTCAATGGGGTTGCGACCGTTGATCACGATGGAATAATTACGGCGCTTGTAGAACATACCGATGTCCAGGCCCAGAACAGACGAATAGTACATCGAGCGCTGCATGGCACCCTCGTCGGGCGAGATCATCATTAGGTGATCCTTCTCCAGCTCGATATCGGGATAGTTGCGAACCAGCGCCTTAATCATCTGGTAGGTAGGCTGAATGTTGTCAAAGCCGTTAAGCGGAACGGCGTTACAGATACGTGCATCGTGAGCATCAAAGGTCAAAATATCGGTAACACCCATATGAACCAATTCCTGCAGCATAATGGCGCAGTCAAGGGACTCACGGGAGGAACGCTTGTGCTGACGACCCTCGTACAGCATAGGCATGATGACCGTGATTCTTCTCGCCTTACCGCCAATGGCAGCAATGATTCTCTTCAGATCAGCATAATGGTCATCAGGGCTCATAGGCACCGTCATGCCGTACATTTTGTAAGAAACGCTGTAATTGAAAATATCACAGATGATATATACATCATGTCCGCGCATGGATGAATACAGCATACCCTTGGCCTCACCCGTACCAAAACGCGGGCAGTCTACCTTGGCAATGTAGGTATCTTCACCGTCATGTCTGCGCCATTCCTTGAGATAATAATCGACCTGCTTGGCAAATTCCTCGCAGCCCTTCATACATATTACGCTCAACTCTGCGTATCCGTCTTCCCTCATCATTGGAAATACCCCTTCCCTCGTCTATGATGTTATTAATTGAGACACAGCTCGATGTTAATTATATCACATAAATCGAAACTTGTAAAGTATTTCCGAAAAATTGAGTATCATCGGGAATGACGGAATTATGGCCATTTTTTTGTACTCATTTGACAAAAGCGTTAAATTTACTTACGTGCACAGATCCTCAATGACATCAGGGAGCGTGCAAGGCGTGACTTTCGCATTGGCTATGAGATGATACATTTCCATTGCCCTGCTCTTTTCTTTGGTGGGAAGCGGTAACGTTAATCGCTCGTTTTGATATTGAACACTGATTTGGAATTCAACATCCTGATTGTTACCAATGCGCAACAAACGATATCGAATGTTGTTTTGGGGATGCCGTAATCGCTTTTGCAACGGCGTAGTGGTTTGATTTAGAATGCTCATGTTTTTCTCCTTAAGGAAGCGTATTCGGTCGGGGGAACCGTTGTTTATGCTCCATAAATCATTATAACACACTTTTTATATGGCTTTTTTTGCATTTTTATCCCTCGTTTTTTGATGGTTTGTACACAAAAAAGGAAAAAACAGACAAAAAACGATGCCACAAGATTATGAAGAATGTGCTTGCCTTATCGTATATTTTTTAATATTTCCCTTATTTTTTAACATTCACGGCTTTGTTCACAGATTATTTACACTTGCTGTGGTAAAAAACACCTTTTTGATTTCCAAAAATTTAGCACTTCCCTATCAAATTCCCTTGTGTTATAATAGAAAGCGAAGTCGATCGGGTGGAATGAGGGTGAAAAAATTTTTTCTTCGTCAAAACCACGAAAGGAGTTGTGATTATGTCCAAACAAAGAGCGGTTTTACATATGGAGCCGCCGACTATTTTCTTTTTGAAGCTTGGCTTTGCCGCTATCTGTTTTCAACTCTCACTACTCTATATCAGCGTCGATATGCTTTACCAGACCTTTCGCACCTACGCTTATATTCACTACGCGCCGGCACTGGAATACGTTGCCATGTCTTTGACGCTTGTCATCGGTGGAGCGCTACTTATCGATTATGTATGGAGGGCACAAAAAGAAAATGGAGGAGACGGTTAATCTCCTCCATTTTACTTTAGCAAATCGGATGCTTGCGAATAAAGAGCACGCCGAGTGTATTTCTGCCACAGTGAGCAGATACGGTGCAGCCTGCACGAGTGACGCAGACCTCGTCGAACTTCTCCATTGCCTTGACTTGTTCGACGCACTGGTTCACGATGTCAGCATCGCATCCTGCATGCGTAACGAAAATGCGGCTGGTGTCGATGTCAGAAGCGTCTCCGATGCGATCGGCAATATATTGCTTGAGCGTCATATGGAACTTGCCGCGGTACTTTTTACCAACAACCATTTTGCCGTTCTGTACCATGACACAGGGCTTAAGCTGCAGCAAATTGGCACCAAAAGCGGCAATTGCCGAGCAACGTCCGCCTTTATGTAAAAACTCGAGATTGTCGATGACAAAGGAGGCATCAACGCACTCTCTCAGGGTATTGCATGCCTCGGCGATTTCCTTAGCAGACTTACCCTCGGCTGCCATTTCAGCTGCTGCAACGACCAAAAGACCGCCGCCGGTGGACAGATTTTGGGTGTTGATGGGATAAACGCCCTCGTATTCTTGGGCAGCCAATCTTGCGTTGTTGAAGGTGGAGGACATATCCGAGCTGATGGTAAACAAAACAACCTCGTTGCCTGCCTGGGTTTCGCGAGCGAAAAACTCATCAAATTCTGCGATATTGACGGCTGCTGTCTTGGGAAGCATTCCCGTTGCTTCATAATTCTCATAAATCATGTCGGGATTGATGTCTATGCCATCGCGGTACTGCTTGTCGCCAAGACTTACACCAAGAGGAAGGATTTTAATCTGATAGCGGTCAATCAATTCTGCACTGAGGTCACACGTGCTGTCACTTGCGATAATCACTTGCTTGTTCATATTTTTCTCCTTATTTATGATGAATTTTAATTAAAGCTCTTGATTTATTTCGGATTCCCACGTAAATACGCGATCGATTACTTCATCAGCACGCAAACGGTCGGTCGCGTAGGCACGACGCAGAAGCGCGGGAGGAATGCAGTCATCGTATTTTTCAAACACGGGAACTTCCCCGCTCTCCATCAAAGCATGGCAGTCAATTCCCTTTTCTCTGACCAAGTCGGCAAGACGGCAAAGCCATGCCGTGCCGTCTGTAGTATCCAGCTTAAAGGTCATATAATTGCATCCTTCAAATTCAATGGAGGAAATGCCCAACTGCCGCGCGTGATGCTTAAGGAATTTGCGGCAGGTGCGGAAGGATCGCGTACCAAGCCAGGGGAACAGACACCAACTGTATCCTCCCAGATGCACGAGTGAATGCTGAAGCATTCCCGTATTTCTTGCCACGTGACGGGCATTTTCAAGCCGCTGACGGGCATTTTCCTTGAGGTAAGGGTAAACGGTATCCTCCTCCAGCACGCGTCTCATACGCTCTTGAATGCGAGTGTGGATCTCTCCAAAATCTCCCGGCCAGGATACTTCCATTTTGCCGAGCACGCCTTTGACGTAAATGAGCTTGTGCGGAATATCCAGCTCTTCGACCTCCCAAACGCGTCCGGCCAGTGCGAAGCGATCGCCCACAGGCGGTGGTGTCGTGATAGTTCCGATCTCGTCCGATCCGCAGCGCACGGTATAGTCCTCGCTGTCCTTGAAAACGGCGTAGAATTTGAAGCTTTTGATGAGGCGCTCGCCGCGAAGTCCTACGATCAGTCCCTTTTCTTCCGTCATTTCCAGATATTCCTGCTGAACCATGGAAATGATCAGCTCGCGATAATCTTCGCGGCTGACAGCCAAAAACGGCGGCAGGGACAGTATGCGTTCTGCCAGCATCTTGGGCGTTAGCTCTCCTGAGGATGCCAATATACTAAGGGTTTGATGGAACAACAGACTCATGGGCATCCGGCGGATATTGGGAGGCTCGATGAAGCGCTCTTCCATATACAACTGGACAATGGCAATCGCGCGGAGCAGCTCCCATGGCATCAGCTGTGGGAGCGGCGTGTTGGGCAGCGGATCTTCTTCCCGAAATACCATCATCATTTCAGGCGGTTGTCCCCTACGGCCTGATCTTCCCAGTCTTTGTAAAAAGGAGGAGACAGAGTGCGGAGATTCGCTTTGCAGGACTCGCTCAAGCCGTCCGATATCAATACCAAGCTCCATCGTTACCGTCGCACAGGTAACGGCCATGCTGTCCTCGTCTTTCATTTTTGTCTCGGCTTCCTCTCGAATGGCGGCCGACAAGTTTCCATGATGAATCATGAAAATATCCGGCTCGCCTCGGTTAGCGGCGATCTGCCGCAGGGTTGCGGTTAGATATTCCGTTTCTTCACGCGAGTTGGAAAAGACGAGGCTTTTACGGTCCTTGACACAATCGTACATATATTCGTATCCTGCGTCAAGCGTGGCACTGTGATTGGCATTGGAAATACCGTCAGATGAGGGCGCAGGTGCAACCTTGCGCGCCTTTTCCGTTTGATCCCGCTTCAGGTCTTGAATATAAAAATGCTCCATGCCCAAGCGCCAACGGTTCTTTCCCTCGGCGAAGACGGGTACGTCCACCTCAATGCTCGAGCCTCCGGCCAACCAACGCGCGGCGAGTCCGGCATCTCCAACGGTTGCCGACAGCCCGACGCGGCGTACTTCATGGCCGATCAAACGGCACAGGCGCGTGATTTGGCAAATAATTTGATTTCCTCGGTCACTGCCCGTTAAGGTGTGGATCTCGTCCACAACGATGTAGCGAAGGTCGGCGAAGAGGCGAACGATATCGTTAGATCGGTTGATCAGCATAGACTCCAGCGATTCGGGCGTGATCTGCAGAATACCGCGCGGGTTTTCCAGCAGCTTGCGCTTGTGGGAGGCGGCAACGTCGCCGTGCCAGTGTGTGACGGGAATGCCCGACTCGTTCAAAAGCTCTTCCATACGACCAAATTGGTCGTTAATCAGGCTCTTCAAAGGAGCGATGTAAAGTGCTCCGATACCCTTGGGCGGATTTTCCCAAAGATCAGCCAAAATGGGAAAGAATACCGCTTCTGTTTTTCCGCTGGCGGTTGAGGAGGTCAGTAGAAGGTGATGGTCGCTGTTAAACAGCGTGCGCGCCGCCGCGATTTGCACACCGCGAAGCGACTCCCAGGAATGTCGATAAATGAACTCACGGATAAAATCGGGAAACCGCTCAAAGATGTCTTCGGCTTCTTTCGTTATATCATGTTGACTCATATCCGTTCCCTCCTTCGCTTAAAAATCAATATCCTCCGGCCGGAAGTTGACGTAAGGGGCGGCGGTTGGCTGTGCGGATGCCAGTGCCTCTTCCTTCTCTTCTTGCTCCTGACGTTCTGTTTTCAAGGTAACGGCACTGCCCAGCACTTCCTCAAAGGAAACGCCTTCATTTTGCATCAATATGTGCAGTACCGTCATATAGTCTCGCAGCATTTCACGCGGTGTGATCATGCTGTCAGCGCCCGCACGGGAGAGACAGAGCTGCAAGAACTGTTGCATCTGTTCCATGGTAAGACGAGGCTGCCAGCCATAGTTTTGCGCGTGCAAATGGGTGATTCTAACAATGAGTGCCAGCAATTCGTCATCGCTCAGGCGGCGC
>JAEIGA010006265.1_pt1 | contig 18114 bp, 37 predicted proteins | sample 9270691 | NCBI WGS metagenome assembly JAEIGA01 (sample SAMN17057246, study PRJNA624740) | gut metagenome | biome: biome; isolation source: fecal sample | host: Bos grunniens | place: China: Xizang | collected 2019
GCCTTCTCGAACAAAACATTTCTCGATATCGGCGTGTATGATGTCCGGCTGTTCCTCGGAGCAGAGCGGCAGAGAGGCGTATCCGGGAGGACCGTAGAGAACACCCGGGCGAATCTGTCCGCCTTCTTCCAGTGGCTCCTTCAAGAGGACCACATCGCAAAGAATCCGTGTATGAACATCTCGCCGATCAAGTACGCAGACAAGGTGCGCCTGCCTTTCTCCACGGTGGAGATCGATGCGCTGCGCTTCGCCTGCAGAACAACAAAAGAGCGGGCGATCATAGAGATGCTGCTCGCGACCGGCGTACGTGTCTCTGAGCTCACCGGTCTTCTGGTAACGGACATAGACTTCAATGCGATGTCTGTTCACGTCACCAGAGGCAAGGGGAACAAAGAGCGTACCACCTATATGAACGATCTGGCCAAGACGCATCTGCAGGCATATCTTGCAGATCGGGATCTAACTGACCAGCATCTGTTCCTCAATAAGAATAAGGATCCTCTGAGCTCTGGCGGTGTCAGGCACATCCTGAACGAGATCGCGAAGCGGGCTCGCGTGGACAATGTGCACCCGCATAGATTCAGAAGGACCTTCGCAACCGGCTTGGCCAATCGCGGTATGGAGATCCAGGAGATCCGCAAACTGCTTGGCCACAGCGACATCAACACTACGCTGGAGTACGTTTACACAAGTGACGCCAAAGCGCATGCCTCGTATCTCAAGTACTCCGCGTAAGCAACAAGGGAGGGATTTGAGATGAGAGAGTTTTGGAAAGCAGCCCTTATCAGAGCGCTCAGAACGATGGCTCAGACCGCGATCGCGATGATCGGAAGCGCTGTAGCCATCGAAGCTGTGGACTGGAAGTTCGTCGTATCGGCTTCGCTTCTTGCCGGTCTTCTGTCTATTCTGACGTCTGTCGCCACCGGTCTTCCGGAGGCAGGCAGCGCAGATATCGATGACGAGCAGGATCTGCACGAGCTTGACGGAGCGGAAGAGGAGCTCGACGAAGAGCTCGACGAAGCGATAGAGGGGGATGATGAGGATGGCAAAGCAGAAGACGCTTAAAGACTGGAAACGCAAGCTGGAGCGGTGCAACAAATACTATCAGTCTCACGGGTATTATTACAACTCCAACCCCAAGAAAAAAGGTGGTAAGAGCATCAACTGCTGCGGATTTGCCTTCCGCGCGCTCTACCACTTTGGCGTGATCCCGAAGGAATGCATCTACGACTACACCTATCATGGAAGGCTCAAAGGTCAGGGTGCCGCTACCATTAAAAAGAAGTGTGACTATATCATCGTTGATATGCCCTTTTACAAGGCGGTCAAACTTGGTCTGGTCAAGCCGGGCGATATCATCGGATATAAGAACGGCGCGCATACCGAAGTGTACAAAGGCGTCTGCGTCAAGAACGGAAAGAAGTACTTCAAGTTCTATAATTATGGTCCGAAGTTCCGTCAGACCAACGGTGTCGCGTACCGCTCGATGAAGTATGACAGACCTGTCGGATGCGTGATCAGAATAAAGAACCTTGACCGGAGCAAGAAAACCACAAAGCCCAAAGCCAAAGCGAAGCCAAAGGCCACAGAGACGATGGTACGCAGCGAGCTTGTGAAGACGGCGAAGTCTTACAAGGGCGCGCAGCAGGGATCAGCAAAGCATAAGCAGCTCGTCAATACCTTCAACAAGGTCAAACCGGATGGATGGGCGATGACGTACACCGCACCGTGGTGCGCGTGCGCTGCTTCCGCATGGGCGATCAAGACGTTTGACGTTTATCTCGCAAAGGAATACTTCCCTCTGTCCGCCAACTGCGGCACGATCATCGAGAAGGCGAAAAAGATGGGTATTTGGAAGGAATCCGATGCTTACAAGCCCAAGCCCGGAGATTGGGTCCTGTATGACTGGGATGACAGTGGCAAAGGTGACAATCACGGCTCGCCTGACCATGTCGGCGTCGTGGAAAAAGTCGAAGGCAAGACGATCTACGTGCTCGAGGGCAACATGGGCGCGAAGAGTGTCGTCGGCGTCAGAGAAATCTACATCGACGGACGTTTCATCAGAGGATACGTCGTCCCGAAGTATGCTGCTCTTGCTAAGAGATTTAAGTAGTTTATTATGCCGCCCGCGTCGTTAATTAATCTTTTGCAAAGTACCTCGATCTATAACGGTAAACACTCCTTAAATGCGGGCGGCATTATCTCATCCAGGGTGAGTAATGGGTGAGTATAATTTAGGTCAAAAAAGGTCCAAAAAGGTCCTGTTTTGAGCGCATATATTACCACTAGAAAACCCTTGAGACTGTTGAAATCTCAAGGGTTTTCAAGTGGTGGAGATAAGGGGGATCGAACCCCTGACCTCCTGATTGCGAAGCTGTCAGAGTTTGAGCCGTGCCAACGCTTTGAGCCTATGGGTGAGTAAAAGGTGAGTATAGGGTGAGTATACGTCTACTTTCCGTTAATCAGTTCCGCGGCCTTTGAGAGATGGTCTTCCCGGACGTGCAGATAGATATTCGCGGTCGTCCTGATGTCCGCATGGCCCATCAGATATGACACCGTTTTGAGATCCAGCTTCCCTATCAGATCGGAACCGTACGTATGGCGGAGCAGATATGGACGGAAGTCATCTGCGAGGGGATAAGGAGGGACAAGCTGATTCCTGTACACCTCGCATCCCATGCTTAAATTCAGCTCGCGCCTGAGCCGCTTCAGCAGTCTGTCATAGCTCGTCTTATTGTGCGGATTACCATCCTTGGTAGTAGCCACATACTCACCTGCAGGAACGTCTTTGAGGCGTTTGTAAAGCACTTTTGGCATGGGAACGATTCGTTCTGCATTCACCGTTTTCGTGCCGTGTATAGCGAGCATAGGGCCCTTCTCCGTCATCGTGATATCCCCGCCTTTCACCTTAGCTGCCTCGGCGGGCCTGCATCCGCAGTACAGCATGAGCAGGAAGATCACAAACCTAGGTTCCTTCAGGTAGCATCTTAACAGATGGTACCTTTCTTTGTGTGTGATGGATCTGGAATGCGTTTTGGATCCTTTTGGTATTACGAGCTTCCTTGCCGGTGATTTGCGGATCAGATCCTCGGCTTCCGCTGAATCGAAGACAAAGCAGAGCGCCTGGTGGACCTTCTGGATCAGAGATGCGCTTCGATCTGCTACGTTGTTCAGGATCATCTGACACTCCGACCGAGTGACCTGATCGAGGTTTAAATGACCAATAGAAGGATAGATATGGCACCGGAGGATCGATTCGAAGTCAGACCGCGTCTTCTCGCTCTGCCGGATCTTATAGGCTTTGATGGCCTTCTCCGCCCACCCTTCCACGGTCATGCTGTGACGCTTCCGATCATCGATCTCGGCGATGCGCACCGCAGCCTTAGAGAGCAGATCCGTCTGCGTGTCAGCATGGACCGTGAACTTCACTCCCTCATGGATGAAGGACGTGTTGTACTTATACTTCTTCATTGCTATTCTCTTGCTCGATGGCCTTCTCTTGCTCGATAAACTTCGCGATCTTGGAAAGATAGATCTTCTCGCCGGCTGTCAGATGCTTGACCGACTCGACGAGGATCTTGGTCGCATCGTCAAGGTATACCGTGAAGTCCGGTGTTTCTCCGGTGAGCAGATAATCTATGGATACGCCCAGATACTTCGCGATACTCGGCAGGTATTCTGCTCCCGGAATACGGTCTGTTTTTCGCCACGTATAGAAAGTCGTAGGCGCGAGGTCTATCTTCTGACACATATCGATCGCTTTCAGGTTCCTCTCTGCCAGCATTACGTTGATTCGTGTTAATACGTCGTTCATTTGTCTCACTCTCCATATTTTTACGAAAATAAAATATTTTGGGGTTGACTATTACGTATTTCCGTGATATTCTTTACTCATCAAGCGCAGATACGTTATAAAATGTCAATCCCGTAATGTGGTTTGGTTAGGAACATCAGTATAACGCGAATGCGTAATAATTGCAAGAGAAAATAACGCAAATCAGAAGAAAAAAGGAGGTGATTCGTTGTACGAAAAATTCAAGAAGCTGCTGGAGGAGCACGGGGACACCATATATAGAGTGGCAAAGGATTGTGGCATACCACCGCAGGTCCTCTATGACTGGAAGAATGGCAGATGTTCTCCGAAGGCCAAAACTCTCAAGAAGATCGCCGATTATTACGACGTAGCTCTGGAGGAACTGATCGATGACTAAGCAGGAACTGATCAGAGCGATGGTGAGCTCCGGCGACGGCAGTTATTTTATCACTAAATCTGATCTGGCCCGGTTCTTCGGCGTATCACATTCCAGGTACATCGAGAAATATGTCGAGGGACTGGACCGCATCGGAGGCAAGAGGTATTTCATCCCGGACGTAGCCGGGAGGATCATAGGGGAGGTAAGGAGATGAAGAAGATAAGGAAGGAGATCGTAGACACACTGCTCGGAGCCGGGTGTATCGCACTGTTCTTCGGCATCCTGCTGGAGGCGGTATACATCGCGTATCCGGGCTGAGAAAGGAGGAGAAGTGGTCAAGATCACAGTAGAGAAAGACGGAGAGATGCTATTCTCTCAGGAATGCAAGCTGGCGATAGTGCATATGCAAGAGCTTAAAGATGATGAGGATTCGAATCTGCTCAACGTCGCAGGAGAAGCTCCAGGCGCACTTCATGCATATCTGAAGTTGGTCAGACATGTAGTGAAGGCTATCCTGTCAGACATCAAAGAGCCTGAACTGCGGCTCATCGCGATCCGCGGAGTCATGGACGCTATCGAAGGAAGCGTAAAAGAAAGCATCCAAGCGGACGATGCCGACGAGGATGCTCCCGAAAATAAACCAATACCATTATATCACAGTTAGAGGAGGATGTGAATGAAATTAATCGTAAAGCTGACAAGTAAAGACGCACAGGCGGTTTTGCAGAACGGATCGCTCCAGAAACTCGTAGAGACGATCACTGACGAACCTGCCGGCGCAGCACCGGAAGAGAAGAAAGAGGCACCGAAGAAGAAGACAGCCAAGAAGAGCAAGCCTACCTTAGTGCCTGATACCGCACCGGTGTCGGTACCGGAACCTACTCCGGAAGTGAAGACGGTAGAGGTTCCCGAACCGCCAGCTACGGTGGTGGAACCCGAACCGGAGCAGCCGGTCGTTGAGGCACCTACAGCACCTGCCCCAGCACAGGCGTACACCATCGATGACATCCAGAAGGCAGCGGTCGCTCTGGTCAACAAGGGCAAGATGGCAGATCTGCAGGCACTGCTGAAGGAGTTCAACGTAAGCGCCATCACGCAGCTGCCGGATGACATGCAGGTAAGAGCGGCGTTCATGCACCGCGTAGAAGTGATCGGAGGGCAGGCATGAGTGACCACAGCCAGAGAGACCACGCTCTCCTGTCTGCGTCGGGTGCGCATCGCTGGATGAAATGCACGCCGTCTGCCCTGCTGGAGGATCAGTTCCCGGACACGACGAGCGAAGCGGCCAAGGAAGGCACCCTTGCCCATGAGATCTGCGAGCTGAAGCTCTCTAAAGAAGTCAGAGGAACGAAGATGACCGGGATCGGAAAGCTTCGTAAAGACGAGCTCTACCGGCCGGAGATGGAAGAGTACACCGACCAGTATGTGACGGAAGTCATGGCCCTCGCCTTCAAGAGGCAGGAGCTTTACGGCACAGCGCCCTACATCGACATCGAGAAGCGCCTTGACCTCACTGCCTATGTCCCTGAGGGCTTCGGCACAGCGGACTGCATCATGATCGCAGGCAACATCCTGACCGTCATCGATTTCAAGTATGGCAAGGGCGTGCCGGTATCAGCGGAGTACAATCCGCAGATGATGCTCTACGCGCTTGGAGCCTATATGGCATACGGCATGATCTTCGATATCCAGACAGTAGAGATGCGGATCGTGCAGCCCAGGATCGGCAATAATAATGACTGGGCATGCTCAGTGACCACGCTGCTGAAGTTCGGTGAAGAAGTGAAGAAGCGTGCTCAGCTGGCCATCAAGGGCGAGGGAGAGTACGAGCCGGGAGACTGGTGCACGTTCTGCAGGGCGAGAGCGAGCTGCCGGGCAAGGGCAAACCACAACGTCAGACTGGCCTTCTTCGATAACTCAGGCGCGGAGCCTGCTCTGCTGAAACCTGAGGAGATCGGGTCCTACATCCAGATGGGTGAGGACGTCGCATCGTGGCTGGCCGACCTGAAAGAGTACGCGCTGGCACAGTGCCTCAAGGGCGAACACATCGAAGGCTATAAGGCAGTCGCCGGCAGGTCCTCGAGATCCTGGGACGATCAGGACGCGGCGATGGCTGACCTCGTCGCTGCAGGCGTTGAAGAGGCTCTGCTGTATGAACGCAAGCCTCTCACGCTGGCACAGATCGAGAAGGTCGTCGGGAAGAAGTCCTTCGAGGAGATGGTAGGCTCGCACGTCGTCAAGTCGCAAGGCAAGCCCACCTTAGTGAAAGAGAGCGATAAGCGCGAGGCGATCACAGGCGGTGTGTCTGCTGCGGAGGCGTTCGGATGAGGGGCTTCCTGGCGGCGCGAGGCGAAGAAGCAGAATATGAGAGTCTAGGACGAGAATATGTAAACGAAAGTGCATATGAGATCAATAAATTAATGGAGGAATACGAAATGGCAAATGAAACAAGTGTAGCAACCGGAGAATGCAGACTGAGCTATGTGAACCTGCTCAAACCTGTAGCACCGCGCGGAGGCGGAGAAGAGAAGTACAGTGTCACCGTCCTGATCCCGAAGACGGATACGATGACCAAGCAGCGCATCGACGCGGCCATCTCTTATGCGAAAGCCGCAGGGAAAGATAAGCGCTGGGATGGCGTGATCCCGCCCATCGTGGCAGAACCGATCCATGACGGAGACGGTGCGCGGCCTTCAGACGGCATGCCCTACGGACCTGAGTGCAAAGGGCACTGGGTAGTCAACGCAAGAGCCGGTGCCGATCACAAGCCGGAAGTGGTAGACAGCATGGGACAGCCCATCATCGACCCGACAGAGATCTACTCCGGCATGTACGGACGCGTCTATCTGACGATGTACCCGTACAACGCGAACGGCAAGAAAGGCGTCGGATGCGCTCTCGGTCCTGTCATGAAAACCAGAGACGGAGAGGTCCTCGGCGGAGGTTCCATCAGTGCGGCATCAGCATTCGGAGTACAGGCACCTCCGGTGATCGATCCTATCACGGGGCTGCCGAAGGCATAACGGAGACAGCGGAGGGGCGTAACAAACGCCCCTCTGACAGGAGACTGATATGAAGATACCAATCGGAGAATACACGATCTGCAGCGACAAATACTGCTACTGGATCGTAGAGACAAAGACGACAAAGGAAGGAAAGAACCCCGGCACAGAGTATGAAGAAAAGATCGCCGGGTACTCTCCGGACCTGCAGGGCCTCTTTGAAGACTTCGTCAGGAAGGCAGTCAGAGGAAGCGGAGCGAAGACCGTGGAAGGCGCGCTCCGGAAGATGGCCAAAGCAGAGAAGGAAGCAAAAGAGATGATCAGCGCGTGTCTGATGATCGGGATGGAAAGGAGAAATTAATGCCAACGATAGGACATAACTGGGACCCATTAAACCTGGATTTCGTGGGTAGGGTGGAGATCGAAAACAGAATCGGCAATATGAGGCTGGATCTCGCTGAGACAAAGGGAAATCTCCAGAAAGAGCGGGATAAGTACAGCATCGACAAGATCATATTCAACCCGCCTGCCACGGTGGTGCTCTGGAAGGATGGAGAGAAGACCATCGTCAAGTGCGGAGAAGACGAAGTATTCGATCATGAAGTCGGCGTAGCGATGTGCTTCATGAAGAAGATCTTCGGAAGCAGATCCGCTTTTAAGAGGACCGTGAAAGAATACAAGCCGAAAGAGCCCAAGCAAGAACCGAAAAAGGAAATGTCCCTTGAGGAATGGTCGAAAAAGATGGACGCTTTTGCAGCGTCGGTCAGAAGATCCCTGACCGGAGGCGAGTCATGCTCAGAGAAGTAACGAGAGAAGAGTACAAGCGCCTGAAGCTCAGACGCACGAAGTACCCGGTCCTGCTGGATGAGTTCATCGCATCCGGCTACTTCGCAGCAGAGGTGCCGGACTGCAAGCACGCGCCGAACATCTCGCGGGCGATCAGGCACTACGGAAAGGGCGGTACTGTCAAAGTGGTAACACGTAACGGCAAGATCTATCTGGTCAATAAGCTCAGGGAGGAAGAACTGAAATGAAACTTGGAAGCCTATTTGACGGCTCAGGCGGATTCCCCCTCGCGGGGGCACTGTGCGGGATCACTCCCGTGTGGGCGTCCGAAGTGGAACCGTATCCGATCGCAGTAACGCGGTCACGATTCCCGGACATGATCCATCTGGGCGATGTGAGTAAGGTCAACGGAGCGGAAATAGAGCCGGTGGATATCATCACATTCGGCTCACCCTGTCAGGATCTTTCTGTGGCGGGTCTCCGCAAGGGCCTGAAGCACGAGGAAAACGGAGACGAGGAGACCACGAGGAGCGGTCTCTTCATGGAAGCGATCAGAATCATAAAAGAAATGAGGGAAGCAACAAATGGACAATACCCAACATTTGCACTCTGGGAAAACGTACCCGGAGCCTACTCAAGCAACAAAGGCGAAGACTTCCGGATCGTCCTCGAAGAGTTCGTCAAAGTCAAAGAGCCGGACGCCACGGTGCCTCCGCCTGATAAAAATGGATGGCCCTACGCAGACGTACTCGTGGGAGACGGATGGAGCGTGGCTTACAGAACTTTCGACGCGCAATACTGGGGAGTGGCCCAGCGTCGTCGTAGAATCTACCTTGTCGCAGATTTTGGAGGTGAACGCGCCGGAAAGATATTATTTGAGCGCGAAAGCCTGCGAAGGTATCTTACGGAGGGCGGAACGCAGGGGCAAGGCACTGCCTGAGATGCTGAAGACCGCTCTGCAGCAGCAGATCGAGAGGATGAGCGCATGATGGACATAGTGCCGTATCTGCTCAAGATACGGGGGGGGATAGAAGTGGACAGTAAAGGAAACAAAGCGGGAAAAGGACCGCTGATACAGAAGAACATCAGCGCCACTCTCGGCACGTCCCAGGATCAGACACTGTTCCAGCCTATCCTGGACGATCAGGGCGGGTCGCAGATATCCGTAAGGACGGACGGCAAAGCGCCGACACTCCGTGCGGAGATGCACGGAAACGTGCCTTGTGTGGTCGCTTACGGCATGGAGCCGGGAGCTGCTCAGAGAATGGATCCCGAAAGCCGTGTATGGCTCGAGCGCTCCCCAACGCTCAGAGCAGAAGCGGGAGACAACCGTGCGAGCGTGGCATACAGTATCGAGAACCATCCAAACGACAGCAGAGTAAAGGTCGATGAGACGGGCAAAGTGCAGGCACTCACCGGGCGCATGGGCACCGGCGGAGGGAACGTACCTATGGTGATGGAGCCGATAGCAGTGGAGCACCATCCGCAGGACTCCAGAGTGAGCATAAGCGAGGATGGTGTGAACCAAACACTGTCCTCGAATATGTGCCACGATGCCGGCAACGGCGGACTGGTCATGGAGCCGTACTCCAAAGTGCGCAGGGCAAAGTCGAAGGATGATTTTGAAACGTGGAAGCACAGCAGGACGGCTAACACCCTCAATACTTTCGACAACGGAGATGTGCGCGCTACTGACGTGGTCATCTGTCTGCAGGGCAACGGCATCGACCGCGATGATAAGAACGGATGCGCGGGGAAAGGATGGCGAGAGGACAAAGCGTACACACTGAATACCATCGACAGGCACGCGGCAGTGTACCCGATCAACACGATGGTAGCCACAAGGCATCACGCAGATGATGGTCGCACCACATTCGGGGTCGGCAACGATGGAGACCCTCAGTTCACACTTCAGGCGGGACACGAACATGCAGTGGCATACAGTCCGCAGGAAGTGTGGTCGGTCGACGAGAAAATGGGGCAGACCTATGTCCACGAGAATCAGGCCAACACATTAGCGCATCGTGACTACAAGCAGCCCCAGGCAGTGGCTTACGGGCTCGATCAGCAGGGAGGCAAGGGAGGGGCGAACTATACGGAGGATGTCGCCCCTACGCTCTGCTCGAACAGCCACGGTACGCCTCATGCGGTAGCATATCTCGCCTCTGGTGGTGGCACGACCGGGTGTCTCATGGCGAGCGGATACAACAAGCTCGGAGCGCAGGAGATGTTCTCGGGCGATTACACTGTGATCGAGGAACACGAAGCCCCGGTCGCATGCCTGGAAACATTTCACTGCAACGCAGAAGAAGAGCTGACGCCTCCGCTCAAGGCAAGAGACTGGAAAGACCCTCTGATCGTAGCGTTCGACCGCTATGCCTTCAACCAGGGCGAGAACGCAAAATTCGGTTTTGAAATCTCAGAAGATGGGATCGCGCAGACACTGGTTGCTAGGGGACCGGGGGGGGTCGCGGTAAAAAGGAGTGACTGATGATACATAACATGGGGGGGTCTGCTGCTACCAGAAGACAGTCGGCTCCCTATGCGCCTCGGATTATAAATTTCCGCAGCAACAACAAGTAGAACAGGACAAGGTGGTGATAGATAGGATGAACGATCCACAGTATATCGTGAGAAGGCTCACGCCGCTCGAATGCTGCAGACTGCAGGGTTTTCCGGACGGCTGGGGCGAGACGGATTACAAAGAAGATCTTACAGATGAGGAGTATGCATTCTGGCTCGAAGTCAGGAACACTTTCGCGGCGATCAATGGAAAGAAGACCGGCGAGTACACGAAAGCGCAGATGCTCACGTGGTACAACAAGCTCCATACCGACAGCGCGGAGTATAAGATGTGGGGAAACGGCATCGCTCTCCCGACGGCTCTGTATGTCATGGAAGGCATCGCAGACGCACTGAACAGCCGCAGGGCACTCTGCCCGAACTGCATGATGTGGGGAGGAGAAGCGTGCTTCCTGTTCGGAAGTGCAGAACCGGTCACTGCGTGCTCTGTGTACAAAGGAAAGGAGTAAACAGTGATCACGATAAAATACCCGCGAGGCGAGATGCAGCTCGACATCGTCATGTTCCTGCAGAACCACAACATGAAAGACGTTGACTTCCTGTACAAACAGGTCCTGCGCATCTGTGAGGAGCCTGAGAGGGTCCGGGAAGAGATCCGTAAGGATACGAACAGGTACTGGAGAAAAGTGCCCGTAGAAGACCGTAAAAAGGTCCCGCATAAACACTTCCGCATCCGGCAGAAGAACCTGCTGAAGATGATGGACGGGAGACTGGATTTTGAGAGGAGGCTTAGAGAGCGTGATAGACGAAATAAGAGTAAAGGTCAGTGAACTGGTCCGGGAGGAGCTGGAGCGGTCTTACGAGAAAGAGAAGACGTTTCACTCTGCGCATGAGGCATATGCCATCACGCTGGAGGAGTATGAAGAGGCGGAAGAAGAACTTCGCTGGATCGAGGAGAACCTGGGTACGTGCTGGGATCGTGTAAAAGGAGACTGCGTTCCAGTCCTCGGGTTATGTAAGCTGATGTACTCTGGCGCCATCCGGGGAGCCTGTGAGCTCATCCAGGTCGCAGCGATGTGCAAGAAATGGAAGGAAAGCGAGGAAGCGAGATACAGAGAGGAGAGAGGAAGTGAAAGTAGCACTGATAAATAATAATGGCAGCTGCCGGAAGTGCCCATGCGTCAACGACACCGGATCAGCATGCAAACTTGCCAAGCGGCCATTCTCGGAAGGGATGAAGATCCAGATCAAACATGGCGAGAAGGCCGTCCCGATCTGGTGTCCGCTGAGCGACCTTCCAGAAGCACTCATGGACTGGTACGATGACGGTAACTCATACGAAGCAGGCTGGAACGCCGCGATCAGGCAGATCGGAGGCTTGGTATGAACGCTATTGGAAAGGTAGGTTCCCTTGACATCAAAGGAGAGGTGAACAAGATCATCGATGACTGCCTGAAGGAGAAGAGTTATCCGAGAGAGGCACTGGAGGATTCGCAGAAGGTACCGCCTCAGCTCCACGACAGCGTCCATCATCCGAAGCACTACGAGCTCGCGCCGGGCCTCGAAGCCATCGACGTGATACGCGCGGTGACCGGTGACGGCTTCGCAGGGTACTGCAGGGGCAATGCCCTGAAGTATCTTATCCGGGCCGATCATAAAGGCGGCCTCGAGGATCTCCGGAAGGCGATGGTGTATATCAACTTGGAGATCGAAGCAAGGGAGGCGAAGAGATGAACGCAGGTCGGGCCATATTCGAGCTGATGGAAAAGAACGCAATAGGGACCGCGTCTCCGGAGGCGTTCGAGACCGAGATGAAAAAGATATCTTATATCAAGGATCCCGAGTCTGCTCACTACCAGGCAGACATGCTGATGTGCAGAGTGCTCACAGAGCTTGGATACGCTGCCGGCGTAAATGTATTCGATGAAGAGATCGAGAAATGGTATGCATAGGTATGAAGGAACCGAAAATGAAAGCAGGCTTTTGCCACTACCACAAATATACGCTCACGTTTCGTCAGATGCGAAACCACAAGTGCCTGCAGAAGAACGGAACGTGGTGCAAAAGATTTGAGCCGAACATCAACCATCCATACTGGATAGACAGACTACAGAGACGGTCAAAGCAAGTGGGGAAGCCGTACATCAAGAAGATGAAGAAGAAAGCTGAGAAGCGAAAGGAGAGTGAGTAATGGCCACAAGAGAAAGGCATATGGCAAGAAGCAGAAGAAGTCATGGAAAGGTCTACTTCAAGAGCGAGGACAAAGCCTACCACGAGATGTCAGTCGGACTGCTCGGTCAGGCCATGAAGGTATATAAGGATCACCCGAAGAAGTACGACGGTAAGGGGAGGAGAGTGCAGTGAGTGATGCTCACGTTTGAAGACGGAAACAACTTCGATATCTACATTATGGATCTGTGCGAGGCAGTAAAACCCGAAACTGGGGAAGACCTTCAGAGGCTGGCGGAAGAACTGCACGAGAGGATAGAGATGGCCATCGAGGACTTCATCAACGATTCTCCCAACCTAAGCATAGATGACTATCTTAACCAGTGGTAAGGAGAGCGAACAATGTCGGATGTAAAGATCATCGAGGAAAGCAGGGACACCGTACTGAAGCGGTGTCCGTTCTGCGGCGGGAAGGCCATCGAACTGTCACCGTATGATCAGAAGCCGCTGGGCTCCAGGTGGATCATAGAATGCGTGGAATGCAGAGCGAACATCAGAGGCTCGCATAGGTACATGAACAGAAACGCATGGAACAGGAGGGTAGAATGAAAGATTTGAAACCGTGTCCATATCGTGTGCACGGTGAACGTAGAGCATCGCTGACAACATCGGGTGAGTTTTACTACAACGAGTACTTCATGCCTTGCATGGAAAAGGAGTGCGCTTGTTACCGCACCGATTGCGATGAAGCGTATTGTGACAGGAATGGTGCTTATATGAAGTTAGGCAACTTGAAAGGAGAGAAAATGGGATGAGTGAATTGAAGCCGTGCCCGTTTTGCGGGGCGGAAGTCAGGGACGTATCGTTTGAGGCCGATGGACTCGGAGTTTCGAGATTAATGATCCGCTGCCTTTGCGGGGCTGACATTACTATCGAGGCTGACGACGTATTCTATTCAAATGTGGACCGGATCCGTCCGGGACTTAATGCGGTTGAGAAATGGAACAGGAGGGCAGAAAGAGAGGCAGCACATGATAATTAACATCTGTGGCATACCGCACAAGGTGATTGAGCTTGACGATCACTTTGATGTTGACGCTCACCTTGGGCAGATCGAGTACAAAGAGTGTCTTATAAAAATCAACAGCGGAATTGCATCGGAACTGAAGAAGGCAACTATCTGCCACGAGGTCCTGCATGGGATGCTCGTACACATCGGCAGAAATGATCTCGCAGAGGATGAAACCTTTGTAACGGCGCTGGGTAATGCCATACACGGCGCGTTCAGCATCATTGTTGTAGACGGGAGGTGAGTGATGAAGATTAAACATGAAGGGAAAAACGAAAGGAAACTTAATGAAATTAAATGCGCAGAATGCTTTAACTTCTGTAACACGCTATACATCAAGTCATCGTGCATCGAAGACAATTACGTGGAATGCATGAACTTGAGTACAGGGTGCATTTCAAGCATTCCGCTTGACGCAGACGTTGTACAAGTTAATGCGGAGGTATTTATTCATGACTGACGATAACATCAGCAGACAGGCCGTGCTTTCGATACTTAACGGGTTCGAGGTAATGGATGGGCATACGGATCAACAAAGAGCAATTCACATGGTAGAACTGTTGCCTTCCACAGACCGAATAGGACACTGGGTGCTCGATCCGGACGGCAACGACTGGAACCTGCCAGCGTGGGTATGCTCAGAGTGCCATCGCAAGAACGATAACATCGGAGTAGTCAAAAAAGGCATGGGATCAGACCCGCGCAGCTGGGCAGGCTCGAAGTTCTGCCCTGAGTGCGGAGCGAGGATGTCCGGTACGCCAAAGATATGGAAGAAGAGGTGTTTGTAATGTATGAAAGTCCTATCAAACTGATCTGGAATGGTAAAAAACGGCATTTTAAGTGAATAATTTGCAGAAAAAGTGCAAAAAACGCGATTAAAATGAGAAAAAATCTCATTATGGAGAAGAAAATCTCATTATGGAGAAGAAAATGGAAGAAAAGATCTGTATCACCTGTGAGTACTATACGCCCTTCACGGGGAGGAACGAAGGATACTGTGACCTGTTCAGCAAGCTCTCCACCGACGACGACACCTGCAAAGACTGGGTGAAGAATTACATCCTGCACGTCATTGATGAAGGAGAGCATAAATGAGAAAGCGCAACCCGTGTAAACAATGCGACCGTAGAGTACCGGGATGTCACGCGAGCTGCGATGCGTACAAGGACTGGAGAAGAAAGCTGGACGAGCGCAACGCAGCCGTCAGAGAAGAGAAAGACGCGTACAACAATCAACGTGTCATCTGGACGAAGTCACGTAAGAAGATGACACAGAGAGACAGGTGATGGTATGGGAAAGCTGAAATCACCGATCCCGAGAACATGCCCGATCTGCGGGAAAGAATTCTGGACACAGTGGGACTCGAAAGTGTACTGCTCAGACCTCTGCAAGCGGCAGTGGAACAAGACCAGGCCTCTTGCGCAGGCACCGAAGCCCAAGATCAAAAGCCCCATGTTCCGCGCAGAGATCGAGGATCCTATCAAGGACTGCCCGAGGGACTGCTACTACCGGTCCCGCTCGGGCGCAACGCAGATATGTGAATTCATCCTGCTTGAGCACGAGCCAAGGGGCTGTCCGGGAGGCAAGAACTGTAAGCGTTACACCAACAGAAAAAGAGAGGAGAGACCGAACTTATGGGAGAACTTATAGAGGAAATCGGAACCATGATCATCGCAACCATGCTCGGTGGCCTTTGTGCAGGCATCGTATCGTTCTGCATAGCTGCCGGCATCATCATCGCGAAAGCTGTATTCTAAGGAGGTAAGCATGCTCAAATTCAAATCGAAGATCATCGAGAGCACAGATCAGGATCAGTTCGAGGCAAGACTGGACGCAGTCCTGAAAGGTGCTGACAAAATCATAGACATCAAGTACAGCGTATGTGTAGACCCGGTCTCAGACCGCAGAGTCCACCGGTCTGCTCTCATCGTATATGAGGAGTACGTATGATGGATCTGATGATCGACATCGAGACCTACAGCTCCGTCGACATCGGGAAAGCAGGATCTTACAAGTATGCTCAGAGCGAGGACTTCGAGATCCTGCTCTTCGCCTATAAGTACGACAACCTGCCTACCTGCGTGATAGACCTTGCTCAAGGCGAAGAGGTCCCTGAGCACGTCATCACCGCTTTGAAGGACCCTACCGTCATCAAGCATGCTTACAACGCCGCTTTCGAGATCTACTGCCTGAACCGGGCAGGCTACTATACCGAGATCGAGCAGTGGCGATGCACGATGGTGCATGGCATGTACGCAGGGTATCCTGCAGGGCTTGCCGCTATCGGCAAAGCCATCGGCCTTCCGGAAGAGAAGCAGAAGCTTGCTGCCGGAAAGGCACTGATCAGATACTTCTGCCAGCCATGCAAGCCTACGAAGCGGAATGGCGGACGGACGCGGAACCTGCCGCATCACGATCCCGACAAGTGGGAGTTGTTCAAGAAGTACAATGAGCAGGACGTCGAGACGGAGTATGCCATCGAGCAGATCCTCTCAGACATCCCGATGCCGGATAATGAGATAGCAGTCTGGCATGAGGACATACGGATGAACACGTATGGCGTCAAAGTCGACCGGAAGCTCGTAGCTGGAGCACTGGCCATCGACGAGGCGGAAAAAGAGCACCTGCTCGCAAGAGCCAAGATGCTCACCGGGCTCGATAATCCGGGCTCGAATGTGCAGGTCCTGGGATGGCTTCAGCGAAACCTTCCTGATCATGACGTCCAGAACGTGACCAAGGCTACCGTAGCAGAGCTCTTAGAGACGGACCTGCCGGGCAACGTGCGGGACTTCCTGGAAGTGCGGCAGATGCTCGCAAAGACATCAGTCACCAAGTATGATGCCATGGCACGCTCCATGTCTGATAAAGACGACCGGGTGCGTGGTCTGCTGCAATACTACGGAGCTTCCCGAACGGGCCGGTTCGCAGGCAGATTAGTCCAAATTCAGAATCTTCCGAGAAATTACCTATCCACTTTATCCGATGCAAGAGCGCTCGTCCGTGAAAGCAACGGCGAAGCGCTCAAGATGATCTACGGAGATGTCGCTGACACGCTCTCACAGCTTATTAGAACGGCTTTTATACCCGCGGATGGTAAGAAGTTCATCGTCAGCGATTTCAGCGCCATAGAGGCGCGTGTGATCGCCTGGCTGGCAGGTGAGGAGTGGGTCAATGAGGTCTTCCGGACAACGGGCCGCATCTACGAGGCGACCGCCGCGAGGATGTTCCACGTGGAGGAGGATCTCATCAGAAAAGGAAACCCGGAATACGCACTGCGGCAGAAGGGCAAGATCGCGACTCTTGCCTTGGGCTACCAGGGCGGACCGGGTGCTCTTATCGCAATGGGCGCGGACAAGATGGGGATTCCCGAAGAGGATCTCGGAGAGATCGTGCAGCTCTGGCGGAAAGCGAATCCGAACATCGTCAGGATGTGGTATGAATTCCAGGAATGCGCAGAAGCAGTGATCTATCAGGGAGGCTCGCGGGAGGCCCATGGGATCGTTTTCTCGCTGGAAGCAGCGTGCGGAACGCGGTTCATGACAATGCGGCTGCCGTCCGGCAGGAAGCTCTACTACAACTCGCCTTACCTCGACAACGGGCATATCTGCTTCTACGGACAGAACCAGACGACCAAGAAGTGGGAGGTCTCAGAGACCTACGGTGGCCGCATCTGCGAGAATGCGGTTCAGGGCATAGCGAGAGACTGTCTGGTGGTCACCATGATGCGGCTCATCGATCAGGGCTACGTCCCGGTCATGCATATCCACGACGAGATCGTCATCGAGGCAGATCCGACTGATCGTCTCGAAGACGTGAACCGAATCTTCGCAGAGCCCATCCCCTGGGCACAGGGCCTTGTGCTCACGGCAGCGGGCTTTGAGGCTAACTATTATATGAAGGATTAGATATGAGAGATTTAGTGATTACAACAGCAGGAAGCCGGAAGGCTTCACTCTGGCAGGCCCAGTCCATCTCATGGGAGGAGCTATGCAAGCGCTGTGAGAGCCCCGTCAGGGGCACCGAGACGTACGCAGAGTACTTGGCCCTCCAAAAGTCGCAGCAGGACGAACTGAAGGACGTTGGCGGCTATGTGGGCGGCAGGTTCAGGTACATGAAGCGCAGGGCCGCGGACCTTGTCGGACGCGACCTGATCACGCTGGACATGGACAGCATACCGCCGCAGTACACAGATACCGTGGTGCACGATGTGCAGACGCTGGGCTATGCAGCGCTCATCTACAGCACGCGTAAGCACTCTGCCAAGCGTCCGAGGCTGCGCGTGATCATCCCGCTGGACCGTGAGGTCAGCCCGGATGAGTACGAGCCCCTTGCCCGCATGGTAGCGAGTGCCGTCAATATAGAGTGGTGCGAC
>JAEIGA010006266.1_pt1 | contig 18104 bp, 16 predicted proteins | sample 9270691 | NCBI WGS metagenome assembly JAEIGA01 (sample SAMN17057246, study PRJNA624740) | gut metagenome | biome: biome; isolation source: fecal sample | host: Bos grunniens | place: China: Xizang | collected 2019
GCCTTTTTCAGTTTTCCCATCATGGCATTCACATCGTAGGGCTTCATCAGGCTGCCCTCAATGGAGATGATGGGGCAGAAATTGAGGAAGTCACCCAACATCTTTCTGTCGCCATCTGTTGTCTTTCCAGCCTTGGCGCTCACTTTCGCTGTCTCGGCCAACACTCTCAGCGTTCGGTCAGGGGCGAAGTCAAAAGCATAGCATTGTTCTTTCATACGGCCGTTGTGGCTGTATGGTGTCTGCACACGGAAGATGGTTTGCATGTATCCTGCCGCAGAGGTGCTGAACGAGCCGGCCATCATAAACACGCCCGTCCAAGGCTTCACGCTCACACCTGTGGTCAGACGTCCACAAGAGAGTGTGATGGTATAGGTTGCATCAGGGTCTTTCCCTATTGCCTTTTCCACGGCTTTCAACGCCTCAACGCTCTCTTGCTCCTCATCGCCATCTCCTGCTACATTCACAACGTCAAAAGCGCCAAACACGGGATGCATCTTCAGCTTGGCGCTCAACGCTTTAGCAGATTTCACCCCTGGCACCATCCAAAGCGTATGCCGGAAGATACGACGGTATTCTTCATTGGAATAGGGGTAAAGGCTCTCTTCGTCATCCTTGCACATCAAGTTCAGGAATCTGTCCACATCCATATCGTGAACAAACGTTCCGTCATCTTTCGTGCGGAAGAACTCACGGAAGTTGAACGCCTTTTCGTCTTCTACAAACTCGCTCATCAAGTTGCCCAAGTCATAGGTGTAGATGTTGATGGCAGGCAAGGAAGCGTATGGATTAGGCTCGTAGGGGTTATCCGTGTACCACGCCTGCTTCGCCCTCTGCTCCATCACATAGTCCCATGTATAGATTTCCTCTTCACTATAATCATCGAAGAGATTGAAGGGAGTGCCCGAAAGCTGCAACACTTTTGTTTGTCCCTTTCGCAGTTCTTTCAGCACGTTTTGCCCCAACTCCGTCTTTGTGCCTTCATGCGCCTCATCCACAATGATGAAGTCCCAAGAGGTGCTGAACATACGGTCGTTCTTATCAAACTTGCCTCCCACGGCCTCTGAGCCACGCAAATCCTGCATAGAGGCAAAATACACATATTTCATCCCTTGCTGCACCATCCGCTCCAATGAAGAATGGCTTTCTCCATTGGTGCGCGAACCATAGCGGTAATCTCTCCTGTCGTAGAAGATTTTGCCAAAGTCCTCAAACCATCCAGCATCCACCACAGGGCGATGGGTTAGAATCAAGGTGCGCACAAACTCTTCTTCCTTCACCACTTGCAAGGCTGAGAGTGTCTTGCCAAAGCGCATCTTCGCATTCCAAAGCATCTGATTGCCTTTTTTGAAGCGCTTGCGGGTCTTATCTATCGCCTCACGCTGTTCAGGACGGAAAAGGATGGGTGTCTGACCTGTTGTGATGTCGGAAGCCTGCAAGCTGGTTTCACCACGCTTCACCGCCTTGATAGCTTTTTTCACCGTTTCAAGGTCACAGCAGTACCATTCGTCTGCCCCCGTCACGCCCGCAAACTTCTTTTTGCGGATGCCGCTGCGCTCCAGCACGCTATGCACTTGCTTGTCGTTGAAAGAGAGAATCATGCCGCTGCGGCGAAAGATTGTGTCTTCTGTATAGAGCAGTTGATAGGCGATGCCTGCTGTCTTGGTATATTGTCGGATACGCTTGTGAGCGGCTTGGTTCAGCAGCTCTGAGTTAGGCGAAAGGTCACCGCCATCGTCTTCGTCGAGGGTGGTCTCCCCTATCTTCAGGCAGTTGTGGTGGTTTTCGTCATTAATGGCAAAGACGTAAATCAGTTTCGATTTCAGAGAAGATGTAAAGGTTGCCATAATTATCTTATTTAACGAGGTCAATGAATCGGATTTTCTTCTTATTGTTCGGCCAGTCCCGGATGATGCAATAGATGCCGTTATGCTGACGGAGACTCTCCTTGGCGCAACCCAAGCAATGGGCGACTCGCTCTTCTTCACCAAAGAGAGTCTGCACCTTCTCGATGGTGCCGTTTTTGCACGAATCGGGCACAACGCCTTTCAAGCCATCCATTTGGAAGATGTTCCACGAGATGATGTAAGCGATGTAGTTGATGGATTTGAGAAGAGGCATCTTGCCAAACTTTGCCTGATAGTACTCGATGAAAGACTGAAGCAAAGCCTCGCGCGCCAGTAGAAGATTGTCGCCTTGCCATTCATAACCATAAGTGTGCATATAAGCCTCCTGCGCCATCGCCAGCCATTCTCCGCTTGTAGCGGTGTTCTCGCTGACGATGCGCAATTTTCTATCAAGCAGCCCGATGCGTTCTTGAAGAGGTATGAATGCGCCAGTCGTTGTGTCGTAACGACTGACCAGATAAGGTGCTTCGCCACAAGTGATTTCCCAACGAGTGGCACGCACATAGTCTTTCCAAGTCTTGCCTTCAGGAAACGCTATCTTGTTGAGGGTGCTCTGCCAAGTGTGTGTTTCATTATCTTCTACATTGAAGACATTCTGTCTGCCAAACCACGCATCATCAACAAGATTGTTCTGGGCATTGCATACCCACGAAGGGGTGAACACCTCAGCCATTTCCTTGGCGCGGTCGGTCTGATTCTCTTTCGACTTGAGCACACGAGGTCTTATCGCCATTCCTCGATCCCCTGTTATCAGTTCAGGCAGTATCTCTGAATGGTAATCATACATGCTCCCAAGCGGCTCATAATCATGAGTGGCCCAGAAGATGTTGCGCCCTGTCGTGTGGTCGAGCAGCAGAGTGTTCAGCACCTCTGGCGACAAATTACGCAGGTTATCCTCTCTGACATCTACAGAGAGGGCATTGTCTTTGTTTGGCATTCTTTGCGCTTATAGCTTTAGGCAAAAGCACTTATCGGATTCTTGGGGCTTATATGCTACAAGACCTCTATGCACGAAAAAAGCGTGTCCGCTCTTATCGAACATAGAGGCCCTGAGATTGCCCAGTAGAATGATAAGTGACGTCCACGCCAAGCGCAGACATTCACAATTATCATAATTCTACTTGAATTAGAAATTTCTCAGGTTTCTATGTTCTCCGTGATAACTGCTCATGCTGTTATGATTGACCAATAAGGGGTTGCTACACTTCGCCAAGTGTGGGCAACTCAAGGGCAAAAGTAGTCAATTATTTTCAAGGGGGCAAGGTTTAGGGCGTGTTTTTTACCTGTTTCTCTGTTTTTCGCCAGAAGAAGCGGCTGTTTTTTGAAAGACAGCATGCTGCAAGCTCACTCTCAGCAAGAGGACTGAGAAGGGATAAGCGAGGGAAGGAAAAGGAAAAAAGCTCTATCTCATCAGCGACTTGAAGGTGAACGAAGGAACGTAATTACGATGAAGGGGAAAACGTAATTATGATGAAGGGTGTAACACAACAGCGATGAAAGAAGGCATGAAAACAGCATGGAGGCGAAGACAAGCGGACAGGTCTTCGCCTCTATGCACAAAAACGGAGAAGTGGACTGATGTGTGAAAAAAAATGCGTAACTTTGCAGCGATTTTCAAGCTAAAGACATAAACTGCGTATGCAACAGGATAACAGAACAAAGGAGCTGGGAACAAGGCCGATTGGTGAACTGCTCGTCAAGTATGCCATACCTGCCGTGGTGGCGATGACGGCATCATCACTATACAACATCGTTGACCGTATCTTTATCGGGCACATTCCTGATGTGGGAACGCTGTCGCTGGGAGGTCTGGCCGTCACCTTCCCCATCATGAACCTGAGTGCCGCTTTTGGCGCGATGGTGGGCGTGGGAAGCTCGACCATGATTTCTATCAAGCTGGGGCAGAAGGACTATCAGACGGCAGAAAGGGTGCTGGGCAATCTCGTGTCGCTCAACATCATTATCGGTATCGTTGTGGGTGTGTTAGGCCTCATCTTCATCGACCCGCTGCTGCTGTTCTTTGGCGCATCGGAGAACACCATCATGTATGCACGCGACTACATGGAAATCATCCTCTATGGCAATGTGGTGACGCATCTCTTTCTGGGTCTTAATGCAGCCCTGCGAAGCACTGGGCACCCGCATGTTGCGATGTCGGCCACGATTGCTACAGTCATTATCAATGCCATTCTCGACCCGCTGTTCATCTTCACGTTAGGCATGGGCATCAAGGGAGCGGCTATTGCCACAATTCTTGCACAGATTTTCTCGCTCATTTATGTGATAACGATACTGTCAAACAAGAAAGACCTAATCCATTTGCATTCTGGAATTTACGGGCTCAAGAAGCGTATTGTGAAGAACATTATCTCTATCGGAATGTCGCCCTTCTGCATGCAGCTCTGCGCGTGTCTGGTGGTCATCTTCATCAACAAGGGGCTGGCAAAGCATGGCGGCGACCTGGCCATTGCTGCTTATGGCATCGTGAACGGCATCACTTTCCTGTTCGTCATGGTTGTCTTGGGAATCTGCCAGGGCATGCAGCCTATTGCCGGGTTCAACTTTGGCGCACAGCAGCCTGGCCGCGTAACAGAAGTGCTGAAGAAGGCAATCATCCTCGCCACAGTCACGATGACCCTCTCTTTCATTCTTTGCGAATTTTTCCCTCAGTATCCCGTCATGCTGTTCACAAGCGACCCACAACTCGCTGAACTCGCCATCACGGGCATGCGAATCATCGTCATCATGTCGCCCATCGTTGGTTTTCAAATCGTGGTGGGCAACTTCTTCCAGAGCATTGGCATGGCAAAGAAGAGCATCTTCCTGTCTGTGAGCCGACAGTTGGTGTTCCTTGTGCCCTTCCTCCTGATTTTCCCTGAGCTATGGGGCACAAACGGAGTGTGGATTAGCATCACGACGGCAGACGGCATCGCTACCATCACATCAGCCCTGATGCTGTGGCACTTCTATCGCAACAAGGCGAGCATTCGTGCGCCTCGCACTCGCATGGCCAGCGCCCTGAAACGTGTATTCTTCCACAATCGAGTAACTCCATAGAAAATGCGCTATTTCATCTACCTTTCCTACGACGGCGCACGCTATCACGGCTGGCAGATTCAGCCCAACGGCATCAGCGTGCAGGAAGTGCTGAGCAAGGCGCTCTCTACGTTGTTGCGTGAACCTATCGAAGTGACTGGAGCTGGACGGACGGACGCTGGAGTGAATGCCTCTCTGATGGTGGCGCACTTCGATTGTCAACAGGCAACAGACAACGGACAGCTGGCTTATCGTCTGAACAAGCTTCTGCCGCCAGACATTGTCATCCATAAAATCCAGCAGGTGAAGGACGATGCTCATGCGCGTTTCTCTGCCACTTCGCGCACCTATCATTATTATATCATCACAGAGAAATCACCTTTTGAGCCGTATGCCTACCGTTTTCCTCAACCGCTTGACTTTGACAAAATGAACGAGGCAGCAAAGACGTTGTTCGACTACATCGACTTCACATCCTTCTCCAAACTCCATACCGACGTGAAGACCAACAACTGCCGCATCATCACAGCGCGCTGGGAACAACTCTCCCTCATCAAGTGGCAGTTCACCATCACGGCCGACCGTTTCTTGCGCAACATGGTTCGCGCCATTGTTGGCACCCTACTTGACGTGGGGCGTGGCGTGCTGACCATCGAGCAGTTCCGCGAAATCATCGAGAAGAAAGACCGCTGCTCGGCAGGCACATCTGTGCCAGGCAACGCCCTGTTCTTGGCAGATGTCACCTACCCAGAGAAAATATTCGACATATAAACCATGGCAACTCAACAAGACTTTGCACAATACATCGCCGACCAATGTGCTGGTGCTGGCGAAATCACCATCAAAAAAATGTTTGGCGAGTACGGCATCTATTGCAACGGCAAGATTTTTGGTCTCATCTGTGATGACCGCCTCTACATCAAGCCCACGGAGGCTGGACGTGCCATGCTTCGCACATTCGACCCCCAACCACCCTACCCCAGTGCCAAAGACTATTTCCACATAGCAGAAATTGACGACCACGCATATTTGGCAGAGTTGGTACGCGTGAGCTGCAAGGAACTGCCGATGCAGAAACCGAAACAACGGAAATAGAAATATTAAGAACACGAATTAACCATGAATAATTCACGAATTTTATCATAAAATTAATTCTTATAAATGTAAATTAAGGCCATGTGGTTAATCCTTGCATTCCTGTCCGCCTTTCTCCTCGGCTTCTACGACGTTTTCAAGAAGAAGTCGCTGAGGGAGAATGCGGTCATCCCTGTGCTGCTGCTCAACACGCTGTTTTCTTCCTTGATTTTCCTGCCGTTCATCATCATGTCGGCACAAGGACACATCCCAGAGGACAGTCTCTTCTATACCCACCAGTATGGATGGGCAGAACATAAGTACATCCTACTGAAGTCATGCATCGTGCTCAGCAGCTGGCTCTTCGCCTACTTCGGGCTGAAGCACCTGCCGCTAACCATAGTCGGCCCCATCAATGCCACCCGTCCCGTGATGGTGCTGATTGGCGCACTTACATTCTTCTCAGAGAAACTGAACGCGTGGCAATGGATTGGCGTCATCGTAGCAATGGTGGGACTCTATATGCTCTCGCGTTCCAGCAAAAAAGAAGGAATCGACTTCAAGCACAACAAATGGATTGTGTTTGTTGTTTTGGCAAATGTGTTAGGCGCAGTGTCAGGACTATACGACAAATACCTCATGGCATCGCCTGAGAATGGAGGCGTGGGACTAGACAAGCTTGCCGTGCAATCATGGTACAACATCTATCAATTCTTCATGATGCTTACCATGCTCTTCCTGCTCTGGTGGCCAACCCATAAGAAGACAACCCCTTTTCATTGGGATTGGTGCATCATCCTCATCAGCGTGTTCCTCTCAGCCGCCGACTTCGTCTATTTTTACGCATTGGGGCTTGATGGCGCCATGATTTCCATTGTCTCGATGGTGCGCCGTGGAAGTGTCATCGTCAGTTTCCTCTTTGGAGCCATGATGTTCCACGAGAAGAACCTCAAATCGAAGCTCATCGACCTCGCCTTGGTGCTGCTATCCATGCTGTTCCTCTTCATCGGAAGCTATTGACACTCTCACAACTCTTCACATTTGAATAACTTATAGTTATAAAAAGACATTCAGACAAAATCTGAGTCAAGAAAAAGGAAGCGGAAAGAAAAATTTCCGCTTTTTTTAGTTTATATTTGTACGTTTTTTACGTCTTCCTTATAGAGAGCCACTCACAATGACGATAGAGACATTTGAACATATAGCCAAAACATTGCGTCCACAACTGATAAATTTGTGCAATAGATTTCTGATTTCCAATCGATTGCCAGAAGAAGCTGAGGACATGGTACAGGAAACGCTCTTCCGTCTTTGGCAGATGCGAGAACGATTAGACAATTACCAAAGTCCAGAAGCCCTCGCGGTCACCATTGCAAAAAACGTGTGCATCGACCACCTGAGGAAACAGCATCTAAGGCTGGAACCTCTTGAAGAAAATGATGCAGAAGCCCCACAAGAGACTGACCAAAGCCTCATCGATAGCGAAACACTGACGTGGATTCAAAAAACGCTTGCACATTTGCCCGCCAACCAACGGCGAATGCTAATGATGCGAAGCGAAGGCATGACCATAGACGAGATTTCAACCATCTGCAACACAACCCAACAAAGCACAAGAACCATGATTTCTTCAGCACGAAAACTCATGCTGAAACTACTACGGAAAGGAAGACAATGATGAAAGACCTGAACGACAAGACATTGCGTCAACAGTTCATCCAACATTATCTGGATGGAGAGACATCAATAGAGGAAGAACTGGCGCTCGCCCGCTTCTATCAGCACTGCCACGACACGTTATCTACCGAAGAAGATTCGGTGCGTCAACTGGTGCTTGCTACAACCCTTCTTTCTGAAGATTTCACACTTTCAGACGAAAAAACGGAAGCATTCGACTGCATCATGGCGAATACCCAACGGAAAGCACGTCACATCGTGCTTTGGCCATGGCTGGCAGCAGCCTGCGCAGCAGCCATCTTAGCAATTATTTTAGCACCACCCAGAAGCGAAGAAATCAGAACTTCTCAGCCACAGATGACACAAATTCCCCAACACGAGGAAAAAGCGCAACCGGAAATGACGATAACAGACACGTCTGAGGTCATGCCGCAAACGCTTCTTGCCACCACACCCTCTCCTCCTGCCCCACCCGACACAGCAGATACAGAGGAAGACCAAAACGACTTGATTTCTATCGATAGTGTCTTTGGCATCGGCTCACGTCCTGACCCTCAGGAAGAATACACAGCTTTAACTGAGAAACTGATACAAGAATGTGACGAAGTTTTTCAAATGATTAACAATAACTTAAACAACTGATCAAACAATGAGACACTATATTTTCATTTTGACAATGCTGCTGAACGCTATCGCCATTCATGCACAAGAGAAAATGAACATTCCTCAACTCATGGAATATTTGGAAAGAAACCATCCAGAAGGTTTTAGTAAAACAATGAACAGCAACTCATTAGGAGGAACTATAATAAACATGGATTGGGAAGAACATTACAACATCTTGAACAACAAGAAGATTGAGCGCTATCGTATGCAGATTCTCAAAGATTCCATCATACAAACCTTTCTTGATGCAAGTGATGATGCTGCAGAATGTTACCATCTGAAAAGATCTAATGGAAGCGAAGATAGCATTCGTTACGCTATCGTTTTGCAACAATACCCTGATAAAAAAGCACAATTAAATATTTCCCAACATGACAATTACTTGGCATTCCATTTAGCCAAAGAAGCAGCGTCTTTCCAATATTTCCCAAAGAATACCAAGAGCTGCATATTGGCAAACTACTACAATACTATTGCAGAAGAAGGCCATCGAGGCATTTTAGACTTTAAAGCCATCCACTCCATCATTACTGACATTGCCCAAGAAAACAATGCAGAGATTTTCCCAATCAAATATCAACGTGACGCGTCCAAAGACTCCGTCACAAAGTTTCTTTTAAATCTGATGGGAGAAATAGACAAATCGGGCAATCTCAAAGACCTTCAAACAAATAAATTCACGTCTATCTTGAATGATTTCAATGGCACATTTTACATCTTTTCGCCAGAAAAAGCAAATGTTGTTTTCACAACATTCAGAGCCCAACTGGAAAAGTTTCTCGACAACAATCATGACAAAGAATTCACATACTACACCAGACTATCAGATGCCATCATTGAACTGGATGGCCAGAGCAGAACATCCCAACAAATTTACACTCAAAAGGATGAATTAGGACGATATATCATTTTGGTTGCCAACAATCAAGATTCTGATTTCTTATCTGAAAATGACAGCTTATTGCTTAGCGATATCGTGAGCTATAAATCAATCGAAGAAGGCCTACAATACAGGACACTTAACATTCTTGATTTTGACCTATGGGAAACTTTTTCCAGGTATTTGGGACTTGACATTTCTCTGCCTCAAAGAAGAGAGATTATCGGTGGAAGCACTTTCCAAGAGACACAGACCTTCCAATGGGAACTTAACAGAGATTCCGTTAATAACATCCGAAAAAAACTCATCAACAATCATTTCTGCGATTTTCAATATATAGAAAAACACACTACAGAAGCAGACACCATACTTCTGACTGCGAAAGGAAGAATTCATGAAAAACTTATCTGCAAGATTTATGGAAAGGGAGATACGTACACTGGCGTTTTGCAACAAATTGAAACTTTCAACACGGGGAAAATAGCAGAGCCCTTCCAAACCCAATGGATACAAGACTTTATTTCTCAAATGAAGGATTCTGCATATATAGAGGAACACGACGTTCATTACAAATACGGCAACCATTCTGACCCGTCCAGCGTGGGAGAAGTAATCGGAAAACTTTATGTACAAGCAAAAGAAGAATCCCTTGGGCTCGGATTTAATTTTGTGTATGTATGGGCAGAGGAGTTTATGTATAACCACCCTCAACAAACTTTTAATTTTATTGAAAATTATCATAAAGGAATCCACTTCATTCATATAACAGACCATATATTAGTCCATTACGATGATATTCACAGAGAGTTCCAACTCCTCTACATTGATCACGTGAACGGCAAATACCTCATCCCAGAAGAGTGGTACAACATAACAGATTACAAATATGGGAAAAAGAAATATCTGAAGAAACGAAAGAAGTAGCCTTTCTGCGTTCCAATACCTTAAAATCGTTCTGCCCCACACCGACATATCGGTGTGGGGCAGAACGATTTTAAGGGACACGGGTTTCCTATTTGCAAAAAAGAACCTTGCTCTTCGGATAGAATTTGTCAGAACAATATTTTCCAGATGGAGCTGATGCAATAGCGGTTCTTCATATAATCTGAGAATGTATAGTAGTAGTCACAATTGAAGCCCCACACATAATTGCCTGTGTCGAGGCATTCGTAGGACAATCCTAACCCGCATTCAAACTTTGTTTCATCTGGTATGCTATAGGTAGCAACTCCATCGGTCAAACTCACTCCGTCTATGATGCGAGTTCCTGCAAACACGCGTGTACCCAATCTATTACCAAGCGTGATGGGGGTGCTCAGCTTTGCTGATACGTCCAAATGATAATAGTTCAGGTTCTCTCCTGTGAAAATGCTGCTTGTACCAAACACTTTAGTCTGGGCAGTAACGGCTCTTGTCTGCAAACCTAAAGCGATGTAAGGAGACGTGTGCCATTCCACATCTACTCCTGTGGAAAGTGCAGAGCCCAGCTTTATCATCGCATCGTCAAAGCGAATCTTCCTGTTGCCAACTTCCGTTCCAGCCACGACAGAGATGCCTGAAGGCTGAGCGTTGAACTTCATCAAGCGAAGCACATCTTTGCGGCGCAATTCTGGCTTATTAACGGCATCAACACCAAATATCTTGTCTGTGAGGAAATAAGCCAAATTCGTGCTCACCATACCAATTCCTGCCCCCATGTACAAATCGTTCACCCAATGCTTATGGTGCTTGAGCCGAAGTAGCTGGGTGGCTGTGGCTGTGGTGTAACTGCCGACGGACACCCAAGGAGACAGATAGCCATATTCGCGGCTCAGCACACTGGCCGACACGAAAGCGAAGCTGGTGTGTCCAGAGGGAAAAGCATGCTGGTCACTGAGGTCTGGGCGTGTCTCTTTCACAGTATGCTTCAGCAACTGGGTTACGCCAAACGACATACTTAAAGCCATTGCATTGGCGGTCAGCATCCGCTCCAGTTTGGAACGGCTCTTCACTCCTGCAGCTTTCATCACCCAATTAGCCACCAATGGCGCACCTGCCACTCCGTAGTCAGCCCAATTGAGAGCATCGTCTTTCTCTTGAAACCGAGCAGGTTGCTTCACAAAACCATGGTCGGTCCAGGACAAGAGCAATCCACGAGCCAATGGCAACACACCATCTGCATTTAAGGACATTTCTTTCTTGAGCATGGCTGTTTCATACTGCTCTACGACTTTCTCCACCTCCCTTTGCTTTTGCATAGCTTCATACTCTTGGAGGATGGAATCTATCTGCGCCATATAGGCTGAATCTATCGGTTCTGCTGAAACAGAAGCGACAGAGTCGGCAGATGCGCTCTGAGCATGAGGGCATACACACACCGTCAGGAGAAGACACAAAAGGACCTTGTACATCATTGATAACAGGAATGATAGCTAAAGAAAAAAGAACGCAACTACAGACCGAAAAGGCCCATAGTTGCGCAGTACATTAGCTAAAAATTATTTCATTACTTAGCAAGCTTACCGTCTGAACCGAGTACATTCACAATCTTGTGGATGTACATCTTCTTCATGTTGTCACGAGCTGGCTTCAAATACTGACGTGGGTCGAAGTCACCAGGATGCTCAGCGAGGTGCTGACGGATTGCAGCAGTCATAGCAAGACGAGAGTCTGAGTCGATGTTGATCTTGCATACAGCAGACTGTGAAGCCTTGCGGAGCTGCTCTTCTGGAATACCGATAGCTGCTTCGAGCTTGCCACCAAACTTGTTGATTGTCTCAACTTCATCCATTGGAACTGAAGATGAACCGTGAAGAACGATTGGGAAGCCAGGGAGCTTTTTCTCAATTTCAGCCAACACATCGAATGCAAGTGGTGGAGGTACAAGAACACCATTCACAAGTGTACACTGAGCTGGAGTGAACTTGTGAGCACCATGAGAAGTGCCGATAGAGATAGCGAGAGAGTCACAACCTGTGCGAGTTGCAAAGTCGATAACCTCTTCTGGCTTTGTATAAGTTGACTCTGCTGCAACTACATCATCCTCAACACCAGCGAGAACACCAAGTTCAGCCTCAACTGTTACATCGAACTGATGTGCATAATCAACAACCTTCTTTGCAAGAGCTACGTTCTCTTCGTATGGGAGGTGTGAACCGTCAATCATAACTGAAGAGAAACCATTGTCGATGCACTCCTTGCAGATTTCGAAAGTATCTCCGTGGTCAAGGTGAAGAACAATCTCTGGATTCTCGCATCCGAGCTCCTTAGCGTATTCTACTGCACCCTTAGCAAGGTTGCGGAGAATTGTGCCATTAGCATAGTTGCGAGCACCCTTAGACACCTGCATGATAACTGGAGACTTAGTTTCTACTGCAGCCATAACGATTGCCTGCATCTGCTCCATTGTGTTGAAGTTGAAAGCTGGGATAGCATAGCCACCTGCAACAGCTCTCTTGAACATCTCGCGTGTATTCACGAGACCAAGTTCTTTGTAGCTTACCATAAATCTTTATGTTTTAATAATAAATAATGTTTACAATGAACACTTGCGGAAGCACCATTTTGCGATTCCGACTACAAAGGTAGCTCAAAAAAACGAATAAAACAGCACTTCTCATCATAAAAAATAAATAAAGAAGCAATTATTTAATGAGACGAAAGAAAAATAAAGCGTTTTGTTTTGTCTATTTGATAAAAAAGCGTAACTTTGCACCGCTTTTACGAAAGCATGAGAGATAAACAACTTATTGTCACCAGCAATAATTTATTTGACTGTATAAAACAATAAACTAAAATGAAAAAAGGCATTCACCCAGAAAACTATCGCCCTGTTATCTTCAAGGATATGTCAAACGGCGATATGTTCCTTTCTCGCTCCACAGCAAAATCTAACGAAACAGAAGTGTTCGAAGGTCAGGAGTATCCAGTAATCAAGATTGAAATTTCTTCAACTTCTCACCCATTCTACACAGGTAAGGCTAAGCTTGTTGACACTGCTGGTCGCGTAGACAAGTTCATGAACCGTTACGCTGCAATGAAGAAGAAGTAACTAGAAACTTTCCCATAGATAGACGAAGAGGTTATGTTAAGACATAGCCTCTTCTCTTTTTATACCTCTATAAGGATAATTGAAAAACTTTTCAACAGATTCTTTCTCTCACTTTTGCCTTCCTAAGATTTTCCTCAACTTGAAATACAAATTCTCAAAAAAACAGAATGTACGATAAGAACGGAATGGGAAATAGCCTAATTTATACTTCACGCTCTTAGCAACGCGGCGCCGTTCTATAGTAGGCAACATCTGAACAAAAAGCGACTGTATCTCTTGCTGCTCCTGCAATGTAAAGGAGTTACGATGCTGATAATAATACCAATAGCAGCCGACAAGATTGAGCCAGCGATGAGTTTCGTAGAAATTAAGGATACCCTCTCTCCCATCTAGCGCCAATGCTTCAAGCTGACGTTTCATGGAAAGATTGGCAAGCATATAGTCAAATCTTCGAATTGTACAAGCATTGGTCATGGATGCACAGTGTTTTCTATAATAATACCTTCCTGCACAAAGAAGAACCTTATCTGAATGAAGATAATGAAGACGAGTCGTGTTATCATCGCTGAACAGACGGCAAGTATCATCAAATGGGAAGGTTTTATGTATTTTAGCCTCCACCACATACAATCCATGAAGCGACCAATCAAGACTGAGACGGAATGCCTCTGCCCCACTCCATTCTTTTTTATTGCTGGAAATAGGAAACAATTCTTCTCGACCATTTTCATCAAAATATTGAACAAGCTGCAAAACAGCGCATTGACAATTCTGATTTTTAAGAACAGAATATGCCTGTTCTAGCGTATCAGGTGCAAACCAATCATCGGCATCGAGCATTGCTACATATTCGCCTTTTGCAAATAGGAGTCCATAATTACGCGCTTGGGCCTGTCCACTATTGACTGGTGTTCGCAATACTTGAAAACGACTGTCAGCTAGAGCATATTCTTGCAAAATGCTGTAAGAAGTATCTGTAGAACAATCATCTATACAAATGAACTGGCAATCGGTCAACGTCTGGCATTTAAGGGAGTCAAGACACTGACGCAAATAACGTTCTGCATTATACACCGCTGTAAGGACTGTCACTTTCGCCATAGCCTATTCTTCAATTTGGTTATTAACTGAGTTTCCTTCTTAAGCACATGAAATGATATCAAAGCCGACAGAATAAATGCTACAGCAGTAACAACTTTCATCCATAGATTATCTTGAAGAGCTGTAATTACAGCAACAGAGATGCAAATGAACTGCATAAGATACAATCCAACTTTTCTGAAATCGAAAGAATAGTCATAACGAATGCTATAGATGCCATGAATAAGCAACATATCTAAGAAGCCTGCAACCGACAAAGCCCACCCTGCTCCTTCTAATCCCCACAGCTTGAATGCATAAGGTATGGCGATGGCAACAAAAACATCATAAATCAATTCTGTCGTCATATAGATACGCGAATCACCTTTAGCTAAAGCCAAATAGGCTGCAGGCAATGTCAATGCCTTGAAAAACATAAAGAAAGATGCACTAATCGCCATTGGAACTGCCCCCACAAACTCTTCTGAAAAAAGCAAAGGAACAATCACAGGCATCGCAAGAACAAACAGCGCTAAAATGGGTGCCATCAGCAAAACTCCTACCTCAATTTGCTGATTGACGGTCTGATTCATTCGTTTCATATCATGATGAGCAGCAGAAAGGCGTGGAAAATAATCTGCCTCAAAAGCAACAAAAACAATGTTTGCGTAAGTAACAGCTAGCACATATCCACTATTATAAAGTCCAACATCTGCTAATTCACCAAAGCGTAGAATCAAAGCTCGAATAATATATTCTGCTCCTTGTCCGAAAACACCTGCCATTACGTATCCAAGTCCCAGTTTCAGCATAGGACAACCTTTGGCATATTCTTGCATAGAGAACATGGAAACTTGCCATGGTACAATTTTTGCGGAATAATGAATGTGTATGGATAAAACCGCGACATTGCAAAGAAGCAAAGAATAAACGATACATTCCTCGCCCCAGAACCAGTAGAGAGGAGTGGATATAATCAGTGTTGACAAAGCTCCCCAAACGGAAATAACAGCAATTTTTTTCAGCTGCTTCATACCTTTCAAGATAGCAGCCTCTCCCCCTTGCACAGCAAGCATCGCCACAACTAACGAAAGGAGAGCAAAATGGTGTGTGTATTCATCGTTCTCGAAAGTCCAATAGCTGATATGCTGACATAGAGCCAAGCAGAGCATCATTCCTAACAAGCCCGCACATAAGCACCAGGTACGCACAGTACGTACAAAGTCCCTCACCTCGGCTTCCGTTCCTCGTTCAAACAATTCTGCCACATGCTTCACAGCACTGAACGGTAAACCAAAATCAGTCGATTGATTGACAAGCCTTATAGCATTATTAAAAAAATTTATCAATGCCAACCCTGAAGGTCCAAGCAACTCAGAAACTATCTTATTCCTCACAATAGAAACAAGCATAGTTACACCCTGAACTCCACCAAAAAGACCAGTGTATTTAATCACATGGTCATAGGTGGTGGATTGCTCTTGTTCTATATGAGGCGTTTTTTCTTTCATTCTTGAAAAATATCATGCAAAGATAATGTTTTTTTCTATAACTTTAAGTAATTTTGCAGTGAAATCACATACTTATGAAAATTGTTATACTTGACGCATACACCGTTGACCAAGGAGAACTTTCTTGGAGTGGATTAGAAGAATTTGCTGAAGTCGAAATATACGAACGAACTTCGCCTGAAGAAATAATTGCTCGATGCAAAGGAGCTGAAATTGTATTGACCAATAAGGTCATACTTGACGCAACGATTTTAAATATGCTGCCACGCCTGCAATACATAGGAGTATTGGCAACAGGATATAATGTTGTTGATCTGGAAGTTGCAAATAGACAAAACATCGTGGTGACCAATATTCCCGCCTATTCTACTGAAAGCGTAGCACAGATGGTCTTTTGTCATCTGCTAAACATTGTTGGACGCGTTGACCACTATGCACGTGAAAACAAGCAAGGCAAATGGGTTTCATCGCCTGATTTTTGCTATCTAGATCATCATCTGTTTGAATTAAGCGGGAAAAAGATGGGAATTATCGGACTTGGCAATACTGGTATGGCAACAGCACGAATTGCCTCAAGCTTTGGCATTCAAGTGTTTGCATACACTTCAAAAGACGAAGAAGAATTACCCTTCAGCATTAAGAAAGCAGACATGGATACCATTTTCCAACAATGCGACATTGTATCACTTCATTGCCCGCTTACAGAGAAGACTCGTCACCTTGTAAATTCCGAAAGACTATCATCCATGAAACCTTCTTCCATTCTTATCAATACAGGAAGAGGTCCACTGGTTGACGATAAGGCTGTAGCTGAAGCACTCAAGAATGAAACAATTGCCGCATACGGAGCAGACGTACTTACCACAGAGCCAGCAACAGCGGACAACCCTCTTCTAAATGCCCCCAACTGCTATCTTACGCCACACATTGCATGGGCAACCCAAGAGGCAAGACTACGTCTCATCAAAATTTGTACAGAAAATGTTAGAGCATATTTGGATGGAGAACCTGTAAACCAAGTCAACTAACGATAATAGAAGTATTTGTATCTAATTTAAACATAAATAGACACATCTCATCAACACAAAGAAAAATCAAAAAGTCACTCCTATTTTATATCGGCATCAGTTACTTGCGCCCTTACTCTACTTAGTGTCTCTGGTGACATTTGCAAAAACGACGCCACATTGTGTAGTGGTGCTCGACGTATAATTTCAGGATTTTCTTTCATCGTGCGGATATAGCGTTCTTTTGCCGTCTCAAAACGCAATACATCCGCTTTACGTTGGGATACTATTAAGGCACGCTGCTGAATGCTGAATATCAATTTGCAAAATTCAAATGACTTGCTAGCAAGCGTCTCCATGGCATCATGGGGAATACCGAAAACAACACTTGGTTCCAGCATCGTAACTGCAATTTTAGAAGGTTCACGCAAAAAGAAACTCTCAATACAGATCACCATATCTCCTTCATGGCTAATATGTTCAGTTACAGAAACATTTTTCTTTTTGTAATACTGCAATAACAAACCACGCTCCACATAATACATATAGTCACACACCTGACCTTCTTCCAAAAGTCGATGCCCTCTTAAAACTTTGAAGGGTTCAAGCATATCGGCAAAAGCATGCAATATGTCTACACTAAGTGTAATTCCATAACAGCGGCAGATTTCCCTTGCCACATCACGTCGTTTTTCATTAAGATTCATAGTATTATCGTTTAGCGTTTCTAATTAATTCTCGTTATTCATAATTTCTCTCGCCGAAAATTGAGCTTCCCACTCTCACGAGGGTACTTTCATGCTCTTGGGCTATCAGGTAATCTCCACTCATTCCCATGGAAAGTTCCTTAAATTCAGGTCTATCTGAAAAATATTTTTTCTTCAAGAAATAGAAGAACTGACGAACTCGTTCAAATTCTTCCGCTATCTGTACATCGTCATCCGTATTTGTAGCCATAGCCATCAGACCAACGACTCGCACATTTTTCAACAATGTATATTCTTCACTTTCAAGTATATCAGATACCTCTTGGGGAGAAAGTCCGAACTTTGTTTCTTCAGTAGCAACATGCAACTGCAAGAGCACATCGATAGTCCGTTCCACTTTTTTGCCTTGTTTATCGATTTCTTTCAATAGTTTCATCGAATCAACAGAATGAATCAAACCAACAAACGAAGCCATATACTTCACCTTATTTGTTTGGAGATGTCCAATAAAATGCCAGTCTCTATCCTTCGA
>JAEIGA010006267.1_pt1 | contig 18104 bp, 14 predicted proteins | sample 9270691 | NCBI WGS metagenome assembly JAEIGA01 (sample SAMN17057246, study PRJNA624740) | gut metagenome | biome: biome; isolation source: fecal sample | host: Bos grunniens | place: China: Xizang | collected 2019
ATTCTCATCTGATAAATTTGGTGTTCTTTATAATAAGGATAAAACATGGTTAATTCAGTATCCAACAGCAAGTGCGGACACAGAATTTTCTATACCGGAAACTGTTACTGTTATTGGAATAAAATCTTTTGCATCAAGTGATAATCTTAAATCTGTTACAATTCCTGCAGGGGTACAAGCGATTGGAAACAGTGCCTTTGATGTGTGTCTCAGTCTTGAAAAAATAATTGTAGATTCAGATAATAATAGCTTTATATCTGATGAATTCGGAGCTCTTTATCTTAAAAATAAATCTGCACTTATTCAATATCCGGTAGGTAACAAGAGAACTGAATACATCGTGCCAAATGGCGTTAAGATTATTGGGGACAGAGCTTTCAGAGGTTGTGAAAATCTTGTGAATATTAAATTGTCAAAAGGAATTACAGACATTGGAAGATTTGCTTTTCATGGATGCACAAACCTTGAAAAAATCACCCTCTCATATGGAATAGAAGATATAACAGCTCTTGGTAAGTGTAGTAATCTTAAAGATGTGTATTTCTACGGAACTGAGGAGCAGGCAGCAGAGATGGGACTTTCCTGGAATACCAATGCTACAGTCCATTATATGCCTTTCACAGAATCAGAAGTGACAAAGACTTCTGGCACTTATATTATAGATATTTCAACATATAATCTTGATGATTTTACAGCTTCAAATGCATTTTTGATAGCAGGATATAAAAATAAAAGCCTCGTAGACATTAAGGCGGTGCCTTGTATTTTGGTAAATCAACCAATCACTCTCCCAGGCGATATGGATAACATAAAGGTTATAACTCTGGACTCTATGTCAAGTTTAAAACCTCTGTGCATCGCTGAAGAAATTCCCCAAAGTAAGTGGACCATAAAATAAATTATTAAAAACAGTAGCAAAATTTTTGCTACTGTTTTTTTATCAAAAAGGCATCTGCATTTTTTTGCAGATGCCTTCTTTAATTATTCATCATTCATTATTAATTATTCATTCAGTACCCTATATTTCCCAGGTAGAAGTCTTTGGACCCTTAAATATAAGCTCAGGCTCTTTAAGACTTACCTTTGTGTGAGGGGGCACAGATTTTGTGATAAAGCAGTTACCGCCAATGATGCTTTCTCTGCCAATTACAGTTTCTCCGCCAAGTATGGTAGAGCCGGCATAGATTGTCACATTGTCCTCAATAGTTGGGTGCCTTTTCACACCTGATAATTGCTGACCGCTTCTTGTTGATAACGCTCCAAGGGTAACACCCTGATATAGCTTTACATTGTTGCCTATTTCACAGGTTTCGCCAATAACAATTCCTGTTCCGTGGTCTATGAAAAAGTATTCGCCAATGGTTGCACCGGAGTTTATGTCTATTCCTGTTTTGCTGTGTGCATGCTCTGTCATAATCCTTGGTATAAAGGGCACATTCTGTTTGTAAAGCACATTTGATATCCTGTATACAAATATTGCATAAAGTCCGGGATATGAAAAAATAATATCCTCTTTGCTCTTTGCAGCAGGGTCTCCGTCAAAGCCTGCCTGAACATCCTTTAAAAGCATTTTTTGTATTTCGGGCAGCTTTTCTATAAAATCTGCACTTATGTCCTCAGCATTTTTTGCTGCCTTGCCTTCACTCTCTCCGTTGTATAAAAGAGCTGCTTCAACCTGTGTTTTAAGGCTTTCATATACATGCGATATCTTGCTTGATGCATAATAGTCGCAAAACTGACCTATGCTATTTTCTGTTGTAAAATATCCCGGGAATATGATATCTCTTGTCTCGTTTATAATGTCTATAATCTCCTGTCTTGATGGCATGTGCATACCATTTTTGCAGGATAAAAGATTTTCACTCTTGTAGTTTGAAGTAATTTTCTCTATAGTTGAGTTTACTGTCGCCATAGATTTGTCGTTCATAATTACCTCCTCAAAACTCATACTTTTGTGTTGCTCAAAAATTCTTTGAGTCTTTCTGTCTTTGGATTTGAAAAAATCTCTTCGCTGGTTCCTTCTTCTGCCACAACTCCGTTGTCCATAAATATTACTCTGTCTGAAATGTTTTTTGCAAAGTTCATTTCGTGAGTAACAATAACCATTGTCATTTTAGAATCTGCAAGAGATTTTATTATTTTTAAAACCTCGTTTGTAAGCTCGGGGTCAAGAGCAGATGTTGGCTCATCAAAGAGCATTATCTTAGGGTTAAGAGCAAGTGCCCTTACTATTGCCACCCTCTGTTGCTGACCGCCCGATAGCTGACAAGGATAACTCTCTGTCTTGTCAGAAAGCCCTGCTTTTTCAAGAAGCGTAAGGGCGTTTTCTTTTATTTCATTAAGTATCTGTTCTTTGTTCTTTTTGTAGTCAGGGCGCTCTTTTGCAAGAAGCTTTGGCGCAAGCATTATATTTTCAAGTACACTGTACTGTGGAAACAGATTAAACTGCTGGAAAACAAATCCGAATTTAAGCTGTTTTTCTCTTATGTCCTTTGCACTCATTTTCTCTGTGCTGGAGCCGTCAAATATCACATCTCCGTCACAGGTGATTTTTCCACCGTCAGCTTTTTCAAGAAAGTTTATACATCTTAAAAATGTTGTTTTTCCGCTTCCGGATGAGCCGATTATAGAAACCACTTCGCCCTCGTCCATAGTGAAGGATACACCCTTTAGTACGGACACATCGCCAAAACTTTTTGTCAGGTTTTCTATTTCAAGTATAGCCATTTTGTCCTCCTTCACTTATCCTTTATAGTAGTCAAGTTTCTTTTCTATCTTGCCAAAAATTATTGTTAAAAGTCCGCTGAATATAAGGTAAAATGCTCCTGTGTAAAACAGAGGCCATATAAGACCTTCAGATTTTATGTAAACCTGTGCAGACCATATTATTTCATACACTGCAACAATTCTTGCAAGAGATGTATCTTTTACAAGAGTTATTATTTCGTTGCTCATTGGCGGCACAATTCGTTTTATAACCTGAAAAAGAACCACCTTGAAAAATGTCTGTACCTTGGTCATACCAAGTACCTGACCTGCTTCATACTGACCTTTTGGAATAGACTCTATTCCGCCTCGGTATATTTCAGAAAAATAGCAGGCATAATTTATTATAAAAGCAATCATAACTGCAGTAAATCTTTCCATTACTGTCCAGTTTGACAGGAATTCTATTAAAAAGTTTCTTGTTTCGTGCTCTGTTGCCCATTTTCCTACAAGACCTGGTCCGTAGTATATTATAATAAGCTGAAGCATAAGGGGAGTACCCCTTATTATCCAAACAAAAGTTTTCATCAGCCATTTAAGCGGTTTGAACTTGCTCATCGAACCAAAGCTCATTATAAGTCCCAGAGGGAGAGCAAAAAGAAGAGTTAAGGCAAATATTTCAAGTGTTGTTCCAAACCCTTTAAACAGGGATGCAGTAACTGTCCAAAACATAATTTTTTTCCTTTCTTAAACTGCAAAAGCAGAACAGAGCATAACTGCTCTGTTCTGCGAAAAAATTACAAGCCTTTAAAAAATTATTTTACAAGTGTGAGTGAGTATTTAGCTGCAAGTGCATCCAATGTACCGTCGCTCATCATTTCAGCCATAATTTCGTTTACTTTTGCACAAGCGTCTGAACCTTTTCTGAATCCGATTACATATTCTTCAGATGTAAGGTCAAGTCCGCCTTTAAGGTTTGCATAGCTTGTTCCTTCGCCTGTCATAGCATTTGCCATTGTGATGTCTATTACACATGCATCAGAAGAACCTGAAGCAACTTCCATAAGAGCATCTGCCTGAGTAGCTACTGCTGTGTATTTTGTGTTGAGACCATTGTCTGCTATAGCTGCTTCGCCGGCTGAACCTGCTTCTGCAACAAATTTAAGGTCTTTCATTGATGCAGCATCAGCGTAAGAATCAATCTTGTCAGCTGCCATTACAACAACCTGTGCATTTTTTACATAAGGTGTAGAACATTCCATTGCATTTGCAACTTCTTCTGTAAGAGTCATACCGTTCCATACACAGTCAATTGATTTAGCATCAAGCTCAAGAGCTTTGTTGTCCCAGTCAATTTCAATAAATTCAATTGCTACACCGAGTTTTTCACAAACTGCTTTGGCAAATTCTGCATCAAATCCTGTCCATTCGCCGTTTTCATCTTTAAAATCCATTGGCGCATAGTCTGTAATACCAACTACCATTGTGCCTTTGTCTGTTATGTAAGCAAGGTCACCTTCTGTAGCTGCATTGTTGCCACAAGCTGCAAGTGAAAAAACAAGTACAGCTGCCATTAATAATGTTAAAAACTTTTTCATAATAAATTCCTCCAAAAAATTGTTTTTGTTTCAATTACGGATTTATAGTAACACAATATTTTAGCAAAGTAAAGTGATAAATTGATAAATTGTATATTTTACCAACTATATTTTAAAATATAATACATATAATGTGCATAATGCACAAAAAACGGCGTAATTTATGCTAAAAAACAAAAAACCGTCTCCAAATGCAAAAAAACTATTTAATTTTGGAACAATATGTTATATAATAATAAGTAAGTATGCATTTTACAAAAGGACGGTGGTTTTACATGATAGATAATCGTTTCAGTGTATCTCTTTTGGATGTAAAAAGAGAATTTAAGTTGGATAGTCTCTATGAACCTGAGAATATAGCAGATGTTAAAATTTCCAATAATGAGGTCAACAGACCAAGTCTTCAGATAGCAGGCTTTTTTGAGTATTTTGATAACACCAGAGTGCAGGTTATCGGAATGGTTGAAATATCCTATCTTAAGAAAATGGAAGAAGATAAAAGAATGGAGTCTTTGGAAGCGCTTTTTAAGTCGGGCATCCCTGCAATAGTTCTCACAAGGGATTTAGAGCCTTTTGAAGAGATGCTGTGCCTTGCAAAAAAATATTCCGTTCCGCTTCTCAGAAGCCATATGTCCACATCAAGGTTTTTAAGTGCACTTATTGCTTATTTAAATCTTCATCTTGCACCGCGCCTTACAATGCACGGCGTACTGGTTGAGGTTTACGGCGAGGGAATACTTCTTTTGGGAGACAGCGGAGTGGGTAAAAGCGAAACTGCAATAGAGCTTGTAAAAAGAGGACACAGACTTGTTGCAGACGATGCAGTTGAGATAAAAAGAGTTTCCGATATAAGCCTTGTTGGCTCTGCTCCAAGTATAATAAAGCATTTTGTAGAGCTTCGAGGCATAGGTATTGTAGATGTCAGACAAATTTTTGGTATGGGAGCTATAAAGGAAACCGAAAAGATTGATATGATTATTCATCTTGAGCCATGGCAGGAAAAAAAGCAGTATGACAGACTTGGTCTTACTACAGAATATGACGACATACTGGGCGTTAATATTCCGTCTCTTACCGTTCCTGTAAAACCGGGACGAAACCTTGCAGTTGTAGTAGAGGTTGCTGCTATGAATAACAGACAGAAAAAACTTGGATATAATGCTGCAGAAGAACTTAATAAAAGACTAAATCTTGAAATGGAAATAAAATAAAAAGGAGCTTTTTCTATGTATTATATTGGAGTAGACATCGGTGGCACATCTATAAAGGCAGGTCTTGTTACAGAAAAAGGACATCTTATTTATAAAGAAAGTACGCTCACACAAAAAGATGCAGGATATAAAGTCTTGGCAAAGGATATTTCAGATCTTGTTTTTTCTGTTTTGTTAAAAAACAATTTGTCGCAGGAAGAAATCGAGGCAATAGGCATAGGCTATCCCGGTTCTGTTGATAATGAAAAAGGCACCATTATTTATTCCAATAACATATCTGTAGATAAAGGCTCTCCCATAAGAGAAGAACTTGAAAAATATATTAAAAAACCTGTTTATCTTGGCAATGACGCAGATTGCGCCGCTCTTGGCGAGTATTTTGCCATAGGCGATGATAAGATAAAAAATCTTGTTGCAGTTACTTTTGGCACAGGTGTAGGCTGCGGAATTATTATAGATAAAAAAATCTACACTGGTTCAAACGGCTCTGCGGGAGAAGTTGGGCACACCGTAATTGTAATGGACGGGAAAGACTGTACCTGCGGGCGAAAAGGGTGCTGGGAGGCGTACGCGTCTGTAACAGCGCTTATAAGAGATGCAAAAATAGCTGCATCAGAAAATCCCTCATCCGCACTTTATCATAGGATAAAAGAAAACGGCGGAAAAGCAAATGGCAAAATGGTGTTTGACCTGTCGCAGTCGGGCGATGAAACATCAAAGAAACTTCTCGAAAAATATATAAGATATATCGGCGAAGGCATAGTCAATCTTATAAATATTTTTCAACCCGAATATGTAGTCATAGGCGGAGGTATCAGTAGCCAGAAAGATGCTCTCGTTAATCCTGTAAAGAAATATGTGTCAACAAGAATTTATGGCGCAGGAAGACTATCCTGCCCGGATATTGTTGCTGCAAAAATGGGTAATGATGCAGGTATTGTAGGAGCTGCTCTTTTAGCGCTGTAATATTAAAAAGGAGACATTATGAACACAGAAATTGTTTTTGACAGATTAATAAAAGCTCTGGGACAGGAAAAGGTCTTAAAAAATGAGCCTATGTGCAATCATACAACATTTAAAGTGGGCGGAAATGCTTCTTTATTTGTAATTCCGTCATGCGAAGACGATGTTGTGTCCTGCATAAATATTGTAAAAGAGCTTGGTATAGATTTTTTCGTGTTGGGAAACGGTTCCAATATCCTTGTCAGCGACAAAGGGTATAATGGCGTTGTTATATATATGGGCAAGAATATGTCCGATATTTTTGTAGATGGTAAAATGATTGTTGCAGGGTCAGGTGCACTTTTGTCAAAGGTAGCTTCTGTTGCTCTTTCGAATTCTCTTTCAGGCTTTGAATTCGCATCAGGAATACCAGGTTCAATAGGCGGTGCGGTGTATATGAATGCAGGAGCCTATGGCGGCTCTATGAGTGATGTTGTTGTGAAAACAAGATATGTTGATAACGATGGCAACATAAAAGAAATATCAGGCAATAATCACGAATTTTCCTATAGACACAGCGTTTTTGTAAACGGCGGAATCATACTTTCCACACAGATAAAGCTTAATGATGGCAATAAAGAAGAAATAATGGAAGAAATGACACGCCTTAATAAACAGAGAAAAGAAAAACAACCTCTTGAATATCCAAGCGCGGGCAGTACTTTTAAAAGACCCGAAGGATATTTTGCAGGAAAGCTTATTGAAGATTCCAATCTCTCCGGTTTTTCTGTCGGCGGAGCACAGGTTTCTTCCAAGCATTGCGGTTTTGTTATAAATAAAGACAACGCCACTTGCGAGGATATACTTACTCTTATATCCCACATACAAAAAGTTGTTTTTGAAAAATACGGAGTAAAACTTTCTCCTGAGATAAAACTGCTGGGCGGTGATTTCAAGTGAGACTTGTTGTTGTAACAGGAATGTCAGGCGCAGGTAAAAGCCAGGCAATAAAAATTTTTGAAGATATGGGGTATTATTGCATAGATAATATGCCACCTCAGCTTCTTATTAAATTTGCAGAAATCTGCAATAGCTCCGATGGAAATATAAATAAGGTTGCCTTTGCCGTTGACACCCGAAGCGGTGATATGTTCAAGGAGACCTTGTCCTGCATTGATGAATACGAAAAGACAAATGGCAAATGCGAAATTCTTTTTCTCGATGCAGATGATGAAATTCTTATAAAAAGATATAAGGAAACCCGAAGAAGACATCCTCTTGATGATAAAGGAGATGTTCTTGACGGCATCAACCGCGAAAGACAGCTTATGTCAGATTTAAGACAACGGGCAAGCTATATTGTAAACACATCAAATATGAAACCAAAACAACTTGGGGATTATATAAAAACGGTCTTTTCGTCTGAAACAGAAAAAGCAGGAAATATTGCCATAAATGTTATGTCGTTTGGCTTCAAATATGGCATACCTGTGGATGCAGATCTTGTTTTTGATGTAAGATTTCTCCCAAATCCTTTTTATATTCCCGAACTGAAAGAAAAAACAGGATTTGATAAAGAAGTGTCAGACTATGTCATAAATTCCGATATGTCAGGAGAGTTCCTGAAAAAACTGTGCGATATGATTGATTTTCTCTTGCCAAACTATATTGAAGAGGGAAAATCAAATCTTGTTGTTGCCATAGGGTGCACAGGCGGAAAGCATCGCTCTGTAACAATAGCAAACGAGCTTTCTGCACACCTTCTTGATTCAGGTTATAATACATTTTCCAATCACAGAGATATAAATAAAGACAGATTTTGATATAAACATAATTATTGTACGAAACGGAGGATGAGGCCGTGTCATTTTCATCTGATGTAAAAAATGAAATAGTTAAAAAATATACCGATGAAAAATCTGCCATCAGCGAACTTTCAGCAATGGTTTGCTTTGGCGGTAAATTTAAAAAAGAGGGAGAAAAATATATCTTTTATGTTCTCAGCGAAAACCCCAAAACTGCAAGAAGAGTCTATTCTCTCCTTAAGGGCAGTCTCGAGATAAACTCCCGCATAAGAATAAAAAAAACATCTGATAAAACCACTTTTTATGAAGTTGTTGTTTCAGATATTTCCGATATAGAAAAACTTTTTAAAAGCTTGTGTCTTATAGATAATTCCGAGAGTCTTTCAAGCTTTGTAAACTTTCGCATATCGCCCAAAATGGTTTCAACACCCGACAGACAGAAAGCTTTTTTAAAGGGCGCATTTATAGTCAGCGGCTCTGTAATAAACCCCTTAAAGAACTATCATCTTGAGTTTACTACAAGTCGTTATTCACTGGCGAATGATTTTATTGAGCTTTTGGAGCAAATGGGCATTGGCGCAAAGCTTGTAACCAGAAAGTCCAAGTATGTAATATATTATAAAAATAGTGAAGATATTACCGATGTACTTACTATGCTTGGTGCAGTAAACGCTCTTATGGAATATCATAACACCAAAATTGTAAAAGAGATGCGTAATCGTATAAATCGTACCATAAACTGCGAAACCGCAAATCTTAATAAAACTGTAGATGCATCTATGGAGCAGGTTCAGAGTATACAAAAACTTATCGACAAAGGTGTTTTTGACACTCTTCCCGACACTTTAAAGGATATTGCAAAATTAAGAATGGAGTATAGGGAGCATAGTCTTAAAGAACTTGGCGAGCTTCTCAGTCCGCCTATAGGTAAATCGGGAGTCAATCACAGACTTCGAAAAATTATAGATATAGCAAATGAAATTTAAAAAAGGAGGATAAATATGTCTTTTGTACATCTGCATGTTCATACTCAATATAGCTTGCTCGACGGCGCAGCCGATATAGACAAGCTTTTAACCCGTGCAAAAGAACTGAATTTTACCTCTCTTGCCATAACAGACCATGGCGTTATGTATGGTGTGCCCGATTTTTATCTGGCAGCAAAATCAGTTGGAATAAAACCAATAATTGGGTGTGAGGTGTATACTGCGCCTCGCTCCCGTTTTGACAAGGTGCACGGACAGGATTCTAAATACGGGCACCTTGTTTTACTTGCAAAAAACAATGTGGGTTATAAAAACCTTTTAAAACTTGTTTCAAAAGGTTTTACAGATGGATATTACTATAAACCCCGCGTGGATAAAGAACTTTTAAAGGAATACAGCGAGGGATTAATAGCTCTTAGCGGATGTCTCCGCGGAGATGTTCCAATGGCACTTTCAGAAAAAGGGTATGAAAGTGCACTCTCTGTTGCCCGCGAATATACAGATATTTTTGGAAAAGAAAACTTTTTTATAGAAATTCAGAACCATGGCATAGATGAAGAAATAAAGCTTATAGATGATTTGGTAAAGATTTCCAGAGAGTGCGGTGTTTCTCCTGTTGCTACAAATGACGCTCACTATATAAATCGCTCCGATGCATATCTTCAGGATGTTCTCACCTGTATATCCACGGGAAAAAAATTGACAGATACAGACAGGTTAAAATTTGAGGGCGAAGAATTTTATCTTAAATCCGAAAGCGAAATGGTGTCTCTTTTTGAAAAATACCCCGAGGCTATAGATGCCACAGAGCGTATAGCATCAATGTGTGATGTAGAGCTTGATTTTAGCTCGATGCATCTTCCAAAGGCACAGCCTGATACCGAGCTTTCACATAAGGACTATCTTTTAAAGCTTTGCACAGACGGAGCCATAAAAAAATATGGAGAAATTACAACTGATATCAGAACAAGACTTGACTACGAATTGTCAGTGATAGAAAATATGGGCTATACCGATTATTTTCTCATAGTATGGGATTTTATCCTCTATGCCAAGAAAAACGGCATAATGGTCGGCCCGGGCAGAGGCTCTGCCGCAGGAAGCCTTGTGGCTTACTGCCTTGACATAACCGATATAGACCCGCTGAAATATGACCTTCTCTTTGAAAGATTTTTAAATCCCGAAAGAGTCAGTATGCCCGATATTGACATAGACTTTTGCTATGAAAGAAGAGACGAAGTAAAAGAATATGTTGTAAATAAATACGGCATAGACAGAGTGTCGCAGATAGTCACCTTTGGCACACTTGCCGCCAGAGCAGCCATAAGAGATGTAGGCAGAGTTATGAACATAGAGTCATCTCTCGTGGATAAGGTTGCAAAGTCTGTTCCCGAAATGCTTGGAATAAAGCTTTCCGATGCCATCGAAAAGGACAAAAATCTTAAATCCATGTATGCAGATGATATCAGAGTGAGAAAGCTCTTAGATACTGCCATGGAGCTTGAGGGTTTCCCTCGCAATGTGTCCACCCACGCAGCAGGAGTTGTAATTGCCGATAAGTCATTGGACGAGTATGTACCTATTCAGACAAGCGAAAACGGGCTTCTGACTCAGTATCCAATGGGTACTCTGGAGAAAATGGGACTTTTAAAGATGGATTTTCTCGGACTTAGAAATCTAACTGTAATCCGTGATGCAGTAAATCTTATAGAGAAAAATCATGGAGTAACAATAGACATCAACAATCTTGACTATACCGACAGAGATACTTTCCGCATGATTGCAGACGGCGATACCGATGGAGTATTCCAGCTGGAAAATCCGGGTCTTAGGAATTTTCTCAGAAAATTCCGTCCCAAAAGTATTGATGATATTATTATTTCCACTTCGTTGTACAGACCGGGTCCTATGGAGCAAATTCCCCAGTTTTTAAAAAATGTAAGAAACAGCGAAAATATCACATATCTTCATCCGCTTCTGGAACCTATATTAAAGCCCACTTACGGAGCCATAGTGTATCAGGAGCAGGTAATGGAGATTGTACGCTCTCTCGGCGGCTACTCTCTTGGCAGGGCAGACCTTGTAAGACGAGCCATGGCAAAGAAAAAACACGATATTATGGAAAAAGAAAGAGATATTTTCATAAATGGTCTTACCGAAAACGGAAAAGTCGTTGTAGACGGCGCAGTCAGACGAGGCGTTTCAAAAGATACAGCAAATGCTGTGTTTGACTACCTCATAGACTTTGCAAACTATGCCTTCAATAAATCTCACGCCGCTTGCTATGCCACTGTGGCTTATCAGACTGCTTATCTTAAAAGACACTATCCCGTAGAATTTCTTGTTGCTCTGTTAATGAGTCTTATGGGAAATCTTAATAAGATAAATAAATATCTCAAGGCGTTTTCAAAGTTTGGCATATCCCTTCTTCCGCCCGATGTAAACAAAAGTTTTTCATCCTTTTGTACAGAAAACGGAAATGTCCGTTTTGCACTTTCTGCACTTAAAAATGTGGGTATGCAGTTTCCTGAGGATATGGCACTTGAAAGAGAAAAGAATGGAGATTTTACTTCTTTTTCAGATTTTATCACGCGTATGTGCCGTTACGATATAAATAAACGAACAGTAGAAACTCTCATAAAATGCGGCACCTTTGACAGCCTTTATCCAAACAGAAAATCCCTGTGCCATAGCTATGAGCAGATGATGGAGTTTGCGCTCTCCGATGCCAGACTTTCAAGTATGGGTCAGATCAGTATTTTCGATAATGATATTTCCGACAGAGCCGTTACAGATGATATGATTATATCATGTCCCGACTTTTTACCCTCACATAAAATGGCTCTTGAAAAGGAATTTTCAGGAATGTATCTTACAGGTCATCCAATGGATGGGTATTCTCTCCTTGCAAAGATTTTTTCAGATACAAATATTCTTTCTCTTGCTGAGGGCGAACATCTGCCTTTGAATAAAATAAATGTATGCGGAGTCTTAAGCAATGTTGTTAAAAGGCGAACCCGAAACGGAAGCATACTTGTTCAGATGGATATAAGCGATTATTACGGCACCATGGAACTTGTAGCTTTTGAAAACACTTATTCAAAGTATGAGCCAGTTCTCGCAGATGGAAGTGTAATTCTTGCAACGGTTACTGTAAATGACAGAGGAAGCTCTCTTTCTCTCAATCTTAACTCGGCCGTTTCTCTTGATAAACTCGATGTTCCTCAAAACAAAAAACTCTATGTCAGAGTAAAAAACGCCAAAGAGGTTTCATCCGTATCAGAAATCATATCAGCCTATAAGGGAGATACAGAGCTTAATATCTATCTTGAAGATTCAAAAACTCTTTTAAAAGGCGATAGCTCAAAAAGTGTTTTGTTAAGTAATGAGCTCATAAAAAAACTTGTAGAAAAATTTGGCGATGAAAATATAAAATTAAAATAAAAGTCAATTGTAAAAATCAGGCAGAAAGGGTAAAATGTTCTTGATTTTTTGCATAAAATGTTATATTATTAAATATATATGGACTTTTTTAAAACTATGGAGGATTGGCGTATGAATGAACATGGTATAAATGGAGATTATATTGTAATAAAAGCTCTTGAAAACGGAGTCAATATCATGGGCCTCACGCGTGGCAGAGACACAAAATTTCACCACACAGAAATTCTCGATAAAGGTCAGGTCTATATAGCAGAATTCACAGAAATCACATCAGCTATGAAAATAAAAGGAAAAGCAGAAGTATACACCTGCCATGGAAAGATTGTTTCGGGCGAGTGATTCATCATAGGAGGTATATATGATTAAAAATGTAGGAGTTTTAACAAGTGGTGGAGATGCACCGGGTATGAATGCCGCTGTCCGTTCTGTAGTCAGATGCGGCATAGCACAGGGTCTTAATATGTTCGCCATATATGATGGATTTAATGGTTTGATAAAAGGTTCTATTGAGCCTATATCTACAAGAGGAGTGTGCGACATTCTTCAGCGCGGCGGAACAGTTCTTTCAACCGCAAGATGTAAAGAGTTTATGACCGAAGAAGGTCAGAAAAAGGGATATGATGTTGCAAAAGAGCATGGGCTTGATGCAATAGTAGTCATAGGCGGAGACGGAAGCTTTAAAGGTGCACGGGCACTTGCAAATCTCGGACTTCCAACTGTGGCAATCCCTGGAACTATAGATAATGATATTGCCTGCAGTGAATATACCATTGGTTTTGACACTGCACTCAATACCGCTATGAATGCAGTAGATAAAGTCCGCGATACTATGACAAGCCATAGCAGATGTTGTCTTATAGAGGTTATGGGAAGACACGCAGGCTATCTTGCACTTGATGTTGCTGTTGCAACAGGTGCAGAGGCAGTGCTTATTCCCGAAAGAGAATTTGATTTTGAAAATGATATTATAGAGCCTGTAAAAAAATCTAAAAAAGTAGGCAAGAAAAATCATATAATCATTGTTGCCGAAGGTGTTGATATAAATGTCACCGAAATGGCAAAAATTATTGAAAAAGCTACCGGCGTTTCAACCCGTGCCACAATCTTAGGTCATATCCAGAGAGGCGGAAGCCCTTCCTGTAAAGACAGAGTTATGGCAGCGCGAATGGGCAAAAAATCCATCGAATTGCTTGTTGAAGGAAAGTCAAACAGAGTCGTGTGCTTTAAAGGCGGACTCATTACTGATATGGACATAAACGAAGCACTTGCCATGAAAAAAATTGTCAGTGAAGAAGAGCTAAGCCTTGCAGCTATGCTTTCAGTATAAAAAATTTATGGACCGATGTTTTGGCGGCATTGGTCCTAAGTTTGTATAAGGATATTAAACTATGAAAATTTTTATTGTTATACTTCTTGCAATCGGAGCTTTTTTAGGCTTTGGTTCGGCAAAAATCGCCCCCGTGGTGTTTAAAGACAAAGAGATAAACGAGCAGCATATTGTTGTCATAAAATCTGTCGGATTGGTGCTTGTGCTTATAGCTGCCGTAATAACGTTTATAAACTGATGCCGGATTTAAAATTCGGCGAAAGGAAGGAATAAAATGGAAATTAAAAGAGAATTACCAAAAACCTATAATCCGTCTGAAGTAGAAGATAAAATCTACGAAAACTGGGTTGAGAAAAAATATTTTGAGGCAGAGCCTGACAGTAAGAAAGAACCTTACACAATTGTCATCCCTCCTCCCAATGTTACAGGACAGCTCCATATGGGTCATGCCCTCGACGAGACATTGCAGGACATTCTTGTAAGATATAAGAGAATGAAAGGCTATGCAGCACTCTGGATACCTGGTACAGACCACGCTGGTATTGCTACTCAGATTAAGGTTGAAGAAGAACTTCGTAAAGAGGGACTCACAAGATATGACCTTGGCAGAGAAAAGTTTCTGGAAAAAGTCTGGGATTGGAAACACCAGTACGGAAACCGTATTATAAACCAGCTTAAAAAGCTCGGCTCTTCATGTGCATGGTCAAGAGAACGCTTTACTATGGATGAGGGTTGCTCAGAAGCTGTAAAAGAGGTTTTTGTAAAATTATATAACAAAGGTCTTATTTATCAGGGACATAGAATTATCAACTGGTGTCCTCATTGTATAACTGCACTTTCAGATGCAGAGGTTGAGTACACAGAGCAGGATGGTGCATTCTGGCATATCAAATATTCTGTAAAGGATTCTGATATGTTCGTTGAAATTGCCACCACAAGACCTGAAACAATGTTTGGAGACACTGCCGTTGCAGTAAATCCTGAAGACGAAAGATTTAAAGATATCATTGGCAAAACTCTCATTCTTCCTCTTGTTGGCAGAGAAATCCCTGTTATTGCCGATGAATATGTAGATAAAGATTTTGGAACAGGTTGTGTAAAAATCACACCTGCTCACGACCCTAATGACTTTGAGGTTGGTCTTCGTCATAACCTGGAGCAGATCAAGGTTATGAATGACGATGCTACCATGAATAAATATGCTCTTAAATATGAGGGTATGGATAGATACGAGTGCCGCAAAGCTATGATAGAAGACCTTGATGCCGAGGGCTATCTTGTAAAGGTTGTTCCACATAGCCATAATGTAGGACAGTGTTACAGATGCGGCACAACTGTTGAGCCTATTATATCCAAACAGTGGTTTGTAAAAATGAAACCACTTGCAGAGCGCGCAATAGAAGTTGTTAAAGACGGAACAGTTCAGTTCGTTCCAGACAGATTTTCAAAAACCTATCTTAACTGGATGGAAAATGTTCACGACTGGTGTATTTCCCGTCAGCTCTGGTGGGGACACAGAATTCCTGCATTTTACTGCGATGATTGCGGCGAAACCGTTGTTTCAAAAGAAACAGATGTTGTTTGCCCAAAATGCGGTAAGGCTATGAAACAGGATAACGATGTTCTCGACACATGGTTCAGCTCAGCTCTGTGGCCGTTTTCAACTCTTGGCTGGCCAAATGAGTCAGAAGATTATAAATATTTCTACCCGACTGCTACCCTTGTTACCGGATATGATATTATCTTCTTCTGGGTTGCGCGTATGATATTCTCTGCCTTGGAGCAGACCAATATGGCGCCTTTCAAACATGTATTTATTCATGGTATTGTAAGAGACAGTCAGGGCAGAAAAATGAGTAAATCTCTTGGAAATGGTATCGATCCTCTCGAAGTTATTTCAGAGTTCGGTGCAGATGCTTTAAGATTTACCCTTGCAACAGGTAACTCACCCGGAAACGATATGAGATACTATCAGGAGAGGGTAGAGGCAAGCCGAAACTTTGCAAATAAAATCTGGAATGCTTCAAGATTCCTTCTTATGAATCTTGATATAGATAAAATCGAACTTCCGTCTGCTGACGAACTTCGTGTTGAAGATAAGTGGATTTTGTCTGTATATAACAGAGTAGCAAAAGAAGTAGGAGAAAATATCGACAAATTCGAGCTTGGCATAGCCGTAAGCAAGATTTACGATTTTATATGGGATAATTACTGTGACTGGTACATAGAGCTTGTTAAACCAAGACTTTATGCAAAAGACGGTACAGAAAAGGCTGCTCAGCAGGTTCTTTCCTATGTCCTTGTAAATGCTCTTAAGCTCCTTCATCCGTTTATGCCGTTTATCACAGAAGAAATCTTTGGTTATCTCCCAACAGGCGAAGAGAGCATTATGATTTCAAAATGGCCTGAGTTCAAAGAAGAGCTTTGCTTTGATGCAGATGAAAAGAGAATGAACATCGTTATGAATGCTATCAAAGAAATCAGAAACCTAAGAACTCAGATGAATGTTGTTCCAAGCAAAAAAGCAAAAGTAATTATCGTTTCTTCAGATAAATCTGTTTTCTCAGGCACAGAAATTTTCTTTGAAAAACTCGCAAGTGCATCAGAAACCATCATTCAGACAGATAAATCAGGTATAGATGAAAACGCGGTTACTGCAGTTGTAGAGGGTGCAGAACTCTTTATTCCTCTCGATGAACTTGTTGATAAAGAAAAAGAACTTTCCCGTCTTACCGAAGAAAAGAAACGCTTAGAGGGTGAAATAAAACGAGTTGAGGGCAAGTTAAATAACGCCGGCTTCGTTGCAAAAGCACCACAGAAGGTTGTTGACGAAGAAAGAGAAAAAGGACTTAAGTATAAAGAAATGCTTGATAAAGTAATTGAAAGCATTGAAAAACTGAAATAGGTGATAAAACTTGCTAAGGACAGAAAATGAATGTATCAACTATATTCATTCATTGAAAAAGTTTGGAAAAAAAGCTGGTCTGTCTAATACACTAAGACTCTGCAATGCACTTGGCAATCCGCAGGATAAACTAAAGGTTATTCACATAGCGGGTACCAATGGAAAAGGGTCTGTAAGTGCAATGACTTGCAAAATTTTGTCTTCAAAATATAAGGTGGGGTTGTATACCTCACCTTATATTGAATTTTTCAATGAAAGAATTCAGATAAATGGTGAGCCAATAGATGGCAAAAGCCTTGTTGAATACACAAACAAAGTAAAAAAAGCCTGTGATAGTATAGAAGATTTTCATCCCATTGAGTTTGAGTTTATAACTGCTATGGGATTTTTGTATTTTCTTGACAAAAATTGCGATGTTGTCATTCTTGAAACGGGTCTTGGAGGAAGATTTGACGCAACAAATGTGGTCAAATCCCCACTTGCCTGTGCCATTACTTCCATAGGTCTCGACCATACCGCAATTCTTGGAGATACCATAGAAAAAATAGCTTCTGAAAAAGCGGGAATAATAAAAAAAGGTACGCCCGTTTTTGTTTATAATGATTTGCAAAAAGAGGCGCTCTCTGTCATAGAAAAGGTCGCTGCCGAAAAAAACTCACCGCTTTTTGTAACAGATAAAGCAGAGAATATAAAATGTTTGTCTTCAGGTACAGATTTTATGTATATGGGAAATAGCTATCACACTTGCCTTGTGGGTGAGCATCAGGCAAAAAATGCCTGTCTGGCAGTTTCTCTTGTAGATTGCATAAAGGAATATTTTCCCGTTTCTTCCTGCGATGTCAAAACAGGTCTTGCCAATACAATCTGGAAATGCCGTTTTGAAATTTTATCGGGAAACGGACATTTTTTTGTTCTCGATGGTGCTCATAACAGCCATGGTATAGATGCATTTTTAAAATGTGTAAACACTGTTTTAAAAGATAATAAAAAGATTTTTCTCTTTGCAATGCTCAATGAAAAAGACTATGAAGAAAGTATCAGAAAAATCTCTGCTCTGGCGGACGATATAATAGTCACATCTGTTCCGTCAATAAGACAGACCGACCCCGAGTCCGTGTATGAATGTGTAAAAAAATATTTCCCCAAGGCTAAATTTGTTCCCGAATGTAAAGACGCACTC
>JAEIGA010006268.1_pt1 | contig 18103 bp, 13 predicted proteins | sample 9270691 | NCBI WGS metagenome assembly JAEIGA01 (sample SAMN17057246, study PRJNA624740) | gut metagenome | biome: biome; isolation source: fecal sample | host: Bos grunniens | place: China: Xizang | collected 2019
CTGGTACCCGGGTGCCGGACTGTACAGAAAGGTAAGGCACATCACTCTCCCGGCGATCCGTATCCCGGTCTGGGGCACATACGTCACGACACCATATATAGGTAAGGAATATGCGACAGTGCGTGTAAGGACAAAGGTGGAAGGAGTTGAGGATGAGACTCCTGTGACATTAAGGACAAGGATAGTCGATGCTTCAGGCAATACGGTGGCGGAACGGACAGACACCAGACCGGTTCACAAGGGAGAGTTCGAACAGAACCTGAATGTAGATGATCCTATGCTGTGGTCCCCTGAGACCCCGACACTGTATTCCGTTGAAACAGAAGTATATACAGGAGGAAGCGTAAGCACTGACTGGAATATGGACAGACCTGAAATCTCAATCATGCACGGCAATGTCCTTCAGGACAGATCCGCAACGAGATTCGGATTCAGGACAATAGAGATCCGTCCCGACAAGGGATTCTTCCTCAACGGAGAATGCCGCAAGTTCCGCGGAGTTTGCCTCCATCACGATCTCGGTCCTCTCGGAGCGGCAATCAACAAGGCCGCCATCCGACGTCAGCTGACCATACTCAAGGATATGGGATGCGACGCTATCCGCACCTCGCACAATATGCCGGCGGAAGAGCTTATAGAACTATGCGACGAAATGGGATTCATGGTGATGTGCGAGAATTTCGACGAATGGGATATCGCCAAATGTGAGAACGGCTATCACCGCTTCTTCAATCAGGACAGCGGGGACGGACGCATATGGGCGGAAAGGGATATGATCAATATGCTTCATCATTTCCGCAACAATGCATCCGTTGTGATGTGGAGCATCGGAAATGAAGTGCCGTCACAGTGGAAACCGGAAGGTCTTGCGGTAGCAGCCTGGCTTCAGGACATCTGCCATAAAGAAGATCCGACAAGACCTGTAACCTGCGGAATGGATCAGTACAATGCCGTGACAATCAATGGATTTGCAGAACAGCTTGATATAGTGGGATTCAATTACAAGGTCGACCGCTACATCCCTGCATACGAACTCTTGCCTCAGCGCATCATCCTCGGCAGCGAGACAGCATCCACCGTAAGTTCACGAGGGGTATATCACTTCCCTGTCAAGCTCGGTTCTGCGATCATGCACGATGACCACCAGTCATCATCATACGACACCGAGTATTGCTGGTGGTCGAACATCCCGGACAATGACTTCGCGGCCGACGAGGACTACGACTGGTGCATCGGCCAGTTCGTATGGACCGGATTCGATTACCTTGGAGAGCCTTCTCCATACGATACAGACGCATGGCCGAACCACTCGTCTGTTTTCGGCATTGTCGATCTCGCATATATCCCGAAGGACCGCTTCTACCTTTACAGAAGCCAATGGAACAAGACCGAGGAGACCCTGCATATACTTCCGCATTGGAACTGGGAAGGGCGCGAAGGAGAGGTCACGCCTGTATTCGTATATACTTCATATCCTTCTGCAGAGCTTTTCGTGAACGGAGTTTCACAGGGAGTACGCACGTTTGCTGAACCGGACGGCAAAACCCCTTGCATTGGAGAAGAGGCCATGAAACGCTTCCGCCTGATGTGGAATGAGGTCATCTATCAGCCAGGAGAGCTCAAGGTAGTGGCATACGACAGCCATGGTAAAGCTGTAGAGGAAAAGACCGTACGCACTGCCTCAAAGGCATCACAGATCATACTGACCCCTGACAGGACCAAGCTTGCAGCAGACGGAGAAGACCTTTGCTTCGTAAATGTAAGCCTTGCGGACAAGGATGGGAATCCAGTACCGGCGGACAGCAGGCTCGTGAAGGTAAAAGTCAGCGGAGCAGGAAGCTTCAAGGCCATAGCTAATGGAGATCCGACATGTCTGGAGTCATTCCAGAAGCCGCAGATGCATCTTTTCAGCGGACAGCTCACCATACTCGTACAGAGCGGCACAGAACCTGGCGATATCACTGTAGAAGTCAGCGGCAAGGGGGTCAGAAAGGCCTCGGTAAACTTGAAATCAGAATAATATGAAATACAGACTCATTATCTTGGCGGCCATAGCCGCAGCCGGAATATCCTGCACAAAAGAGATTACCCGGAATCGGATGGAGGATACAGACATCCTGGCTTCCAAACTCGTAGGAAGCAGCTCAGGGGAAGCTGAAAAAGGAACACTTTTAGTCAAATTCGATGCAGTGACAGCCGAAGGAATATCCTCTGGCACATCGTCATTCTCAGCAGAGGGTCTTGAAATAACTTCACTGGCTCCAGCACTTGCAGTGCAGCCTAAGAACATCGAAGTGGCAAAGAAATACGGCCTTGACCGCTGGTACAGGGTAACATTTGATGAGAACATCCCTGTAAGCACTGCTGCCGGAAAGCTTTCTGCAAGTCCCCAGGTAAAGGCTCTGCAGTACAACTCCCGCATTGAGCCGGCAAGACCGGAGAAGGTCATACCGGTCGATGCCGATGTTCTCACAAGAGCCGGAGAGGATATGCCGTTCAACGACCCTCATCTTGGCAAGCAGTGGAATCTGATAAATGAAGGAGGAACTGGAGCGATTGCCGGGGCCGACATCGGAGTGAAGGACGCGTGGAGACTTACAGCAGGCGACCCGAGCATCGTGGTGGCCGTATTCGACTGCGCAGTCAGCAACATACACGCCGACCTTTCGGAAGCCGTGTGGGTAAATGAAGCAGAGAAGAACGGCACAAGCGGTCAGGACGACGACGGCAACGGATATATAGACGACATCTATGGATTCAACTTTGTCGGAGCCAACCTCAACAAGCAGCCGGTCAAAGGCAACAGGCTCAACTGGAGCAAGGGGTATGGCCACGGCACCCACGTTGCAGGCATCATAGGAGCGGTAAACGGCAACGGAAAGGGAGTCAGTTCCATAGCCGGAGGTTCGGGAAATGGAGATGGTGTAAGGCTTATGAGTTGTCAGATCTTCGATGGGGATGATGCGACATCGGATACCCAGAGCGCAGCGGCATTCATATATGCGGCTGACAACGGAGCATGCATCGCACAATGCTCGTACGGCAATTACAATATCATACGTACGGATGAGGAATATATCAACGGCAACGAAGACAAGAACATTGCAAAGGCCTCGCTGGAGAATGCAGCTCTTCTGTATTTCATGGATCCAGCCAACAGCAACCACGAATCCCTCATAGGCAATCTTGCCGTATTCGCTGCCGGCAACCACAGCAACCCATATTCCTGCTATCCTGGAGCTCTTCCATACGTTCTGTCCGTGACTGCCTTCTGCAGGGACTTCACGCCGGGAAGCTATACCAATTATGGCCCGGGTTGCAAGATCGCCGCACCGGGAGGCGAAATCATAGGCACATCTGATGTCAGCGGAATGATCCTTTCCACAGGTGTGAGCAACGCTGCTACCCAGTCACCAGCAGTGGACGGCAACAACGGCAGGAAAGACTACAACTACGTCTATATGCAGGGAACATCAATGGCCTGCCCTCACGTCTCGGGAGTGGCTGCATTAGGCATAGCATATGCAAAGAAGCTCGGCAAGAAGTTTACAAGAGAGGAGTTCACCTCACTTCTCCTGTCATCGGTCAACGACATCGACAGCTATATGCAGGACGGAAGCAAATACAGGGGGCAGATGGGCGCAGGAGCTGCTGATGCCTGGAAATTCCTTATGAGCATAGAAGGTACTCCTTCGATTATGGTCAAGGCTGGAGAAACTGCCGTAATCGACCTTAGCGAATGGATCGGATCCGAGGTGGACGAGCTGTCCGTAAGCATTGACGATGCTTCACGCAAATCTCTCGGCCTCACTGCCGATCCTGTCATCAAAGACGGAAAGATAGAGATGAACTGCGGAAAGACAGGTGCCGGAAAGATTATGGTATCAGCTTCCGTGGGCAAGGATCATGAGATGGAGAACGGAATCGGGAAGATGGAATTCTCTCGCGAATTTTCAATTGTAGCAAGACAGTATGTCTCTGGAAACGGAGGATGGTTATAAATCAAACGGATCGGATATGAAAAGAATAGCATATATAGTCATTGGGCTTATGATGGTTCTTGGATGCAAGAAGCCAGGACCTGATACACCTGTAACACCACCGGACGTCCCTGTAGATCCTCCTGCAAAGGAGGAGACCCTCGCCGAGAAGATCATCGGCGAATGGCATTGCACGGTATCCGACATAGACGCCGATATATACCTTGCCTTGACTTCAGACAAGAAATTCGAACTGTACCAGAAGGTCGGAGAAGGCTCTCACCGTCTTTACAGAGGCAGTTGGTCTATGGATAACCAGAATATACTGAGCGGAAGATACAATGACGGAACATCGTGGGGCAGCAGCTATGCAACAGTCATCAGTGAGGACAAGAACAATCTGACAATGACTCCGACAAACGCAGTGACACAGGAAGATCACGTTTACCGAAGGGAAAGCATACCGTCAGCAGTCAAGGACGGATGCATTGCAGCGGTTAAATCCGAGGATCACTCCGAGCCTGTGCTCTGATCCTCCCTCCTCATGCTGAATTCGCAGCCGCAATAAAGCTGATTATAGAAGTCATATTCCTTCAGGATCTGCAGACGCCTTTCCTGAAGGCCTCCCTTGCGCCAGTTCTGATCCCACCAGAGAGGAGACTCGCCTGCATTCATTCCCCTCACTGTCTCACAAGCCCAATATCCGGCTTCATTTATCTGATCAAGGGATTTCCAACGCGACGAAGCAAGGGTAGTCGTCATGACCTTAATACCACGTTGTACGGCGTACTGAGCAGTTCTCAAGAGCCTGAGCTTAAAGCATTTGAGACATCGCCCTCCCCTCTCGGGCTCTTTCTCAAGACCAGCTACTTCACAGAGCCAGTTCGCGTGATCATAGTCTGCATCCACGATCTCCAGCCCCAAAGCCTGCGCATAACGCGTACACTCATTTTTGCGGATTTCATATTCCTCCAGCGGATATATGTTCGGATTGCAGTAATATATCACCGGCCTGATTCCATTCTTCAGCATACATTCGATCATCGCCGAGGAACAGGGAGCACAGCAAGTATGGAGAAGAACCACATTCTCCCCTCCCGGCACTTCCAGCTGAATATCCTTATTTTTTCTTGATGCCATAACCAAAACCGTTCGACCTGGCACAAAAATAAATCCTTTGCCAAACTTCTCCAAGCAAAATTGTATCTTTGCACCGGATAAAAAAGGATTTGATATGGGAATAATTCCTGACAGATATATAAAGGAACTCTTCAGAGGAGGCTGGCGCAGAGGGACTGAGCACGATGCCAGGCCGATGAACGGATGGCTGGCGCTGAGCCCGCTTATGGTATTCCTATGTCTCTATCTGGTTTCGTCCATCGTGCTGAACGATTTCTACAGGATACCGATTTCATCGGCTTTCCTCATAGCTTCAATGTATGGCATCTTCATCTGCAGGGGCAAGACCCTCGAGCAGAGGATTGCTGTATTCTCGGAAGGTGCAGGCAACAAGAACGTGCTCCTGATGATATGGATATTCGTGCTGGCAGGAGCATTTGCATCGACCGCTAAGGAGATAGGGGCCATCGACGCGACCGTAAACCTTGCCTTGAGGATACTGCCCGGAAACCTGCTCTATGCAGGACTCTTCATCGCGGCCTGCTTCATTTCAATGTCCATAGGCACCAGCGTCGGCACAATCGTGGCCCTCGTACCGGTAGCGGCAGGCATTGCTGAGGAGCTTGCAGCCGGCGGATGTACGGGCATATCGGCAAATTCTGCATTCATAACAGCCATCATAGTGGGAGGTGCATTCTTCGGAGACAACCTATCCTTCATATCGGATACGACCATTGCCGCTACCAGAACCCAGGGAGTGTCCATGGCTGACAAATTCAAGGCAAACATAAGAATCGTAGGCCCAGCCGCACTGGCTGTCTGCATTCTTTATATATTCATGGGACAGAACATTGCGGTCAGTCCCGAAGCCGGCCCTATAGAATGGGTAAAGCTGATACCATACATACTCGTCATCGCGCTTGCCATATCCGGAATGAACGTAGCAGCAGTTCTGACCATAGGACTTGCATCGAACGCATTGATCGGCCTGTCCAGCGGAAGTCTCGGCTGGGCTGAATTCCTCGAATCCATCGGCGGAGGCATCAGCGGAATGGGAGACCTGATCATTGTAACTATGCTTGCCGGGGGAATGCTGGAAGTGATTCGCGAAAACGGAGGTATCGACTTCATTGTCAAGGGATTGACACGAAGCATCAAGGGAAAGCGCGGGGCAGAGTTCAGCATTGCGGCCCTCGTGAGTCTTGCCAATCTCTGTACGGCCAACAACACCATAGCCATCATCACGACAGGACGCATAGCAAAAGATATAACCAAGCGCTTCAATCTGGATCCGCGCAAGACAGCCAGCATTCTGGACACATTCTCCTGCCTGACTCAGGGACTCATCCCGTACGGAGCACAGCTTCTGATGGCCGCAGGACTAGCCGGAGTATCCACCATCACGATAATAGGTCATCTCTATTATCCGTTCGTTATGGGAGGATTCGCCATCCTGGCCATTCTGTTGCGACTTCCACGTAAGTATTCGTAGATTTTACTATAGCAGGACAGAGGCTATCTTGAAGGTGATGAATGCGGCCACCCAGGCAAGCACGATCGTATAGACTGCTGTTATGAGAGCCCATTTCCAGCCTCCGCTTTCGTTCTTTATGGCTACAAACGTGGCGATACAAGGGAAATAGAGCAGAATAAACACCATATAGGCCAAGGCGGCGGCAGGGGTCACGGCCTTCACAAGAGCCTTCTGAAGGCGGGTGTCGCCAGATGATGTTCCTACTTCGTCGGGAATTTCATCAACCGGCTGTTCATCAGCATACATAACGCCCAGCGTGCTGACCACCAGTTCCTTAGCTCCGATACCGGCTACGATTCCGACGCCCATTCTCCAGTCAAATCCCAGAGGTTCCAGTGCAGGTTCCATAGCCTTTCCTACATATCCTATGAACGAATGCTCCTGCTGCTCCTTAGGCGAGCTGTACGCATCATGATTAGGGAAATAACCCAGGAACCATATTATAAGCGAGCATATCAATATCACTCCGCTCATCTTCTGGAGATACTGTCGTCCCTTTTCCCAGGTATGCCTGAACACGGACTTTCCGGTCGGAACCCTGTAAGGAGGCAGCTCCATAACGAAAGGAAGATCATCTTCCTTGAAGAAAAAGCTCAGAACCTTGGCGGCGATGACTGCCAGGACTATACCCAGGGCATAAAGTCCCAGAACTACCAGACCAGCCTTCTTCGGGAAAAACGCCCCTGCAATCAGCACATAAACGGGCATTCTGCCGGCACAGGACATCAGAGGAATTATAAGCATCGTGATCAGACGGCTCTTGCGGCTCTCGATGGTTCTTGTTGCCATAATGGCCGGCACATTGCATCCGAAGCCCATGATCATCGGGATGAACGACTTGCCGTGGAGGCCGATCTTATGCATCAGCCTGTCCATAATGAAGGCTGCTCGCGCCATATATCCCGAATCTTCGAGAAGGGATATGAACATATAGAGAAGGAGGATGTTCGGCAGGAAGACAAGCACGCTTCCCACTCCTCCGATGATGCCATCCACCACCATATCCTTCAGCCATCCGTCATTCATCGTCATAGATACAAAGGCACCGAACTTCTCCACAAGCCATTCTATCCACTGCATAGGATATTCTCCGAGAACAAACGTCCCCTCGAACATTAGATAAAGAAGGAAGAAAAATATTGGGAAAGCCATCCAGCGGTTGGTGACAACACCATCGATCTTGTCTGTCAGAGTATGTCTCTTCTTATGGCCCTGGACATATGTCTCGGCTAGAGCTCCTTCGACAAAGGCATATTTCGCATCGACCAGAGCCGACTCGGTACCGGACTTCAACAGTCCCTCGACACGCTTATGCTCCTCGAATCTTGCCGCAATGATCTCATCTCTGCCGGGAAGTGCCTCCACCACCTTTTCTATCTCCTTGTCATTCTCAAGATATTTTATGGCCAGGTAACGTGTGGAATATTTGTCACGAATGTCGGAATCCTTCTGTATCAGATGCTTGATGCGGTCGATGCTCTGCTCGAGCTCTGCACCGTGATTGATATGGATATGACGCGCTATATGAGGATCTGATTTCTCATATATCTGCACAACTGTATCGAAAAGGGTATCTATACCCTCTCCAGTCCTGCTGACAGTAGGCACCACAGGCATACCAAGAAGATATCCTAACTGCTTGATATCCAATTTGTCTCCTTTAGCCTGAAGTTCATCATACATATTAAGAGCCATCACTACACGAAGATTCATATCGATGAGCTGGGTAGTGAGGTAGAGATTCCTCTGCAGATTGGATGCATCCACGACATTCACAACCACGTCCGGCATATCCTCGACGAGGTTGCGGCGCACATACAGTTCCTCAGGACTATAGGCAGACAGAGAATATGTTCCCGGAAGATCGACAATATCAAACCTGTATCCGCCATGTTCGAATACTCCCTCCTTGGCATCCACAGTCACTCCGCTGTAATTTCCGACATGCTCGTGGCTTCCGGAGGCGATATTGAAAAGGGAGGTCTTTCCACAGTTCGGATTGCCCACCAGAGCCACTCTGATGACCTTTCTGCGCTCCTCCGCCAATGTTCCCATCTCCCTCTCGAGCCAGGCTTCATTCCCGGCATCCAAAGCCGGAAGAGCCTCGCGGGCAGACAGCAATTCCTTTGCCTCAGTCTCGCTGATTACCTCTATCTTTGCAGCCTCCTCACGACGGAGCGATATCTTGTATCCGATTATCTCATACTCGATAGGATCCCTGAGAGGGGCGTTCAGGATGACCTTCACCTTGTTGCCCTTCACGAATCCCATCTCTATTATCCTTTTGCGGAAGCTTCCGTGTCCGTTGACCTTAACGATCACGCCACGCTCTCCCGTCCTGAGTTCCGAAAGTTTCATACAGCTGATTTTGCTCTGACTGCAAATATATCCCTTTTTCTGCAATCTACACGCCCCATCGAGCCATTAATCACGACAAATTATTATATTTGTCGGTTGTTCATCAAACAGAACATAGGACTAAATGAAAAGAATCATATACATACTGCTCATAGCTGCGACATTCTCCGCCTGCCAGAAAGAACTGCCTCTGGATCCGGCGGTTTCATTTTTCGGAGCCACACCGGAAATCCAGGGAGAGACTGCCATATTCAGACTCGCCTACGCCAATATCACCGACAGCACCGAAACCGTCTTCCCCGTCACATTCGGAGGCACAGCAGAGGCAGGGATCGACTACACAGCCTCAGGTGACAGATTCGTGTTCGGAGGTGAGAATCCCATCAGTTCGATAGAGGTGACCACCCTGAAGCTCGGCACCGACAAGACACTCAGTCTCACAGTCCAGATACCGGAAGGCTATGCTGCTGGCAAATACACGACATCGGAATACACATTGCAGGACAAGCTGGGATATCTTTCATTCTCAGAATCCTATATGATGATGGCAGATACCATCAAGGTAGGGTTCACTGCAAAAGACCGCTACGGAAGAGTATTCCCGCTGACCTCAGATGCAGAAATCACACTCAGCGTAAACAAGGATAAGTCCACTGCGACAGAAGGTGTGGATTTCTCATTCTCGGACAGCTCACGCTTCATTATACGCGAAGGACAGAGCAGCGGGAGTCTGGCCCTGAACCTACTAAATCCGCATCCTCAGGACGGGAAGGACAAGGTCATCCTCAACTTCAGCCTCAATGAGAAATACAGCAGCGGAGAAGTTGCTGAGATCGAGATCAGCCTTCTGGACACCCTCTGGAAGCATCTCGAAGGACGCTGGCAGGCAGACTCCCTCTTGACCGATTCATTATATATGGACAAGCACTGGAATGGTGTATGCACAGGCCTGGATCTGCTTCCGAAGTATGACGATAGGGACAATATCACCATAGTGATGTCAAGCAAGACATTCACGCCTTCTTTCCGTTCCGACTTCAAGAACTATTTCCTGGGAATGTCCTCTCTCAGCAAAGGCCCCGCGGTCGCTCTTGACCTTGGAGACGGCGTCAATACGGAAATACAGACATTCCTGATCGACAACACCAACAGGTATTTCTACAAAGACCAGAAAAGCGAGGACAAGGAGTCACTTATAGGTTTACGTCTCTTCCAGGAGAACACAGACTCTCTTGACCTGTATGTCATCGACTATGTTTCCAAGAGTTTTATGCCGGAGCTGGAAGCTGCAGGAAAATATGCCCCGGAGAAACCTGTTGCGGCCTCACCGGGACTATTCCTGAATATGTCATTCACAAGGAAGTAGAGCTGTTCCTGTTCTGATCCACCCATATAAGCTTGGAAGTATCATAGCCTCTGCTGGATGCCTCCTTCAATACGGCATCCAGCACATCTGTCCTTACAGCCGGAGTGCGGGACAATATCCACAGATACTTGGGACTGCCGCTGCCGACAAGGGCCACCTGATAGTCATCATCCAGCATCAGCACATTATAATCATTGTAAAAGAAAAGGAAGAACGACACTTCGAGATGAGCGGGATCGGCTTCCGGATCAGGCCGTCTGGCCTTTCCGTCCGCAACCTTATACTTCCCCTTCTTCCATCCGGAATTGATAACATCTATCCTGCCGTCATCCCCGAGAAGATACTCGGCGGTAACATCGGTCATTCCACGCTCGAAGCTATGGTCAAAACGTGCGATTTCATACCAAAGTCCCAGATAACGGTAAATGTCGAGAGTGGAGATCGGGGAATTGTCGAAAGACTTGTTCTGGGCTGCCAGAAGGCCTGGAAACATAAACGCCGCCAGAGCCAATGGAATCAGACTTTTCATAATTATCCTGCGTTTAAAATTACACTACTGTACTTAAACGCAGGCAAATCAAATACTATGCTATTTCAATTGAATAAACGCTCGAGAATCTTTCTCCCGGAGCAAGGCGGTTGATCCAGTCCTTGTCACGGTAATCTCCCTCATATCCGGCTCTGTCGCAACGTCCGTACCACGGCTCAAGACAGATGAACGGGGCATTTTTGGTCGGAGGAGACCATATTCCCACCACAGGGGCATCGAATTTCAGACTCAGCCAAGGACTGCGGTCTGCGCGGTGAAGAGTCACGGAACCTATCTGGCCATCCTGAAGCATAATCGTATCGATCACATCAAATGTCTCCCTCTTCAACGGGAAAAGACCATCTTCAGGGATATCGAAGGCATACTTGGTCACGGCATCGACACAGCCTTTCTCCTTCAATCTTATACACTCCAGGCCTTCAGACCTGTCAAATGAAAGGAAACCACGCTCAGATGTCTGCGGATCATAGTCAGGGTAATAGAATGCAGGGTGAGCACCTATCTGGAAGTACAGGTCATGAGTACCTGGATTTGACACTTCCCAGATGACATCGACCTTATTTCCATCCAGTCTGTAGGCAATCTCAAGAACGAAAGGGAAAGGATACCTCTTCATGGTCTCCTCGGAATATTCCAGTCTATATCTGACCTCTGTCGCGCTGGCTACGACCATAGTGAAATCCATGTCGCGGGCAAAGCCGTGCTGTCCCATCTCATACTCGGTCTCTCCTACCCGGTATCTCTTCTCCCACACACTTCCGACGATCGGGAACAACACAGGCGAATGTCTTCCCCAGAATGCAGGATCAGCCTGCCAAAGATATTCCGTCTCTCCTTTACGGATGCTCGCAAGTTCGGCACCGTGTTCCTTGACCTGTACGGTCAGGACATTATTCTTCAATGTGTGCATATTTCAAAGATTTTCCGTAAAGGTAGTAAGAAACAAAGGAAATACAGCATATATAAACAAAAAAGAGACCAGCTGCTGCTGATCTCCTTAGTGCGGGCTGATTAACGATTATCGAAGTCTATCCAACTATCTCAAGGAGTTCTCAGACTTCATACATTGGTATGAACAGATGTTCGACCGCAAGCCCTTTGTAAAGAAAAGTCTATGACCGGACTGAGATAAATTGAAGCCGGATTATTCAGGTCGGATTTCGACCATTCTCTCGAACAGAACGACCTCAACGGGCACTCCGTTGGGGTTATTTTCTACCCCTCCCCACCCCGTTTTTCAAAAGGATAACAGATGTTATCCCAACGGAAACACACTGCGTACCCCGTAGTAACAGATACCCATATAACAGTCTGGCGTGATAATTTTTCCGGAAATTTTCGATTTTCCTTAAGTGACCGTCAATGTATTCATTAAAATGATTACATTTGTATCGCCTACCCGTTAGGCAGACATATCAGCGAAAGTGTTTTCGTTTCCTTCTATGAGAATGTGGAAGTTTTCAATGCCAAAGGATTACGAAATGTGCTTACGCTCGTGCATTGTATATGCTGTATGCCCTATTCTTGGGGCTTATACTTCATACGTGCCCGAGTGTGGAGTATATCAGTAGTTTATTTGGCACCGGTCCTTCCACAACCGTCATAGAATAAACGAGAGAGGCTCCACACTTTTGTTTTACCGACCACCGCCTAGGAGCCTGACGGATAAAACTCTTTACAGCTATGGCTCAGTACGCAGTTTATTACAGGAAGAACAACTCTGATTGTTGTACTTATGTTACTATGGATTATCCTTCTGAAAGTATGGCAATGTCTATCCTCCTAAGACAAGGCACAATCAGACCTTCGGACAACGTTTACATCAAAAGAATCGAGAGACGATAATTCATCAACCACCCTTTTCTGCTGACTAGGGTGGTTAAAACCTATCGAACAATGAGCCTGATTCCGTGCCAATGCTGCAAAAAAGAATTCCCCACTACTTGGAGATGGTATATATGTGACAGATGCGGATTCCGTATCTGTCCCAACTGCATAAGTCAGCATAAAGGTCGTTACTCCAGTGGCGGATTCAAATGCAGTCAATGTGCATTCGGACAAATAAAAGAGAAAAGATAACCCTAGTAACACATATAGCTATGAACATCAGAAAAGAAATTGAAGTTGGGAAAATTGAGCCTCAGATATTTCAACTATATTGCATAAAAGCTTTACAACTTGCCTATAGTTGTCCCAAGTCAAATGGAGGCTATTCCATAGAACATTCAAGGAATGTCGATACACACATCTATATTGACATTGTGAATCCAACAGGTATTCGAGTAACTTTAACACAGTCATCCCCTGTTACTGATAAATATTTTGTTTATAATATCACTTATAAGGACGACTTTATTATAATCCAATGCGAGGCCGACTATGAGACTAAATGCTATATTAGCATTGAAGAACGAGATGCATACATTAATGATACCGAACAACACATTAATGAACAACAGCAACTTCTAACTGACATTTTACTAAGCAACTTCTCTTTTGCTATAAAGAAACATAGTGAAATCTATAAAATACTAATACATTTCATACCCGTATTCAATCCTATAACCTGCATTAACACAACATCACATCAGATAGAGAACATTCGTTTGACGCCACACGGTTCTATAAAGAACATTAATAAACCCACATTATATGATAGTATTAAGTTATTTGAACGAAAGATGGAGTTCGTGGCTAGCGACAAAGGAGAGTACTGCATATCTGCTGACAGAGACATTTATGATAATGGTTCTGTATATGAACTAGGAAACACTAAAATCAGACGACTAATACAAAGCGGCCATTCTGAGACTTGGCTACCACTATGCTCTTTAATTGCTGACACTAATATAAAGATTAACACACCTTTATATGTCAAGCCAAAAGATTCCGAAAAAGGTGTTTGGTTATATATCGCTATTAATGGAATAATATACGGAGACACTATCATAAAGGCTGCGATGGAGTACAAAGTGATAGAAGCCGAAAAGGGTCCGATAGAGTTGATTATATATAAAGATAAGAATCAGGAAATCTTATTACCCCTTGTTGCCAATGAATTATTGCTGATAAGAGGGAACGAGCTTACAAAGCCTATCGCCTTAGATATAGAGAGAGTAGTAGAGGTGGATATATTAGATTCAGATTCAGAGGAATTTGCTAACCTGAAAGCCAATATTGAAAAGTTGAACAACAGCTTGATAGACAGAAACTATTATGACGGAACCAAATTCGAGGAACTTCTAACTTATCAGTTTTTGCAAATAAAACGTGAGGAAGAAAGAAAAGCAAAGCGTGAAGCGGAAATGGCAGAAAGAAGACAACGCCAGAAAGAAGAAATGCAGGCGTCTGTAAAGGAAGGGATAGATAAGTTTAAACAATTTATTAACAAGGTTATTGGGCAGACGAAGCAAGTAACAAATGGAAAAGTCGACCAGATTAGACAACAGAATGATAGCACGCTTGGAAGCAATCCAAACGAAAAAAAATCAGGAGGATTTAATGAATACTATCAGAAACACAAAACAAGTATCTTGATTGCAGTAGGATTAATATTTTTATTATTAGTCAGCACCTGCATTTAGGTCTAAAAAGGGAACTCTGTTTCCCTTTTTTTATTTTATGTAATTCATTGATTTCCAGCTTGTATATATGGATTATTAGCTGTATATTTGTATTAAACAAAAGGGGTTTAATTTAACATCTATATCAAGTATGGAAAATATGGCAATCGTAGCAATGACAGGCACAGACATCGTGAAGGCTAACATCATCTCAAGCAGGGTCTGTAATCCAATGGTCACAGGTTATCTCTTGGCTCAGGGTAACGAACTCCGCAAGGGAATGCATACATCAGTGGTCGAGTTCTATTTTACCAAGAAGGACGGCTCTGTCAGACACGCATTCGGCACTACAATGGGGTCATTGGCTAAGGCTCACACGGTTGGTGGTGCAAGGTCAAGCATCAAGGTCATTCCTTTCTTTGACGTTGAGGTCGGAGAATGGCGTAGTTGCCAGCTTCAGAGCATTATCAAGGTCTGCTAGTGTATTCAACCGGTAGACCTGATTTTTCTGAATACGAATAGCAATAATTACCGTAGCAAGTTAATACAAAGATTAAACACACTACACTATGAAGCAGGCAATCATATATGCAAGGGTATCTTCAAGCGGAGCACAGGAGAGCAGACAGAACACAGAACGACAGGTCGTGTCACTAACCGAATATGCACGTCTCAATGGATACGAGGTTATCAAGACCTTTGAGGAGCATATAAGCGGAGGAAAGAAGAACGCAGAGCGAACAGGACTGCTTGAATGTCTCAACTACGCAAAGGAGAACAAGGGAACAACTATCCTAGTGTCAGAACTCAGCAGGTACGGCCGTCAGATATGGGAGGTGTTGGAGAGCATCAAGTTCTGCGTGGATAATGGTATCAATGTGTATTTTCAAAAGGAAGGTCTTAAATTGTTTGATGGTGACAAGGTCAATGGGGTAATGGCCATTTACATATCGTGTCTGTCCTTCTGTGCGGAGAAAGAGAGAGAAAACATTGCCTTCCGCTTGGCTCAGGGCAGAGAAATGGCCATTCAGAAGGGCGTAAAGACGGGCAGGAAGGTCGGAAGCATCAAGACCCTTGACACCTTGCAGAACGAGTACGGTCACGTCATTAAAGCCCTCAAACGAGGTCATTCAGTCCGTAACACCGCGAAAATTTGCGAGGTCTCAACCTCAACGGTACAGCGAGTCAAAAAGGCGTTCTGCCTGTAACTATATAAACGAACAACGGAGGATCTAGCAATCCTCCGTTATTCGTTACTGCCCTTTTACTGCAAAGTCAGGACGTAGTTTATCCCTTAGTTCAGTAAGTGCCCTACCTAGAAGGTTCTGTCCTTTCCATCCTGCACGTCCAACCTCCATAGCCTTCTTTATGGATATTCCTATGCCCCATATCTTATCTAATCTCGTAGCCTCTACGAAGGTTTTTCCGGCATACTCAGGTGACAAGAGAACACGCTTGAACTCCATATCATACTTAGCCTTGCACTCAACTGCATTATACATCAATCCATAACATTTGGAATCCCATTCCTCTTGAACGAATCCCCTGACCTTCCTTCCAAGTTTCTTAACTGCTTTACATCTGTCATCCTGAGACTTAAACGAAGTACTATTGTCGGTCTCCACTATCTTCAAAGCATACTCCTTGTCATTAAACAGGAGTGCCTTCTGATACATAAAGACGGCTTCCGAGCAATTAAAGGAATGTCCATCAAATTGGAGTTGCGACCCACATTTCCAGAAGTTTGAGAACGGCACATTATGATAGAAATACACATACCCTTCATCAGAACACTGCACATCATACTTACGTTCCTCAACGGTAACAGGCTGAGCCGACATCATCTCCTCATACACCTTCGACCTTATGACTACCGGCTCATCTTCCTGTACGGGCATTGAGCCTTCTATGGACTTGAGCCAGCACTTCACATCATATACACTGCTGACCTTCGTAATCGTACCCTTATACTCAAGATAACCGCACACCTCCTCCATATTCAGGGTTCTCTGAACCGCATTTTCCCCGTTGAGGATATAGTATTCTACTCCTAGAGCATCAGCAATCCTCTGTAACGTATTCGGCATAAGAGGTTGCCACCCGTGTAGTATGCGGTTTATGGTTCCGAGGTGCAGACCGCTTTTCTGAGCGACATCAGACTGAGATATATGGTTATCCTTGAGGTACTGATTAAGAGGAGCAACCTTTTTCAGATTTTCCTCCCTCTGTGCATTGGCAAGTTTCTTCATTGGATAGTGATTTAATCCTCAAATGTAAGCACTTTAATATTAACATCAAACACCCTGAAAGGATTTAATAACCTTGGTTAGTGTGTCTTCGATGGCCTTTATCTTGCATTCGACCTTAATCCGTGCAATACCTTCACTGCATCTATCCCACTCAGCAAACAACGTGACCACCTTATAGAGAGCATTATCGTAATCCAAAGATATATACCCTAACTTGTGCAGGGCTAATTTCTTGAACATATCCATAAAGAAGAAATGCTGCTCACTCTCTCGTTGAGGATAGTCCCAATCCAGCTGCATCATATCCTCGATGCATCCGTAATGCAACGTGTCAGCCAATGCCTTAAGAACAGGTCTATCAGCATCCGATGTATTGGTGACAGGCTCTGTTACTGCCTCAGGAATAACATCGGAAACAGCATCCGAAACAGCCTCTGTAACCGTCTCTAATGTCTGTCGAGACCTCAATACCTCTTGAGCCTTATGTCCCTTCGCTTTCTTCTTCGCCTCCTTGGTCACATCCTTCTGAGAACCGTCGTAACTATATATCCTATCCCAGTTGAGAGAATAGAAGGTGTAACGCCTATATACACTATCTGCATCTTGAGGACATCTATGCCTTGTTATCAGTCCTTTACTCTCCAGCTCAGGAAGTATAGTCCTCTGCACTTGAGTACCACTTATGTCCATTGCATCATCGAAGGCTGATGCGACCATATAGAACAGATTATCTTCTCTTAATTTGCCTGCATTCTCCAACGCACTTTGACGGTCTATGAGCAGACCTAATACTCTGACCGCATTGCTACTTAAATTGCGAGCCTTGAGGATGTTGTTTGGTATCTTGGTGTAGTTTCCATCGTCCTGTCCTGTCTTCTTACCTTTAATCATTTGTAATTCCTATTATCTTCTTATTCTTGAAGGGCACACGCGACGCTCTGTACCCAATGCCGTTAGTGACGGCTTTATTCTATATCATTTATAAAAAAGTTAACTAGTTTAACAATAAAGTCAAGTACTTTCTAGTATTATTATAGATTTTATTTCTAGTATCTTATTATGTATTTATTATTAGGTAGCACTAAGAACACCCAATCATAGATACTCAGAACATATCACACGTGGTTATCTCCAAGTTCATACGGTACCTGCTTGACAGTCCTTACCATAATGACCTACAAATCCACATCCTGTTTTGATATTTTATCCAAATATCATATATTAGCCAGTAGTTTAATTTAATTATTAAGTTATTTGGATTTACCGGAACGGATTTGTATATTTGAATACAGACGGGTTGGTCATACCTGTCGTCCGGCCGGACAAGAATAACAGACCTCAAATCTATGGTCTGAGAATAATCCAATAACATAAAATGCTGATA
>JAEIGA010006269.1_pt1 | contig 18103 bp, 23 predicted proteins | sample 9270691 | NCBI WGS metagenome assembly JAEIGA01 (sample SAMN17057246, study PRJNA624740) | gut metagenome | biome: biome; isolation source: fecal sample | host: Bos grunniens | place: China: Xizang | collected 2019
CAAGAACAAATTCCAGTCGGCGTGGTCGGGCATCAAGTCCGTCTTTTCCTCTTGGGGATCGTTCTTCGGCGGCTTGTGGACGCAGATCAAAAGCAAGTTCTCTTCCATCGGATCGTCACTTGGTACGTCGATGGGCAATGCCGTCAAAAACGGGCTGAATCGGGTGCTTTCGACCGTCGAAAAGGCGATCAACAAGGGCATTGGACTGATCAACAGTGCAATACGGCTTGCAAACAAGCTGCCCGGCATCGATGTCGGCACACTGTCGAAGATATCCCTTCCCCGCCTTGCCCGTGGTGGTGTACTGGCAAAGGGTCAGGTCGGTATCTTGGAAGGCAGCGGCGCAGAAGCAGTCGTGCCTTTGGAGCATAACCGGGCTTGGTTGTCAAGGGTCGCCGAGGACTTAAACGATTTGCAGATGCAGAGAAGTCCCGCATCCGCTGACGGCGCAAGGATCTATGCGGCGATGCAGAAGATCATCGAGCTTTTGACAAAGCAGCAGGGCATGCAGGTCGTGCTTTCAAGCGGCACTTTGGTCGGCGAATTGACACCTGCCATTGACAGACAACTTTCAGAAAGATGGAGTCACGCACGGCGTGGCAACAGCAGATAAAAGGTCGTTCCCACGACCTTTTATTTTTTTATTTCAAACCAAAAAGGGGTGATCCTCTTGAATATTTTCACCTTGTTCGGCACGATAGCGATCAAAAACGAAGAAGCACTGAAAGCGATCGATGAAACGAACGACAAGGCGAAGGAACTATCCGACAGCTTGGGCAAAACATCGGACAGCGCAGCTTCTTCCGGCAGTAAGATCGGCAGTGCATTTTCAAAGGTAAGTAGCGTGGTCGGCGGCGTTGTATCGAAAGTCGGTTCTGCGGCGGTTGCTGTTGGAAAGACAGTCGCAACTGCAGGGGCAGCAGGCGGTGCTGCGATCGCTGCGCTTACAAAGTCCGCTATCACTTCATATGCAGACTATGAGCAGCTTGTCGGCGGTGTAGAAACGCTTTATGGAGCAGAGACACAAAGCCTTGAAGAATACGCAAAGAGCGTCGGCAAAACCACCGATGAAGTCGGGCATGCGTATGAAATGATGCAGAACAGACAAGCTTCTGTAATGAGCAATGCCGCAAATGCCTATCAGACGGCAGGTTTATCTGCGAACGAGTATATGGACACGGTCAACGGCTTTGCAGCAAGCCTGACTTCCAGTCTTGGTGAATATGAATGGCAGGCTGCAGGCTATGCAGACATGATCGTCACCGATATGGCTGATAATGCAAATAAGATGGGTACAAGTATGGAATCCATCCAAAATGCATACAGCGGTTTTGCAAAGCAGAATTATACCATGCTTGACAACCTGAAGCTTGGCTATGGCGGCACAAAAGAAGAAATGGAGCGACTTCTTCGTGATGCGGAAGAATACGGCGGCTATATCAAAGGATCGTTTGATGTAAACAACTTTGCAGATGTTGCGGAAGCGATTAACCTGATTCAGACAAAATTAGGTATCACGGGAACAACAGCGAAGGAAGCAAGTGCAACCATTTCCGGCTCAACAGCAGCTATGAAGGCATCATGGCAGAATCTTGTGGTCGGCGTTGCGGCAGGTGATCAGGATCTTGGAAAGCTTGTCGGCAACTTCGTTGAAAGCACAAAGACTGCTGCAGGAAACATCCTGCCCCGCATCCAAACCGCACTCGGCGGTATCGGTGAGCTTGTCAAGCAAATGTCGCCTGTTCTGACTGAAGGCGTGACGATGCTGATCAGTGACGTTGCGCCGGGTCTTGTTTCGGGCATTGCAAGCTTGCTCGGCTCAATCGTTTCGGAGATCCCGAACCTGATCACATCGCTGATCCCGATCCTTTCCGAAGGCTTGTCCGGTGCGCTTTCGGCAATCGGCATCGATATCCCTGCCGACAGCATTGCAGGTGCGCTGACAGGCGCATTTGAAGGTGCGCTGCAGGTGATCGATACGCTCAAAGTCGCCTTAAAAGGCATCGGCGCATTCTTTATGGATGCTATTTCGGAGATCGCAAGTGCTGCGTCGGGGCTTGACTTCTTCGGCGGTGCGTTTGAGGGCATTCTGAACGTCATTAGCTCGGTTGGCTACGGAATCGGCATCATTGTGGATGCCATCGGCAGTGCGATCGCCGGAATGCTTTCATCTGTTGGCGACGGTGTCGGCAATATGGGCAGTATCTTCGACGGCGTTGCCGGGGTGATCACAACCGTTGCAGGACTAATCGGCGAAGCGATCGGCATAGTCGGCGAATATATATCGATCATTATTCAGCAGCTTACAACCGAAGGCACAGCACTGAACACAATCTTTTCGTATATCTGCGAAACGGTTTCATTCTTGTGGACTGCGATCGTTGATGTGGTCAGCAATTCGTTCGCAACGATTCAGGGCTTGCTTGATGCGGTTGTCGCATTCCTGAGCGGTGACGTGACGGGCGCATTCCAAATCCTGAAGCAGACCATGTCGGAATCCTTCGGCACACTCAAAGAGATCGGCGGCAATTTACTGAGTTTCTTCAAAGACATCGGCGGTCGCATTATTTCTTCGATCTCCGAAGCTTTCGCAAAAGTAAAAGAAACGGCTTCTAACGTCATTGCTGCGATCAAAGACGTTTTCAACGTCGAACTGTCCTTCCCGAAGATCAAACTGCCGCATCTTTCGATCAGCGGCTCATTCAGTTTTGATCCGCCTTCCGTGCCTTCTATCTCGATCGAATGGTACAAAAAGGGCGGTGTCATGACTGATCCGACGATCTTCGGCTTCAATCCGCACACAGGCAGCGCAATGGTCGGCGGTGAAGCGGGAGCGGAAGCGATCGCACCGATCGACGTACTGCAGGGCTATGTCGCACAGGCTGTTGCAAGTCAGAATGCAGATATCGTCCCGCTGCTTTCGAAGATCCATGATGCGATCGTGGATATGTCCGACAAGATGGGCGATTCGATGCGCAATGCCGTTGACGGCATGAGCTTCAGCATGGACAACCGCAAATTCGGTCGACTTGTAAAGGATGTGATGTGATGCTTGAACAGATGAAATATATCAATCACCTGAACGAAGTGATCGAATTCGGCAAGAACGGCATCTTTGCAGACGCAAACGAGCTTCGTAACTACGAATGGACAGCCAAAAACAAGGGCAGCAAGTTCGATAAATTCGAAGCAGGCATTTGCAAACGCAAACTTCCCGTGCATATCATCTGCGATACGGTCGAAAAGGGCATCGAAGCCCGGAACAGGCTTTTCGAAGTGGTAGAAAAGGACGTGCTGACAAAGCAGTACGGCAGGATCGTCATCGGCGACTACTATCTGAAGTGCTTTGTCCTGAAGTCACAGAAAAAGGACTATCTGACAGCGCAGAGATATCTGCAGCTTGAACTGACGGTGCAGTCCGATGTGCCGTTTTGGTACAAGGAAACAAAGCACATCTTCCGCAAGAATTCGGAGAGCGGCGCAGGCGGTCAAAATCTTGACTATCCGTTCGACTATGCCTTCGACTTTAAACCCGACACAGGCAACGAACGCCTGATCAACAAAAGTCTTGCTGCGTCGAACTTCCGTATCACGATCTACGGCATCTGTACGAATCCTGAGATCAAGATCGGCGGTCATCTGTATCGGGTATACGGCAACGTAGAAGCAAACGAATATCTGACGATCGATTCCGTGACGAAAGAGATCTATCTGACCACAAACACAGGTCGCATCGTCAATCGGTTCAATGACCGATACCGCAGAAGCTACATCTTCGAAAAGATCCCCGCAGGCATCATCCCGGTACTGTGGGAAGGCGGCTATGGTATCGATGTCACTATCATCGACGAACGGAGTGAGCCGGAATGGACTTGATTTACATGAATCGGCTGTTTCAGGACGGCGGCGTGTTAGTTGAGCCGGAATACGACCTTGCCTTCGGTAAGGATGAAAATGACTTTTCCTGCACGATTCACAGCAGCAACCACTGCTGCGAACCGGGCTTCTTCATCTACGCCGAAGGCACGGAATACGGCGGCATCGTGGACAACATCGAAGTCGATACGGAAGCGGACACCGTCACCTATTCCGGCAGAACGTGGCACGGTCTGCTCGGAAGCCGGATCGTTTTGCCGCTGCAGGAAGGTGAGAAGGCAAGCGACAACGGTACGGGTAAAACGGAAACGGGCGGCGAACTGCCTGACGGATATACACAGCTTTCATCCATCACGTCGACGGGTACGCAGTATATCGATACCGGAATGATACCGACAAACAGGCATAGGCTTGAAGCGTCTTTTTCCGTGAATAGCGACGGATGGGACAACGTCAGCGTATTCGGCTCGGAATGGTCAGGTAACGGTTTCCTTTTGATCACTGCAGGCACAAATGTTTTGACGTATTATGTCAACGGCATTTCGAAAAGTGTATCAAACGTTTCCGGGTCTGTTATAACGGTATCGTGTTCGATGGACACGCTTGTTGTAAATGGCACATCGTATCCGATTGCAGGAAACAAGGTCACCTTGTCAAACAATATGTACCTGTTTTGGGTCGGTAATAAAGTCTATCCCGACAACAAGGGCAGAGTGCAGATGTATTCCTGTAAAATCTACGACGGCGAAACGCTTGTGCGAGACTTCATGCCTTGCAAGGATGCGTCCGGGAACGTTGGTCTGTACGATCTCGCCGGAAAGCAGTTTTACGGCAATGCAGGTACAGGAAGTTTTATCGCAGGCACAGCAATCACATCAAAGCTTCCTGATGGTTATACAGAACTGGAATATATCGAATCGAGCGGTTCACAGCGCATTGATACGGGCTTTTCGCCGAATCCGAATACAAGAGTGGTCATAGATGCCGAGATTCTGCCAACAAATACGACTGCTACTGACAGGTATCTTGCCGCAGTTTATCTTGGAGCGGGTTATTGGACAATGAGACTGAATACCGGTTTGAACAGCTACGCAGCGAGGTATCCGGGTGCTTCTCTTACGACTGTTGCACATTCCGGAGAGATTTTTGCACGTCATACCTTCGACCAAAACAAAAATGTCGTACAGATCGATGACGCAGCACCAGTTACGTTCGCTGCGACTACTTGGAGTTCTGCACGGACACTGCCAATCTTCTGCTATCGTGGCGGCGATACGAATTATTCCGGCTTTATTTATGCAAAGCTTTATTCCTGTCAAATATACGACAATGATATTCTTGTTCGCAATTATGTGCCGTGCAAAAACGCATCCGGCAGCATCGGTCTGTATGATCTTGTGACGGCTTCATTTTTCGGCAACAAAGGCACAGGCGATTTTATCGCAGGTGCAGAGATCGTACCGAAGCCTGAAGAACCGTCGATCAGCGGCGACGTGACGATCAAAACGGAAGATGCAAGCGGCACGTCCCTTGTTGACCGCCATCTTGTGATCTCCGGCGATGCAAATGCCTGCCTTGCATACCTTCTGCAGCGTGTCGGACTTCCCGCTTCCCTGTTCACTGTGCCGGAAGAAGCGGCAGGGGTACAGATCGAAGGCTTTCAGTTCGACCGCTATACAGACGCTTATACGGGCATCCGCAAGATGCTTGCAAGTGCAGGGCTTCGTCTGCAGATCACGCACTTCGACGGGCGGGTCGTTCTGTCAGCCGTCCCGCAGTACGACTTCTCACAGGACGAAGAGTTCGAATCGGAGCTTGTCGCCTTCCGGTCGAAAACCCACTACAGCAAGGTCAATCACTTGATCTGTTTGGGTGCAGGCGAACTGGAAAACCGTATTATCGTGCATCTGTATATGGACGAAAACGGCAACGTCAGTCAGACGCAGACCTTTTTCGGTGTCGACGAATATGTCACAACCTATGACAAAACAGGCAGCCTGAAAACGACGGCTGATGAAGGAGTCACGGCAGAAGACGTTGCGGCAGATCGGGAAGAAAAGACCACCGAGCTGATCGAAGACGGCACGGAAAGGCTCAAGGACATGCAGACGTCCGACGAGATCAGCATCGACTTTGACTTTGATTCCGATAACTACTTCGTCGGGGATATCGTCGGATCGTATGACAGCAATACGGGTATTTCCGTTGCTGCGGAGATCACAAAGAAGATCGTGACCATCGAAGGCGGTCAGGTCAAAATTTCTTACAAGGTAGGGTGATAACATGGCAAATATGCATTTGGTCACAGGCTTTGCAGGCAGAGAACATGTCACGGCTGCCGATCACGGTTCGCTTCATGCGGCACTGTTCGGCAGCGGGAACTATGTACTTGACAAAGGCGGCAAATTTGCATTGACAAAAATTTCAAACAATCTGATTCGCATTGCAGACGGTGATCTGCTGATGCAGGGCAGATACAGTCGCATTGAGGATGGCGCATACATCGAACTTGTTGTTGAAAGTGGCGCAGCAGGATATATGCGTAAGGATTTGGTCGTAGCTCGATACACAAAGAGTGCTGACAGCGGTGTCGAAGAGTGCAATATCATCATTCTTCGTGGCAATCCTGTCGGAGCTGCACCTGCCGATCCTGAATATATCACAGGCGATATCATCAAAGATGGTGCTATGACGCACGATGTGCCGCTGTATCGGCTGAATCTGAGCGGTGTGCAGATCGCAAGCATCGATTCCCTGTTGCCTGCAGTGATTCCTGTGCTTCCGGAAAAGATTGAAGACGTTGCGTTGAGAGTTGCGCATGTGGAAGCGGCACTTGCAGCGGCGGAGGGTGTAAAGATTCAAACAGGATCGTACACAGGCACGGGCAAAAACGGCGCATCTTCCCCGAACACGTTGACGTTTACCTTTGCACCGAAGTTTATTTTTATTATAAGCAACAAGCAGACAAGTTCCGGCTTTACAAATAACATTGTTGTGCGTGGTGTATACGGTCAAAATCTGACAAATGCTTCTGATTCAGATATCAATTCGGCAATGGATGGCACAACTTGGGGCGCAAATTCTATCAGTTGGTATAGTACAGCGAGTGCAGCCAATCAGGCAAACGCATCGGCAACAGTTTATAACTGGGTCGCCATCGGTTAAAGGGGGGAAAAACAATGTATATTATCACGCTTGATACCTTTGCAGACGGCAGCAGATCGCCGATGCAGACGTGGGACTATCCCACACTGCCCAACGGCTACGCATTTTGTCCCGACGAGTTTTACGGCGTATTCTACAGCACATCGCCTGCGGGTTTTGTCAACATCACGGTCGATGGCGATACCGTCACGGCAATGACCGTCAATCAGGCGGCACTGGATGCGTATATCGCAGCAAACCCGCCGCAGCCGGAAGCAGATCCCGAACCGACAGCGGATGACCTGATCAATGCTATGTTGGGGGTGTTTAACGTATGAACAGAATGACCGAAATGATTCAGCTTGCCAATGCAATGCGTATGTTTGTTATTGCCAACAGCAAAACCATGAACGATGCGGAAGCGTTGAGCGTATCGGGGCTGCATGAAAAGTGGGAAGCGGGCAAAATCTACACGGCAGAAGATGTGGGCAAGGTCGTATGGTGGAAGGGCAACCTGTACCGTATTGTCAGCGCACACACTGCACAGGCACACTTCCCGCCTGACGGCGAAGGCTTGCTTTCACTGTATCGTCCGATTGTCATCGGACACGCAGGCACGGCAACCGATCCGATCCCGTATATTTACGGCATGGACGTGTCGGCGGGGCTGTACTATGTCGATAACGGCACAGTGTGGATCGCAAAGAAAGACATGATGCCCTGCGTATGGAATCCCGCAGAAGGCAACGAGTGGGAGAAGTACGAAGGCAACTAACGAAAGGGGGATGCCATGAACACTGTTACATTCGGCACACATCGGTCGTATGATGACCTGCAGCTTCTGCTGACAGGCAAGACGATCGGCACTCCTGCCCCGAAGGTCGAGCAAATCGACCTTCCCGGCAGTGACGGCGTTCTCGATCTGACCGAGTTTTTCGACGGCACAAAATACGAAAATCGGAAGCTTTCATTTGACTTTGCGTCAAAGGTGCATCGTTCCTTGCTTCTGCAGCAGTTCACAATGATACAGAATCTGCTGCACGGCAGGAAGATGGATATCTATCTCAGCGACGATCCTGATTGGTATTATACCGGGCGCATCCATGTAAACGAATGGCAGGCAGATAAAAACATCGGACGTTTCACGATCGATTGCGACTGTGAGCCGTTCAAGCATCGGCATTCGGCGCAGGCGGTGCGGCTGTGCGGTAAGAATCTGCTGAACTTGAATACGGGTGTCACTACAAAGCCACAATTTTGGACAAAGACGGCAACGGGCTACACGTTTGATCGTGGTACAGCAACGGGAAACGGCAATATTTACTTTGAAATACCCGTCGAAAAAGGGAAAACCTATTCCTTTTCCGCACTTGGTACGACGTACACAGGAACAGCACCGACTTTGTACGTGTATAACAACATGACAGAAAAAACGGTGATAAGTCGTACTTATACCACGCTTTCACTGTCATTTGTCGCCCCGGAATCGACCGTATACGCATTCACGCTGATTGTCAATACTACCACGCAGACTTCCACCTTCACGAACATCATGGTCACAGAAGGCAACACGGCGACAGCATATGAAGCATTTGATGCAACAGTGCAGACCGTGACGGCGACATTTGCAAACACAAACCGTCCTGCAGTACCTACCATCTACGTTACATCTGCAATGACGGTTGAGAACGGCAACTATCTTGCGGAACTGTCGCCGGGTGATAACGTACTGCCGGATTTTGCGTTCTTCGCAGGTGACAATACGCTGACCTTCAAAGGCAACGGATCTGCCCTTGTCAAGTGGAAAGAGGGTGCGCTGTAGTGTATCAGGTATACGCAAACAGCAAGCTTCTGCACGATGATGCGCTTGATGAGTATCGTCTGACGGCGGCAACGCTTGACTTGGAGCTTGGCAAGACCGGGTCATTTGAGTTCACGATCTATCCGACGCACCCATCCTTTGCGGTGGTCGAGCCGATGAGAACCATTGTAACAGTGTTAAAGTATTCCCGACAAATCTACATCGGACGGGTGTTAAACATCCGGTACGGCTTTTATGGCGAAAAGCAAGTGTCCTGTGAAGGGGAGCTTGCTTATTTGCTTGACAGCATGATCATGCCGCACAAGTACAGCGGCAGCTTTTCCGGGTATCTGTCGTATGTCTTAAATCAGCACAATCTGCAGATGGGAGAGGACAAGAACATCTTCTCCGGCAGCGTCACAGTCGGCGATTATGATCCGTTTACCGTCGAAGAGACGGAGATCCGCAGCGCATACGACCTGCTGACAGCGCACATGGTATCCGCTACAGACGGGTATCTGCATCTGCGGTATACAGACAGCGGTGTGCGGTATCTTGACTTGCTTTCATACGTTGCGGATATCTCGGACGTATCCGGGCAGGCAATCGAAGTCGGGGCAAATCTGCTTGATATCAGCAGAGAGACCAACAGCAGCGGGATGTTCTCGGCGATCATCCCGCTCGGCGGCAAACTCAAAGACAGCGAAACAAGGCTTGACATCAAATCAGTCAACGGCAATCTTCCCTATCTCATCAACGAGGCGGCGAAAAGCCTGTGCGGGGGCTTGATCTTCCGCACGGTGATATTTGACGATATCACAAACGCAGCGACGCTGAAAACGGCGGGTGCAAACTATCTTTCCGACAATTATGTCGGGGAGTCGTCCATCGAGATCACAGCGGCAGATCTGTCGGGACGTGATCCGTCGATCGATTCCTTCGATCTTGGTCGGTGGGTGTGGGTGCGAAATCCATACCACTTTGCAGACGGGGCGCAGATGTTTCTGATCAAGAAGATGACAGTCGATCTGCTGCATCCGGCAGGCAATAAGATCACGATCGGTGAGATCAGGAAGGGCATCACAGACGCTGTATCAGAGATCGCAGATTCTGTCAAGCCCCGTGAGGAAAAGGCGGTACAGCCGTATCTGATCGAGTCCGGCACAACGGGTATATGGACGTGGAAGAAGTTCAGCGATAACACCTGCGAGTTTTTCGGCAAGATCCCGATCACGCAAGCGGAAGTATTAACAGCACTCGGCAGTTGGTATCGTGGGGTGAATCTGTACGATGCGACGGCGTATGCATACCCGTTTACGATGACGGAAGCCCCGGCACTGAATATGATGTTTCAAACCCGCAACGGCTTGGCTGCATTTGTTTGGATCAACTCTCCCGACGCAGCAACGGCACAGCAGTATCTGCCGCAGGCGTTTTTGATGCGTCCGACAACGGCATCCGGCATCAACGGCAATATCAATATCATCGGTAAGGGTAAACTATCATCTTAGGGGGACAATGGTACATGATCGAAGCCATTATCACAGGCATTGTTGCCATCATCGTATGCGTGATCAACAATGCCATCATACACAGGGCGAACAAACAGCAGCACGATACGACAATCACGCTGATCGAATACAAGCTTGACCAACTGACGCACAAGGTCGACCTGCACAACAATGCGGTCGAGCGGCTGTATCAGGCAGAGCGAAATATCGATCTGCAGGAAGAGAAGATCAGGGTCGCAAATCACAGAATCGAAGACTTGGAAGAAAAGGAAAAGGCAAGGGAATGATCCCTTGCCTTCTTTTTTTATTCGTCATCCGGCAGACGTTCTGCTGCAACGTCGGAAAAGTTATAGGTTTTTCCGTCGATCTCCACTTCCCAAAAATCGACCTGCACAGCTTGCACGGATCTGAGGATGTCGATCTGTCTGACTTTGTCTTTGCAGATATCGACGATGCGGAGCGTTTCGTTTGTGGTGGAATCATAGACACGGTACTTCATTTTTGTCGTTCCTTTTCTCAGTTCTGTAGATATATTCTATCGCAGACAGCGAACCATCGCAAGGGCTTATTCGTAATTTTCTGACGGTTTTATTTGTTCATTTTGCGAATGGATTGCAGGCGGGAAAGGGGCTATACTGGATATACAAAGATAAAAAGGGGAATTGGTATGAATTGCAGAAAATGCGGCAGTCCGAATGTCACAGTCAACGTAGTGAACGAAATGCAGATGAAAGACAAACACAAGGGCTGCCTTTGGTGGGTGTGCATTGGTTGGTGGTGGCTGCCTTTAAAGTGGCTTGTATTCACCCTTCCTGCGCTGATCATTGCGATCTTCAAGCCGAAGAAGCAGAAGATCGTCAACAAAAGCAAAACCGTCTGCGTATGTCAGCAGTGCGGCTATACTTGGCAGCAGTAAACAAAGAAAGTGAAGGCTTAATGCCTTCACTTTTCTTTTGTATCGGGCGTTTTGCAGGTGGTCTTTTTTATAGCCATCATCGATGCGCTGACGAACCTGCTCATCGATGATGTCCATAAAGGGTACAACGATTATACCCTTAATTTGACATCAAGCTCGATTTCCGGATTCGTCCATCTGCAGCCTTTTGGATTTTTTGTGATCAGTTGGCGTTTCCCGTCTACAATGACGGTTTTTCTCGGCTCAGTGCGTTTGATGCGCTGCTGTGGTTCTCTATAATAGGTGATGCGCTCAACACACTGCTTCAGCAGTGTGTTTTGCTTCTGCGGGTCGCTGTTCGGGTCTTGCAGGGCATCCAGTGCGTCCCGAAACATCATGATCTTTTCTTTGTAGTCGACAGGTTCGGGCATGGATTCGTAAGCCTTGCAAAGTGCCTGTCTGACTTCTTCTTTTTCCTTCAAAAGCTTTTCGTTCAGCCGTTGGAAGATCGCCTGCGGCATCCGCTTGGACGGATCGGGATCAGCCTGTGCTTCCCACTGGGCAAGTTCTTTCGCTTCCAATTCTGCCTGCTTCTTTTCAAGCTGACGGATCAGCTTCTTGTGCAGTTCTGCGGCATTGCCTGTGTCTTGCTGCATCCGCAGTTCGAAGTCGGCTATGCAGTCACGCAGGATCTGACAGATGCGCTGCATCATGTCTTCGAAGGCGCATGATCCTGTATTGCAATATACTTGCCCGTTGCAATGCAGGTACAAATACTCTTGCCGCTTTCTGTATACCATTGTCTTTCCGCATCTGCAGTATAAGATACCCGCAAATGGGTTGCGCACTTTCGTTGATACCTTTGAACGGTGGTTTCGTCCCGATTTTTCCTGCGCAGCGTTGAACAGTTCTTCCGATATGATTGGATCGTGCTTACCTTCATATATAAGGTACTCACCGATCTTTGACGTTGGTCTTGTCGCCTTCACTTCGCTGTCTTCGACGATCTTCATTGTCTTGCGAAAGTTCCATCGTATCTTTCCGATGTAGTGGATATTTTCAAGCATGTTTTTCATCGCTGCAGGCGACCAACGATCACCTTTTGGCGGCTTGATGTTCAGCTCATCCAATCGGTGACAGATATTTTGTCTACCCATGTCTTGATTGACATACATATCAAACATCATGCGCACGACTTCCGCTTCCGCTTCATTGATCTGCAGTACCGGGCATTTGCGTTTCCCTTCCGTGACGAAAACCTTGTCGTATCCATACGGTGGGTATGTGCCGAGATAATTGCCTTGTGAGACAGACAGCAGTGTGCCACGGGACATGATCTTCTTCTGATATTCAAGGAATTCATTGCCACGCTTCAACTCACGTTCGAAGGCATCTCGGTCGTATTCGTCACGCAGATCATACGTCTTCTGCGGCGTGATGACAAGGGTGTTCGTGTAGCGGAACAGCTTGATCAATCGACCTGCATCTTCAAGGTCTCCACGGGAAAGACGCTGCACTTCGACCACGGCGACCGCTTTGTATCTCGGCGATTCGATCTTTTTCAGCACCGTCTTCATCTCCGGGCGATCGGCGATCGTCTCACCGGACACGACTTCCCTGTACTTGTTTTCTTCCGGCACTTTGCCGCCGATAAATCGCTCGCACCATTCGTCAAGGATGGTTTCATGCTTTTCAAGGACTTCTTCCACGGTCAGCAGCGGATCGTCTGATCGTGATTTCCTCAAATAGTTGATAACTTCTTCAGGCTTCAAATGTTCGTATGGTTGATAATACATCGTTGTATCATCCTTTCGCTTGGGATATTTTTATTTTTTGAAAAGTCCGTTTTATTGGACAGTTGATATGATAGACTATATTTGCAGCCCGAATTTCCACTTCAATTTTTTTCGAACAAACGTTTTATTTATCAAGCCAGTTTCTGATGACCTTTGCCTTCAGATCGTTTTCGGTGCGCAGTTCTTCCACTTTCGTTCGCAGATCCGCATTGACTTCGTTTGCCCTTTCAAGTTCCTTCAACGCATCCTGCAGCTTCTGTTCGATTGCAAGCTTTTCGCCCTCTGCAATCAGATAGCAGGGGAAATGCGTTGCTGCGCCACATACTGCGATCTCGATCCGTCGTGCCGTTTCCCGCATGATATCCTGATCGCAGTTTAATGCCATGATGCGCTCGATCGTTTTGATGGAAACGCCCGATTCTTTGGCGATATATTCGTTTGTCAATCCGTTGATGATCTTAAAATCACGGATATAGACGCACCAATCATACAAGGGCAGTTCCGACGTGCGTGTAAAATTGCAGCGGCGTTCTTTTCTGCGTGGGCAATCGACGCATTTAAAATACGGCTTGCCCGTCAGATCGCTTTTAACTTTCATATTGCTATGCCTACGCTTTCATCTTATGATATTTACCCTAAAATAACAGGGGGAAATATGCGTGTATCTTCATCACGATTCCGTGTATTTTCGGCTGTGATTTTTTAACAGAAAATGGTAGGCTATATACGGATCGAAACGATCCATCAGCCCGGTACGGTGCGGGGGTGATGGTTGGCACTGGCATCCCCGCACTGTTCTAAATAACTTAATTTTCCGAATATGGTAAATTAAGTTGTAAGAACAAAAATTGTTGTGCTATAGTGGTTCGGAACACAAGTTCTCGTTTGAAATCGTTTCCACGAAAGGATTGATCGTTATATGAACAAAGAACAGTACATAAAGAAAATCCATACTCTACTGCAGGAATGTAATGACATCCCGCTGCTCGATTTGATCCTCAAACTACTTGGCAAAAGCATTTAACATTTCAGCTATGCTGTTGAATTTTGCTTTGTCAAGCGCATGCAGTTTTTCAACCGCATTAAAAAACTCCTTATCAGTTCTCATACGGACGATGATGCTTGCAAGAGCTTCGTTGTCCTTTTCTTTTTCTGCGGTCAGCTTTTCCTCAATCAAGTCAGACTTCAATACCCCGAAATAGTTTGCAAGCTGTTCGACTTTGTCCATTCGTGGATACTTTCTTCCTTTCACCCAATCAGTAAAGGTATAATAATTGAATCCCAAAGCCTGACATACATCTCTGCGGCTTTTTCCGTGCAGATCCATTTGCCTTTGCAGATTTTTGGCAAATATACTTTTGTTTCCCAATGTTCTCACCTGCCTTCCGTTTTCTATTATACACCTAAAGCACAATATTTCAAGAGAAAAGTGAAAAATATTTTGCTTAAAGCCTTGACATTTGGGAAAAGCTATTGTACAATAACATTGTGCTTAAAGCACAACGAAAACGACATGCCAACGGATGGCATAAAATTTTTTAATCAAACATTGTGCTTTAGGCACACAAAAGGGGATAGGGTTATGAAAAAGTATGATGTACAGGCAGAAGTAATCGTTTACGGTCAATCGAGCAGAAGAACAATCTACACTGATGGGGAAAAGCTTTTTGTTAAGTGGTATGGGGAATATGTTGAAGTAGAAAAAAGAATGATGAGCTATGTATCTGTAAAAAAATAAACATCGACAAATAACAGCCGAAACTGGACGGGCTTCCCGCCCAGTCTGCAAGGGATGACCGCCTTGCACTGATGATGGCAGGTCAGAAAGAGGGTGACAACATGGCGATCCATTTGAAAGCAGCAAGAGTCAATGCAGGGCTTACACAGGAAGAAGTCGCAAAGGCGTTGCGCATCAGCAAAAACACTGTGATCAATTATGAAGCGTACAGAAGCAAGCCGGACATCGAAACGGCGGTCAAGCTTGCATCCCTGTACGGCATGACTGTGGATGACATTATTTTTTTTGCGTGATAATTGGGCTTTAAGCACAATGAATCAAGACAAGCGTCCACAGCATAGGTTGTAGAAAAGGGGGCGTTCCTATGAAAAGACAACCTGACACTTACAAGGAAACAAGGGTGTATGAGTTTCCCGGATGTAAAGCAACGGTACATATACCCGACCTGACCGAAGCGGAACGTGCAAGACGCATGCAAGCGATCGAACGTGCCGCCATTGCACTGATAAGGGGGCGTTAAGATGAAACGAAAGAATCCGGTGACGCAGATCACACGGGAAGCTGTCACAGCAGCCATCCTTGCAGGCATGATCGCATTCAGTGCCGGAACATGTGCGGCATACTGTCGGGATGACAGTCCCGCAGAACCGAAAAGCGGACAAGCACGAATCAGCATAGAATCCGTGGAAGATATGCCTGCCCTTGACGTGCAGAAGCTTATCGTCCGCAAATACTACGATGTACCGCTGTCCGACGAACTGCAGGATCACATTGCCCTGACATGTGAAAAGTATCACATTGATCCGGCGATCGTGACGGCAATGATTTGGAAGGAATCGACGTACCGATCCCACCTGCTCGGCGATAGCGGCAAGTCCTACGGTCTGATGCAGATTCAGAAGCGGTGGCACGGCGAACGGATGAAGTCGCTTGGTGTGACGGATCTGTTCGATCCCTTCGGGAATGTCACGGTCGGCATCGACATCCTTGCCGGACACATCGAAGCCTACGACGGCAACGTCGAAATGGCACTTGTCGCCTACAACATGGGTACGACGGGCGCAAGAAAGAACTGCTTCAGTAAAGGCGTGTACAGTTCAAAATACAGCCGTGCCGTCTTGGAAAAGGCAGAAGAACTTCGAAAGGAAGTGGAAATCGTGTTTTATACCGACGATCCTGTGAAGGATTTTGAAAACTATGACCGGGATCAGGCAAAGAAGCTTTCCGAGCTTCCCGTCTGCATGGACTGCGACGAACCGATTCAGGGTGATACCTGCTATGAGTTCAACGGCGAATACATCTGCCCCGACTGCCTTGAAACGTATCATCAGAAGGACGTGAGGGACTGTGTATGACATATGTGAAAGTCCTGAAAGTCCTTGAATTATTCGCAGGCACACGCAGCATCGGAAAGGCTTTTGAAGCAAAAGGACATAAAGTCTTCAGCGTCGAATGGGACAAGTCCTTCGAAAATATCGACCTTTACGAAGACATTATGAAGGTCACAGCAGAAGATATCCTTGAAAAATTCGGTCGCCCTGATGTGATATGGGCAAGCCCTGACTGCACGACGTTCAGCATCGCTGCGATCAGTCACCACAGGCGGAAGAATCCCGAAACGGGCAACCTGGATCCCGTCAGCGAGTATGCGAAATTCTGTGACGAACTGGATCAGCATGTATTGCGTCTGATCATGACATTGTCCCCGAAATATTGGTTTATCGAAAATCCCCGTGGCGGGATGCGAAAAATGACATGGATGCAGGGGCTTCCACGGTATACGGTCACATATTGGCAGTACGGTGACGATCGTATGAAGCCTACAGACATATGGACGAATCATCCTGATCCGAAATTCAAACCGATGTGCAAAAATGGGGACAGCTGCCACGTTTCTGCGCCGAGGGGCGCAAAGACTGGAACGCAAGGCTTGAAAGGCAGCAAAGAACGCAGCGTGATCCCTGCCGCCTTGTGTGCACATATCGTCGATATTTGCGAAAGGAATGATTAAATTTGAAGGGATTGATGGATCATGTCTAACAAACCGATGAAAATCTTAGTCGCCTGCGAAGAATCGCAAGCCGTGACCATAGAACTGCGGCGGCTTGGTCACGAAGCCTATTCGTGCGACATCATCGACTGCAGCGGCGGTCACCCGGAATGGCATATAATGCAGGACGTTTTGCCGCTCCTGAACGGTCGCTGCAAGTTCCGCACGATGGACGGCGCAGAGCATGAGATCGTCGGCAAATGGGCCATGCTGATCGCTTTCCCACCGTGTACGTTCCTGACAAATACGGGGAATCGTTGGTTCGATGTGCTTCGATACGGTAAGGCGGCGCAAATCAGATGGAACGAACGATGCAAAGCAATCGTGTTTTTCCTGCGATTTATCTTTGCGGACTGTGACAAAATCATCGTAGAAAATCCGATCGGCTGCATGTCTTCCTATTATCGCAAGCCCGATCAGATTATACATCCGTACTTTTTCGCAGAAAAAGAAGATGATATCAACTGCGAGCGAAAAGCGACTTGTCTTTGGCTTAAAAACGTTGCGCCGTTGCGGTATGAAATCAAATATCAGCCCCGTGTCGTTGTCTACAAGAACGGCAAGGGAACTGATAGCCCGTGGCATGTGCATACGATGTCACTGCCCGCAGACGAACGGGCGAAAGAGCGATCGAAAACCTTTCCCGGAATCGCAAAGGCGATTGCCGAACAGTGTGCGGGGCAGGTGTGTGATCTGATATGACCTAACCTACCAAACCGGGCTGATTCGCAAAAACTATGCCAGTGCCAAACGACTATATCAATAGAAGGAGTTGGCACACATGAAAACAAAAGAATCTTCGCTTGACGGCTTAGAAGTCATGCTTTCCGGGCTTCGTCCGGGTACGGCAGTCACGATGCGTGAGATCGTCGAGAGAATCAAACCGCAGCATCGAGATGCGCAAACCATCCGTACAGCCGTAATGCTTGCGGAAAAATACGATATCAAAATCAAAAAAGGAGAATGAACCTATGGCAATACCTGTTCAAATTACCCTTGTCATCTGCGTGACCATCCTGTTCCTTGCTGTACTCGGCAAGACAAAAGGGGGCAAATAGGGATGGCAAACAGCAATCTTTCCATCATTCCGAGCGACAGATATGCATCCCTGATCGCTTCCGAGCGTGACGCACATCTTCTGAAGAAGATCCTTCTGCAGAAAGCCGATGCAAACGAAGCCGTTTATGCATCGGAAGTCAAAGCACTTGTCGAAATCTTCTGTCGTGAGAAGCCGAAGGGATGTGTAGCCGAATGAAAGACTTTTCAAGCGGCGTTCGCTACTACAGCGGCGG
>JAEIGA010006270.1_pt1 | contig 18103 bp, 18 predicted proteins | sample 9270691 | NCBI WGS metagenome assembly JAEIGA01 (sample SAMN17057246, study PRJNA624740) | gut metagenome | biome: biome; isolation source: fecal sample | host: Bos grunniens | place: China: Xizang | collected 2019
GGATTGAAATATAAGAAGGTGTCATCACAATACTTTTTCCATACAGAAGCTGCAATCAAATATCTAAGAAGATTATGAATAAGAGAGCATCATATTTAATTGAGGGTATCACAAAAGATATTATTGCCTACATAATGGAGGATGAAGGTGTAGATTTATCTACTGCGATCATACAATTCCACAATTCAGAAACATTCGCAAAACTATCTGAGGAGAACACGGGGCTATACATTGAAAGTTCAGCCTATGTCTATGAGATTTTCAAAGATGAGATGAAATATGGCAAGATAAAATAGATATATTTATTTGATTCATATATCCTCCTTAATGGTTAATACATTGGGAGGATTTATTGTGTCTGTTTTTATAGCAGATGATATAATTGAGGTGATTACAAGGTTGAGCATACGATAAATACTGCTCTCCAAAACTCCGAGCAGGAGATTAAATAGCTCAAATCTCGGTAAAACTTTTCAGGTAAATATTCGCTTTTACAAAAGTGTTTCATTACCTTTGTAGCACAAACAACAGAGAGAAAATAATGAAGAAGAGTGTGATTGGCATCGGTAATGCGCTTACCGATATGCTTGTGAATCTTTCGAACGACAATGTACTTACGGAATATCAGCTTGCTAAGGGCTCGATGAGCCTTGTGGATAGCCAGCTGCAAACAGCCATATCTAAGTCCGTAGCGGGTCTACCCTACTCACTATCGTTGGGTGGCTCGGCGGCAAATACCATTCGTACGATGGCGCATCTTGGCACTACAACCGCATTTATCGGAAAGGTGGGCGAGGATAACACGGGTGACTTTTACGAGCAGGCGTTGCGTAACCTAAATATTGCGCCCTACATTCTCCGCTCGGAGAATAAGTCGGGTAAGTGTGTGGCTTTGGTATCGAAGGATGGCGAGCGCACATTTGTAACGCACCTCGGTGCAGCGCTGGACCTTGTAGCAGAGGATATAGATCCTGAGATATTCGACAGCTACGACTACCTATATATCGAAGGTTATCTTGTTCAGGACCACGACCTTATACGCGAAACAATAAAGCACGCTAAGGAGCACGGCTTAAAGGTTGCCATCGACCTTGCATCGTTCAACGTGGTGGAGGAAAATCGCGATTTCCTACACGATATTGTAGAGAATTATGTCGATATTCTCTTTGCCAATGAGGATGAGGCAAGGGCATTTAGTGGCAAGAGCGAGCCAGAGGAGTCGTTGCACTATATCAGCCAGATGTGTGAGTTAGTGGTTGTTAAGATTGGTATGCGCGGTGCTCTTATAAAGCGTGGCGAGGAGCTTGTACATGTGGGCATTATGGCAGCAGCGAAGCGCGTTGATACCACCGGTGCAGGAGATTTCTACGCCGCAGGCTTTATGGCGGGCTTGTGTGAGGGTCTATCGCTACGCCAATGTGGTACGATGGGCGCTATCGCCGCAGGTAAGGTTATCGAGATTGTAGGCACAACCCTTAGCGAGGATGCTTGGAGCGAAATCGACACTCTATGTCAGAGAGTCCGCACCGAACAGTATCTGTTCTAAAAAAATAGCGACACAGACCTATATATATTTATATAAAACAGATATTATATAAGCGAAACTTATAGGCTAATAAAATAATATAATCGAAAAACTATTGCAGATAACGAAATAACTATTATCTTTGCAACAGGAAAAGGAAAAAAAACTAAAAAATATAAACCTATAAAACTTAAAAGAGTATGAAAGATTTGAAAGGAACTAAGACTGAGAAGAACTTGTGGGAGGCTTTTGCTGGTGAGTCACAGGCTCGTAACAAGTATACATATTTTGCATCTAAGGCTAAGAAGGATGGCTACGTGCAGATCTCTAAGATTTTCGAGGAGACAGCTGCTAACGAGAAGGAGCACGCTGAGATTTGGTTTAAGCTTTTGCAGGGCATCGGCTCAACCGCTGAGAACTTGAAGAGCGCTGCTGAGGGCGAGAACTACGAGTGGACTGACATGTACGCTCAGATGGCTAAGGATGCTCGCGAGGAGGGCTTCGACCACATCGCATTCCTCTTCGACCAGGTTGGTAAGATTGAGAAGGAGCACGAGGAGCGCTACCGCAAGCTCTTGGCTAACGTAGAGGGTGGCTTGGTATTCTCTCGCGATGGCGATATGATCTGGCAGTGCTCAAACTGCGGTCACATCCACGTAGGCCAGAAGGCTCCTGAGGTATGTCCTGTATGCGTTCACCCACAGGCTTACTTCCAGATCAAGGCTGAGAACTATTAGTAGACACCTATTTTAGTAACCATGGGGCTGTAAGCATACTTTTTGCTCAGCCCCATTTTTGCACATAGGCACCTAATCTCCGAGTAGTTATGCAACACAAACTGACATATATATTCCTCGCACTATCCTTTATCACCCTATACTCTTGTTTTCATACACCGACAGAATTAGACAGTTTAGACCCACATAAAACTGACAATAAGAGCAATCGAATTACCCCAACGCGCTCAACGGCAGTAAACCCGGATGACAGCTTAACGATGATTAGCAAAATACAAGGAGACCTAAACAACCTAATGCTTAGTAGAATTGTTAAGAGAGATGACACCTATATATTGTCCATCAAGCGTGAAGATGCAATATTTTTAGGTGTTCCAAGCGAACTATACGACAGCTATGTCGACTATGTAGACAAGCTAAATAACAACAAATCCAACGAATTATGAATAGGTTTGCAATAGTAGTAGCAATGGCTATTAGCGCGGTATGTTTTAGTGCGTGTGATTGGGAGTCGTTTAACTTATGGGATCGTTATGATAGCTCCAAAGTAACAATGACTATAACATGTCCAAAATTGGGTCTGGATAATGTAATATTCCAGAATGAAAATAAAAAAATGCTATTTACTAGTCCAAATTTCACAGGTAATCAATTGGCTTTTCGAGATGACTTAAGCTTCACGTTTCAATTATACAAAGAATGCAAAAGCCCAGATGGCAATTGTACAATAACAGTTTGCATATTTCTTAGTCATGTATTACCGCCTTTGGAATATGGATACAAATATAAAATTAGCGAGGTAACTGAATCTAACACCCTTGCTTATTTACACATAGAGTACACAATCTCTGACGAGGTCACAACATATTCGATTTGCGACTGCATCGATGGATATATTGAGTTTACGAGTTGCTCTGTGCCTCCATATAACAGCTATTTGGTATCAGGAAACTTTGAACTAATTTTTGAAGATGCTATTATCTCAAATGGAACATTCACGAATTTAGAATGTTTCTAAGACAATACGAGAATGGAATATGGAAAAATCCGTATAATGAAGGAATTGTATTCGCAATGACAAGTAACTATATGATAGCTATGTCGACTATGTAGACAAGCCAAATAATAACGAAGCTAACAAGTTATGAAAAGATTTGCAATAATAGTAGCCACGATGATTGGTGTAGTATGCTTTAGTGCTTGTGATTGGAATCCATTGGACTGGTCGTATCCTATCGACAACTCTAAAATTACAATGAATATCACTTGTCCATCATTAGGGTTAGATAATGTAACATTCTGCAACACAGAGAGAGATTGGTGGCATACAAAGCAGTATTTACGATTTTATGATGATACGAGTTTTGATTTTCGTTTAATAAAAGATCTTATCAGCACAGACGCCAAATATAAGGCACATATACGGATAGATCTATACGACAGATTTCCATCCCTTGAATTTGGGTATAAATACAATATTAGTGATCTTGACGATATCGAATACTCAAACGATTGGATCTACATATACATAGAACCCACAGATTCAGCAGACAATATGTATTACGAGGACAACTCCTGTTTAGATGGCCATGTTATATTTACAAGTAGTGTAAAAAACAACAGATGCTATGTTATGTCTGGCAACTTTAGATTTGTTTTTGAAGACGTAATTATTTCAAATGGAACATTCTCTAATTTTAGATGTTCACAATTATAGATGCATTTAATTTTATAACCTTCGACCAACCAACAATTATTAGCGATTTCAATATGTCGATACTCAATTCCAACTACGAAATAGCTCAGAATACACCGTTTGCTATACTATACAACCCTAATTTTCCGTAGTTTACGTTAATCTTATAAAACAACCATTTATAACATTATTGTATGAACATCTTTACAATTATCGCAATACCATTTTTAGGTACGGTGGTGGGAGCGGCGACGGTGCTCTTTACCAAGGATAAGACCTCGGATCGTCTGCACAATGCACTGCTGGGCTTTGCTGCGGGCGTGATGGTGGCGGCGGCGGTGTGGTCGTTGATTATACCTGCGCTCGATCTCTCGGCTGGCATGGGCAAGCTTAGTTGGATGCCCGCTGCGGTGGGTATAATACTCGGTATGCTCTTTCTCTTGGCATTGGATAGCCTTGTGCCACATACCCACCCAGGCACGGATACGCGCGAGGGTATAGCCTCGTCGCTGGGCAAGCGCCAGATGCTTATGCTTGCTGTGACACTCCACAACATCCCCGAGGGTATGGCAGTAGGAGCTGTGGTGGCGGGTGCGATGACGGGAAATGCTGGTATCAGCATCGCGGCAGCTACGGCATTGGCTGTGGGTATGGCGATACAGAATATCCCCGAGGGGGCGATAATCTCGCTACCACTACGTGGCGAGGGTCTCACGCGCAAACGAGCCTTTGGCTTTGGCGCACTCTCGGGCATTGTAGAACCTATATCTGCCCTTGTGATGATACTCCTCTTCGAGCATATTGCGGGTGTGCTACCCTACCTGCTCGCATTCTCTGCAGGCGCAATGCTCTACGTCGTTGTCGAGGAGCTTATCCCCGAGACTCAGCAAGGCAAGCACTCCGACATTGGCACCATCGCCTTTGCCGTAGGCTTTATCATTATGATGATTCTCGATATTGCACTCGGATAAAACAAGGTGAAAGGTGAAAAGTGAAAAGTAAGGTGCGCTTCGCGTGAGATTTATATGCGTCGCAGACTCCTTACTTTTCAGTTTTCACCTTTCAGTTTTCAGTTTATTTTCCGCTTCGCTCAATTTCTTGTCAGAAGGGGTTAGATTTGGCTCTGACACGAAAACTGGCGGATGGGACATACTTAAGTATTTCCCATTCGCCAGTTTGACTGAAGAGTCAAAGATGACCCCTTATCACAAGAAATTACTCTGCTGGGTTAACCTCAATCAACTCCACCTTAAACTCCAACGCCTCGTTAGGACCGATGTCTGCACCAGCGCCATTCTCGCCGTATGCAAGAGCTGATGGAATCCAAAGTGTGATCTGACCGCCAGCCTTTACAAGCTTCATACCCTCAGTCCAGCCACGGATAACACCGTTAAGTGGGAATGAGATAGGCTCCTCACGCTCGTAGCTTGAATCGAACACCTTACCTGTGCGGTTCTTACCCTCGTAGTTTACAAGAACTACATCTGTGTCAGCAGTAGCCTGAGCACCATCACCCTCGCGGTCGATGCGGTAAAGGAGACCAGACTCTGTCTTCTGAACACCCTCCTGCTTCTCAACCTCTGCAAGCCACTCGTCAGAGAGCTTTGCGTTCTCAATCAACGCCTTCTCGCGCTCTGCCTGAGCCTTAGCGCGCATATTCTCAGCGTGACGCTGGAAAACACTCTGCATCTGCTCCTGTGTTAGGCGCATAAGAGAGTCGATGAGTATAGGCTCCTCAACACGCTTTGCATCCTCGATTGCCATAAGAACGTGCTTCATATTAATATCTGCGTCAACACCCTTAACAGCAGCACCCATATTCTTACCCATCATAGCAGATACGTTCTCACGAGTGAACTCCTCGGTGAAAAGCTCTGGCAATGCTGGCAATGTATCTGGCTGGTCGCTCTCAATCATATCCTGAGCACGCTTTGCGTACATATAAGGCATAAGGATAGTGTACTGGTACTGCATCATCTGGTTACGTACCTCCTTAATCTCCTCACCCTCAACATCACCGCTCTTGTAGAACTCCTTGATGTTAGCGATAACAATCTCACGGTCGAGGTCAAAATCCTTCATACCGAGGCTAAGGTTAAGACCGAGGTCTGCACCAATAGCATAAGACAAAGAGTCGATCTGCTTGCCGTTGTTATTGCCACAAGCAACAACTGAAAGCGATGCAGCAACAATGGCTGCGAAAGTTAAAACTTTTTTCATCTTAATAGTTTAATTTAAGTTTATGTAATAATCTCTTTTCCCCTTTATTACGCTCTATATCTTAGCGTTTTGCAAATATCTGCCTTCGCCAAAAAACACAAGCGTGCAAAGATAAATAAAAAATCGTAATGTTAGCACCATCTATGGGCAAATAATTAGAATAGTTTTGTTATCTTTGCGCTATGAACGTAAGGATGCAAGTATGGGAGTAGATAGAAACCTAAGAAACATCGAGAGCGACAAGGAGTTCGAAAGCCGCATACGCCCGCAGGCGTTGCAGAACTTCTCGGGTCAGGATAAGATTGTCGCAAACCTAAAAATATTTATCAAGGCGGCACTTATGCGTGGCGACTCGCTCGACCACACCCTGCTCCATGGCCCTCCAGGACTTGGTAAGACCACACTTGCAAATATCATCGCCAACGAGATGGGGGCGCAGTTGAAGGTCACCTCTGGCCCTGTGCTCGACAAACCTGGCGACTTGGCGGGATTGCTCACAAACCTCAACCCTGGCGATGTGCTCTTTATCGACGAGATTCACCGTCTAAGCCCTATCGTAGAGGAGTATCTCTACTCGGCAATGGAGGACTTCAAAATTGACATCGTCTTGGACAAAGGTCCTGCGGCACGCTCTATTCAAATAGAGTTAGCCCCATTTACACTTGTGGGCGCAACCACACGTAGCGGTCTACTAACATCGCCACTACGCGCACGTTTCGGTATCACCTGCCACTTGGAGTATTACGATGCCCCCGTACTTGCAAATATCGTAAAGCGCTCAGCATCAATCCTCGACATCTCAATAGATGATGATGCAGCGTTGGAGATTGCCCTACGCTCACGTGGTACGCCACGTATCGCCAACGCCCTGCTACGCCGTGTGCGCGACTTTGCAATGGTCGAGGGCGAGGGTCATATCGACGTAGAGATTACGCGCGTAGCACTTGCGGCACTCAATATCGATGCCCGCGGCTTGGATCAGATGGATAACAAGATTCTTGCTACCATCATCGAGAAGTTCAACGGCGGTCCTGTGGGTCTTAACACCGTTGCCACAGCTGTAAGCGAGGAGGCGGGAACTATCGAGGAGGTATACGAACCATTCCTGATTAAAGAGGGCTTCCTAAAACGCACCCCACGTGGTCGCGAAGCTACGGAGCTTGCCTACAAACACCTCGGCTATGCCTACGGCGGTAGCGAAGAGCAGTCGCTGTTCTAAACGTTAAATAATAGGGAATCACATACAGAGGCTATCCATTTCACGCCATGGAAAGCCTCTATTGTTATATAAATATATTCTGTTTTTATATAAAGATATTTGACTTTCAAAAAAAAGTAGTATCTTCGCGAGTAATTTAACCCTAAACATTGAGATTTTAGTTATGCAAGCAGGAAAGAGCAGATGGTTAATTGGCTTATTAGTAATCTTTTTAATCACGATTATAACTATCTTTATACTAAACCGTCAGAAGCCCGTTCCGGTGGTATATCCCGTTGTGGCGACACAGCCCGTAGATGTCGAGGATGTGAAGATCTATGGCGACTATGTCGGTCGTATTCGCGCACAGCAGTTTGTAGAGATTCATGCACGCGTAGAGGGCTATCTCGAAAAGATGCTATTCGACGAGGGTACGTATATTAAGAAGGGGCAGACACTCTTCCAGATTGACCCTACGCTATATAACGCCCGCGCAAAGCGTGCCGAGGCGCAACTTAACAAGGCTAAAGCGCAAGCACTCAAAGCGGAGCGCGACCTCAATCGTATTCGTCCACTCTTTGAACTTAACGCCGCGAGCCAGCTCGATTTGGACAATGCCATAGCAAACTACGAGGGTGCAAATGCCGACGTAGCTGTATGCGAAGCAGATATGGTGCAAGCACAGATGACATTGGACTATACCACCGTGAAATCCCCTATTTCGGGCCATATCTCGGAGCGCAATGCCGATATTGGAGCATTGGTAGGTCCTGGCTCTCAATCGTTGCTTGCTACGATTGTCAAGAGCGACACCGTTCAAATTGATTTTAGTATGACCTCGCTGGAATATTTGAAGTCTAAGACACGTAATGTCAACCTCGGACATAAGGATACCACACGTACTTGGAACCCATACGTTACGGTAACGATGGCGGATGGCACGGTATATCCATATCAGGGCTTGGTCAACTTTGCCGATCCACAGATTGACCCAAAGACGGGTACATTCTCCGTACGCGCCGAGATGCCTAACCCTGAGCATATTCTTCTACCTGGTCAGTTTACGCGCGTGCGTCTGCTTATGGATGTGCGCGAGGATGCCTTAGTAGTACCTACAAAGGCTGTGGTTGTGGAGAGTGGCGGTGCCTTTATATATGTCGTGCGACCAGACTCAATTGTCGAGAAGCGCTTTGTGGAGCTTGGCCCAGAGCTTAAAAATAACACCGTCGTAGAGCGAGGTATCGTCGCTGGCGAGCAGATAGTTGTGGAGGGCTACCACAAACTATCTCACGGTATGAAGGTAGAACCTGTAACAGAGTATAAAAGCGAGGAGTAGCTATGAAGCGTAATTTCTTTATCGACCATCCTGTATTCTCGATAGTGATATCCATTCTTATCACTATCGTAGGTTTTATTGGTCTCTTCCTGCTCCCAATCGACCAATATCCGCAGATTGTACCACCCGTAGTTAAGGTCTCAGCATCCTACCCAGGTGCCGATGCCCAGACTACGACGCAAGCCGTGGCAACACCTATTGAGCAGGTACTTAACGGCACGCCCGGTATGACATATATGGAGTCTGTATGCTCCAATTCGGGTAGTTTCTCAGCTACGATAACATTCGATATTGACACCGACCCCGATATTGCAGCCGTAGATATACAAAATCGTATCAAGCAGGCAGAGTCACGCCTGCCTGCGGAGGTAGTACAGAATGGTATTAGCGTGGAGAAGCAGGCTTCGAGCAAGCTGCTAACCATCACACTCCTATCCAACGATCCGAAGTATGACGAGGTCTACCTCTCGAACTACGCTACGCTCAACGTCATAGATATGTTGCGCCGTGTGCCAGGTGTGGGTAGTATCTCGAACGTGGGTAGCCGCTACTACGCTATGCGTGTATGGGTAATGCCCGACAAACTTACGGATATGGGTCTTACGGTCAAGGATTTGCAGAGTGCCATCAAGGACCAGAACCGCGAGTCAGCAGCGGGTATTCTCGGTCAAGCACCTATCGAGGGTGTCGATGTCACCATCCCTATTGCAGCACCTGGTCGTCTATCCTCGGTGGAGGAGTTCGAGCAGATTGTGGTGCGTGCAAACCCCGACGGCTCGATAATCCGCCTTAGAGACGTAGCGCGCATATCGCTCGAAGCTCAATCCTACTCTACGGAGAGTGGTATCGACGGTGGCAATGCTGCGGTGATGAATGTAAATATGCTCCCTGGCTCGAATGCTATGGAGGTAGCCGAGAATGTTAAGGCAGCGATGGAGGAGATAGGTCGCAACCTTCCTGAGGGTATCACCTACTCCATTCCGTTCGATATGACAACCTATATCTCGCAGTCTATCAACGAGGTATACAAAACACTCTTCGAGGCCTTGTTGCTCGTTATCTTGGTGGTTTACCTATCGTTGCAGAATTGGAGGTCGACCATCATACCGATTATCGCCGTTCCAATCTCGCTTATCGGAACATTCGGCGTGATGCTTATCTTCGGCTTCTCGCTCAACCTGATGACCTTGCTTGGCTTGATTCTCGCAATCGGTATCGTGGTAGACGATGCTATTGTCGTGGTGGAGAGTGTCGACAAGATTATGAAGGAGGAACACCTCTCCGCTTATAAAGCGACACAGAAGGCAATGGCAAATATGAGCAGTGCGCTGATAGCAACCTCGTTGGTGTTGTGTGCAGTATTCGTGCCTGTAAGCTTCCTCGGTGGCATCACAGGACTCCTATACAGGCAGTTTACAATCACTATTGCCGTATCGGTTATTATCTCTACCATCGTAGCGCTGACGCTAACACCGGTGATGTGTTCGCTAATTCTGAAACCCGAGAAGGAGGGCGAGAAACACCCTATCTTCCAATTTATAAACCGTTGGTTGGAGCGAGGTAATAACTTCTACTGCGGCACGGTGGCATCGGCAATTAAGAACTCGAAGCGTATATTCGCAGGCTTCGGCATAATCCTAATCGGAGTATATGTGCTCAATGCACTTACGCCACAGAGTTTTATGCCTAAGGAGGATCAAGGCTACTTCACCGTAGAGCTTGAGTTGCCAGAGGGTGCGACCATAGAGCGTACACGCGAGGTTACACGTCGCGCGCTTGACTACCTAATGCAAGACCCCGATGTGGAGCACGTCTTGGATGTTGTAGGCTCAAGTCCGCGCGTTGGTGCTAATCAGGCACGTAGCCAGCTCACGGTAATCCTCAAACCATGGAACGAACGCGAGGCGGAGGATATGGCTCAGATAATGGATCGTGCACGACGCGAGTTTGCGCGCTACCCCGAGGCTAAGGCATTTATCTCTACCCCACCCGTAATCCCTGGCTTGGGCACATCGGGTGGCTTCGAGATGGTGCTTGAAGCTCGTGGCAACGCCTCGTACAACGACCTGCAAATGGCAGTAGACACACTTATACACTACGCGAACAAATCGCGCGAGGTGGCAGGACTCTCGGCTTCGATACAGAAGGATATTCCACGTCTCTACTTCGATGTGGACAGAGATCAGGCGCGCCTGCACGGTGTGCAGATGGCAGATATATTCTCGACGTTGAAGGCATTTACCGGCTCGTTGTATGTCAACGACTTTAATATGTATAACCGCGTCTATCGTGTTTATATTCAGGCAGAAGCACCTTATCGAGCATACCGCGAGAACCTAAATCTATTCTCGGTCAAGGGCAACAACAACACGATGATACCTATCACGGCGTTAGGTAATACGGAGTACACCACAGGCTCGGGTACGATAAAGCGTTTTAATATGTTCCAGTCCGCCACTATCACCGGAGAGCCCGGTGACGGTTACAGCTCTGGCGAGGCGATGGCGCGATTGGAGGAGATAGTCGAGAACCATCTTCCCGACGATATCGCTGTGGAGTGGAGCGGACTATCGTATCAGGAGAAGCAAGAGAGCGGCAAGACGGGGATGATCTTGGCATTGGCATTCTTGTTTGTCTTCCTATTCCTCGCGGCGCAGTATGAGAGTTGGTCTATTCCTATCGCAGTGCTGTTGTCACTACCGGTATCAATGTTGGGTGCATACATTGGTATCTTCGTATGTGGCTTGGAGAACAACATCTACTTCCAGATTGGATTGGTGATGCTGATAGGTCTGGTGGCGAAGAACGCGATTCTTATCGTGGAGTTTGCCAAGGTGGAGATGGATAAGGGTGTAGATGCGATGACCGCAGCCCTCACAGCCTCGAAGCTACGATTTAGACCTATTGTGATGACATCGCTCGCCTTTATCCTCGGTTTGCTACCCCTTGTACTATCCTCGGGTCCTGGCTCGGCAAGCCGTCAGGGCATCGGAACGGGAGTATTCTTCGGTATGTGCGTGGCGATAACCATAGGCATCGTATACGTGCCATTCTTCTTCGTTTGGATAGATCGTGTAAAAAGAAAATTTCGCAAAAAATGAGACATCTAACCTATATAACAGCACTCTGCGCGCTGCTTCTCACATCGTGTGGCGCAGCCGTAAAAGTGTGTAACGAGCCAGAGCTTAACCTACCCTCAGAGATTGTCACAGGAGAGCTCGATAGCCTTACCATTGCCGACGTGCGCTGGTGGGAGTTCTATGGCGACGAGGTGCTTACGAAATTTATATCGCACGCCCTCGAAAATAACAAAGATATTCTTCGCTCCGCGGCTCGTGTGGAGCAGATGCGCCAGATAAATCGCGTGGAACGCACCTCGTGGGCACCATCGCTCAAAGCGACTGCAATGGCTGATAACGAGGTCGAGAACTACACCGATAAGGGGCATACCGTAACCCCTCAGATAGATCTTAAAATGGATCTTAGCTGGGAGATAGACCTCTGGGGCAATATTAAGTGGGCAACACGCAAGGCAGCGGCAGAGTACCTATCGAGCATCGAGGCTGAACGCGCTATGCGCATGACCGTAATCGCGGAGGTTGCCACAGCCTATTATCAGCTTATGGCGCTTGAAAATGAGCTATTAATCGTTAACCGCACTCTCCAAACTCGCAGCGAGGGCGTGGAACAGGCACGACTACGCTACGAGGGAGGTCTAACCTCAGAGACGGTCTACCAACAGGCACAGGTAGAGTATGCCACCACAGCATCGCTTATCCCTGCCATAGAGACTAAGATTGAGATTACGAAGAATAGCCTCAAAGTGCTTATGGGCGAGTATCCCGATTTCGAGTTGGAGTACGCCCGTATGAGGGTATTGGATAGAGAGATTCCTACACAATTGCCTATCGGTCTACCATCCCAGCTACTTAGCCGTCGCCCCGACCTACGCGAGGCAAACGAGAAGCTAAAAGCCGCAGCCGCAGCCGTGGGCGTAGCCTACACCGACCGTTTTCCGAGCCTTGTCATTGGCGTTACGGGAGGCTGGGAGAATGGCTCATTGGATAACTTCTTCGATGCTCAGTATGGCTTGGCAGTGGGTAAGATTGCAGCCCCACTGTTCGAGTTTGGGCGCAGAAAGGCTCGCTATAAGGCTGCTATCGAGGCGTACGACATCGCCCGCCTAAACTACGAGCAGAGGGTACTAATGGCATTTAAGGAGGTAAACGATGCCTTGGTGCGCTACAACAACTCACGCACGGCTACAACGTTAAAGAACGAACTCCGCGAGGCAGCACTTAAATATGTTGAGCTTGCAACGTTCCAGTATAAGTATGGCGACATCAAGTATATCAACGTTCTAGATGCACAGCGTCGCTACTTCGACGCCCAGATAGGGCTCTCGAACGCCGTGCGCGACGAATATATCGCCCTTGTGCAACTCTACAAATCGCTTGGTGGTGGCTGGGCGAACGAAGTGAAAACTGAAAACTGAAAACTGAAAAGTAAGGTGCGCTGAGCGCGGAGTATGTTTTATAAGGGTTATTAATGGGTGTTAAGTGGTGTTAAGGACACTCTCACTAAATTCACTAAATTATCTAAATTTTCTATTCTGACTCTTTGGACCCTTTTGCAACCCTTTGTCCTCTTTACGCCTCCACAATCTCTAAAATCCTCGTAAAGTCATCAATTATATAGTCAGCGTTTGCCTCGACGAGTTCTTCGCGAGTGGCATTACCAAAGGTTACTGCAATAGCGCGTACGTCGGCGCCGTGAGCCATAGCTACATCTACGGGCATATCGCCCACTACCATAACCTCAGAGGGGTTATAATCGAGCTCCCTGAGCGTCTTTAGCACAGGCTCGGGGTCGGGTTTATGCTTGGTTACATTATCTGAACCGAGGACGTATGGGAAATATTTAATGATTCCCATACTCTCCAAGAAGTAGATAAGCGACTGCGATTGGCGCGACGAGGCTACGCTCATCTTTATACCCATATTATCGAGGCTTGCGAGGGTATCGCTAACGCCCGGAAAGAGCTCAGGGATTAGCTCCTCGACACTCTCCATAAATATCTCGCGGTAGGCATCTACGCAGCGCTCAGCCATATCTTCACCCACATCGGGATACATCTTCTTGAAGCTATCTTCGAGCGTAAGACCAATTGTCGAGGCACATTCCAAATCACTCTTAACGGGGAGTCCCACACGCTGCATCGTACGCTGCATTGTGATGATGATATTTTGGCGTGTGTCACCCAACGTGCCGTCAAAGTCGAATATTATTAGTTTTGGTTTCATAACTCATTAAATCTAAAAAAATGTGGGGCTGACTAAAAAGTAACTTAGCCAACCCCCATGACCTAAGAGAGTGAATAAAAAGATGTAGTTTTAGGCTTGCGAAGCCCGAAAAAGCGGAGTTTACTGAGCGTAAATGAGCATTTTGAGGGCAAGCGTAACGACAAAATACACTTTTTATTCACTCTCAACCATATCACTTATAAATTGTATAACAAGAGCTAATTTTAGGCACAAGAAACTCGAAAAAGCGGAGTTTAGCGAGCGTAAATGAGCATTTTGAGAGCAAGTGCATTTTGTTGTCAGAATGGTGCAGATACAACGCTCAGCGAAATTTGAGGCGATGGGCTGTACTTTGGTGTACTGCCCATTGACGAGATATTTCGTTAGCGGAAGTAGATGCCCATTATCACAACAAAGAACGCCAAAGTAGCCTTGTTAGACGGTTTATACTAAAAGTATTTGATATCCTTATCCTCTATGGCCGAAATCAAGTTGTTAGCCGCTGACGATGCGCCGATACGGAACAAGTCAGTGGTGAGCCACTCTGCACCCAAGACCTCCTCAACAATGGTGTAGTATAACGCAGCATCCTCAGGAGTCTTAACACCACCTGCCGCCTTGAAACCTACCTTGCGACCTGTCTCCTTGTAGTAATCCTTGATGGCATGACACATAACAAAGGCGGCCTCAGGCGTAGCAGCCACATCAATCTTACCGGTAGAGGTCTTAACGAAGTCAGCACCCGCAAACATCGAAACAAGCGAAGCTCGACGGATAAGCTCTGGAGTTTTAAGAGCACCCGACTCGATGATAACCTTCAACACCACATCCTTAGCCTCCTCGCGCAATACCTCGACCTCAGAGGCAGCCTCAGCAGCGTGACCAGAGAGCATCATACCAGGGTTAAGGACGATGTCAATCTCATCTGCACCATTCTCGATAGCCATAGCAACCTCCAAAGCCTTAACCTCGATAAAGCTCTGCGACGCTGGGAACGCGCCCGCAACAGAGGTAATACGCATAGGTGTACCATCAATCTCAAGACCCACAGTCTCCACGAACGATGGATAGACACAGATAGATGCTACATTTGGAATATCTGGAAACTTCTGATAGAAGTCAACAGCCTTACGAACAAAAGAACGTACAGACTCCTCAGAGTCGTTGCACGAAAGCGTTGTAAGATCAATTGCCGAGTAGCAGAATTTGTAAACATCAATATTACCGTTGCGGTGAGCTGCCATCTTAATCTTGGCAACCTCCTTGGCTACCTGCGCCTCTGTTGGGGCAGGAGCATATCTCTCTAATTCCTTTGCGTAGTCCATAACTAACTTTTTTGCAATCACAAATGTAGGGATTATTTTTCAATTTCGCAACGCCTGATGCATTTTTTTAGGACTTACAGTGCAATATTGCATCGGCTCAGTGCATGAAAAACACCTATATATTTAGCGCCACACATACAAACATTTCGCCACAAGAGCAAAATTTCTTCGCACATATCATATAATATTTATGCTATACTTTGACATATTTATACACACATCTCAAATACGCGATTGATGGAGAATAGCGATACTATGTTTACACATACGCACGCGCGCGAGGACATGCTAAAACCATACGACAATGAAGCATCACAAACAGCGCCCAACAAGAGAGAGAGAGGGTAGCAGACTTCAAACAATAAAAAAGGGGCTGACTAAAAAGCAGCTTAGCCAGTCCCAATAACCTATGAGAGTGTATAAAAACTACTCACCTGGATCATAACTTTCAAACGAACCATCGGTATAGAGAACAATCACTCGTTTTGCCTGTTTTCCGCCAATTTGCAACGATAGTTTTTTATCAGATGAGATATTTTTCTCCTCCATGAAAGTCGCTGAGACTTCAATATTTTTCTGCACCTCGACATTTGATACTTGAGCCGTGGCACCAAATTCTGGGAAGAGGGGAGATAGAGAAGAACCCGATGATGCTCCTGTGCGCAAGAACTCCTCGCCATCCAACAAGAGCCAATCGGGATTAACATCAGGGAAAGCTCTAAGGATTTTTACCACGAAATCGTAGCTTGGCTTATTGCGACCAGACCTAATATGCGAGATCGCAGAGGCCTCCACACCGAGAGCTTTTGCAAGTGACGATGCAGTTAAGTTGTATTTTGCACACAAAATTTCAAGTTTCTCCTTCATCATTCTTATTTTTTACAAAGATACAAACTTTATTTTTGTAAAGCAAATTATTTTTACAAAAGTAACATTACAACAACTGTTAATAACTATTACATTTGTAAACTACACAATTACGGTTAAATCAAGAAAATCAATCTATCTACAATAATATTTAAGTAAACACAATATATAGACTTATTTTCAACCACTTACATACTATCACACATAAATTTATTACGATTATATAAGATAAGTCTATTTATACACATTCAACACAACCAATATTTATATAATAATCGTAAAACACTGATATTATGTACTATAAAAAATAATATCAAGAGATTTAACCACGTAAAAATTGCGTGAATAGAGGGGTTCAATCTGGGTTCAATTTTAGTTACAAATGTAATTGTTAACAGTTATTAACATCGTTAACCTTTGTAACATCTGTAACATTTTACATCTTTACATTATGCAATACATATTACATTTGTAAAGTTGTAGATAGAGATTTTACGAAAATATTGTGGTTAACGTGCGAAAATCGCGCGAATGGCGATGCAATACGTAGGAGTAGTATATTATGTTAAATAAATAATGGGTAGTGTATATTAATAACTACACTACCCATTGTATATCAACTCTTTACAGAGTTATCAACAGCCCCTATTACTTCAAAGAAGCTGCTATTTCTGCGAACTCTTCTGGGGTCAAACTAAGCTTCTCACGCTTGAAATCTACATCATTTTCGGTGTTCATAGGCACCAAATGGATGTGTGCATGAGGTACTTCGAGACCCAAAACCACAGTTGCAACCTTTTTACACGATGTAGTTGCCTTAATTTTCTTCGCAATATTCTTTGCGAAAACTATCATCTCCTGAAGCTCGTCGTCCTCCAAGTCATAAAAATAGTCTACCTCACGCTTTGGAATAACCAAAGTGTGTCCCTTGGCCAAAGGGGCAATGTCGAGGAACGCGAAGAATTTCTCGTTCTCCGCAACTTTGTAACAAGGTATCTCCCCCGCTACAATTCGTGAAAAAATCGTTGCCATAATTAAGTTCGAAATTTAGTAAAATTAATATCTATTTAGGAACACCCTATTTTCGGGTGCTTTTAACCTCTATGTTTAAGCATGCTTTCGGCTCTCACTCCAAATCCTAAACCGTAGCCGAAGCTTGACACAGATTCAAGAGCTGCGTTCCTTCCTCCTTTATACGCTCTCGAAGCGAGCCGTTCACAGCACACAACAACCGCTATGTGCTAAGCAAACGCTTTACCTTATCGACACCTTTTATATGTCGAATATTATCCAGCAGCACGTTCAGGTTATCTATGTCGCGGACGTATATACTTATCGTTCCCTCGAAGATTCCATCGTGCGAGTGGATACTTATAGTTCGCATATTTATGTTAAAGTCCGTAGTGATTACCTTCGTTAAATCGAGGATAATTCCAGCGCGATCCATACCCTGCACCTCTATGGTTGCCAAGTATGAAATTGCACGCTGCTGCGACCACTTAATTTCACTCTCGTTGATAATATTTTCTCCCGATTGCGCGGCAAGTTTGATAAGCACATCGCACGTCGACTTATGAATCGTAATGCGTCCCGTCTTTGGATCGCGGTAGCCTACGACCTTATCGCCAGGTATCGGCTCGCAACACTCCGCCATCACGTAGTCGGCTCCCCTATCCTCGCCACCGTGCGCCGTGGCATCGAGCGTTGGTGCTACATCATCGAGGTCTAAATCCTCACTCTCCTGAGAGTTTGCACCTGGCAGCAGAAGCTTCCAGAATTTCTGAATCTTGGTCGAGGAGTTCTCTTCGAGTATCGCGCCAAGATTGTCGAGCGTGATAATACCCGCACCAATCTTACTATACAGCTCATCCTTATTTCGGCAGTCGTAGGCAGGCA
>JAEIGA010006271.1_pt1 | contig 18102 bp, 52 predicted proteins | sample 9270691 | NCBI WGS metagenome assembly JAEIGA01 (sample SAMN17057246, study PRJNA624740) | gut metagenome | biome: biome; isolation source: fecal sample | host: Bos grunniens | place: China: Xizang | collected 2019
GGGAGGAAATAAGATATGATGACAACCAAGTTTATAATTCAGATGAAGATGTCTACGAGACCCGACCTTGAGTACTTCTACTGTGGAGAGGGAAAGAGCAGAGCGCAGGTTTTCGAACTTAAGAAGTCGAGGGCAAAGCGATATGATACGATGGAGGAAGCGAGCAGAGACGCTTTCATTCTTCAGGTAGTTCACAAAGCTTCAGGTGAGACCTACACCGTTCTTCCTATTCGTTGTCGTACATAAAATTACATTTATTTACAATTCGTTTACATTTATATAATACCCATGTAATAATTGTATAGTATAATATAAATGTAAACGAAACTTGGGGGATTACATAAGATGAGTATCATTCATTATAAGTATAACGCAGGAGATTACGTAAAGTTCAAAAGTAAGTTTACTAATCCTACTTGTGGACTTGCTTGGAGAGCAGGGACAATTGTGAAAATTACAGGTCGTGCACTTCCTTATAATAACAAACCGCATTATTACGTAAATGATGTGAATGACGAAGTATTTCCTGAGTCTTGTTTCGCAGGACTCGCCACGGAGCGCGAATTCTTTGCACAGTGTGCTTTGGACGCTGAGGTAGATACTTTACAGGGCCCTGAGACAAAACTCGATACAGAAGGTTTTAAGGAGGTCTGAGATGAAGACTAAAGGAAACTGGGTAATCAAAACCTCCACTGGTAGATACTGGTGTGGAAGTAATCTTTTTGATGAGCAGATCAGAAAAGCTCAAATCTATCACTGGAAGGAAAAAGCAGAAGAGCAGGCTGCTTGGATCTGGAAAAGAAATAAAATTTCAGAAGACGTAACTTGGGAAGTTATCGCTGTTATTCCTCCTCAGGAGCAGAAGGATACTCAAGCTCACTGGATTTGGAAGATATGTTTAGGGAACCCTGAAGAGGCTTACTATGTCTGCTCCGAGTGTAATTATTCTGCTCTCAATGATTACAGAGGAAGAAGCACTGATTCTCGCTTCTGCCCTCACTGTGGAAAGTTTATGATTAACTCTACTATGCCGGAGGATGACTAATATGGAAGATAAAGATCTTCGTAAAGCAGAATTGGCTGCAGTTAATAAATTTGCAGATAAGATTCGTAATTATTTGTTTGAGCGTATCGATGAATGCGATAACATGACTGCAGAGGATCCTATTTGGGTGAATAGACTGAAGTGGTCAAGAGAATGTACTGTTATATTCATAAATGAGTGTCTATTTGAGTTAGAGAAAGAGATGACCAAGGAGGATGACGAGTGATGTATAAGGTTTTAGATGTAAGAGAAATAGTTACTGTTCACGGAGGCAGTGTAAACAATGGAGTTTACGGAGGCTCAAGTAGCTACGGGGTAGACTCAGACCGAAGTATAGTAGTTATTGCCGAAGACAAGAATAAGCATCGAAAGCGATTTGAATTTGGAGCCGCATATCGGAGTGAGTTCCGCGGCGAGACGCGTTACTATGGATACGTAGGAGATTATAATATCCTGGTTCCCGGAGATTACTTTGAAATAGAAGAAACTTCTACTTATCCCTGGGTTAAGCTGAAGATGCTGTAAGGAGGGAGAAGATGCAGTATAAACAGTTTGTTATTGGTTTCAAGAAAGCTGGAGGTAAGGAATACGAGATCAGAGTCTACGCAGAGACTGGCCCTCAGGCAGTAAGAATTGCTTCTAATGAACTCTCCGGTAAACTCGGAGAGGGAGACTTCTATATCATTGGGGAGGCAGAATAATGAACCTTACGACTAAGTATGTGCTGAAATTAACTGACCCGCAGTTCTCTAAGTATATTTACTGTATCAAGGACTGTATCCCGCCGTTTAATAGCCATGAGTTTTTCTCGCCAGATGCTGTCTTCGATACTGAGCAGGAAGCGTTGGATCATCTCAAGGTTATGCTTGCTAGTGGTTGGTACAGACCTGATATTACCCGAGAGAACTTCGAGATAGTCGAGGTTAAACAGTATAAAGGCCTTGACTTCGGTTTGTTCTACTATACTAAGCGCGGCTATGAACAATTCAAGGAGGACGAGGAATGAAAGTAAAAGTTTATAAAGTTGAGCTTAAGCACCTTACTGGTGATGAGGATACTTTTTATTATTACGTAGACGCTCCGAGTAAAAGAATAGCAAAATGGTGCGGAGCGGCATTGTATAATAATGAGTATATGACTTTCATGTCTGCAAAAGATATGAAGGCGATGAGATTTAAGTTTAAGGAGAACTAATATGATAAGTTATTTCAAAACACAATGGTTTAATCTTGTAGTAAGTTTTCTTAATCTCGGGCTTGCTACTTATTACGCAACTCAAGAAGAGTGGGTTGCCGCTCTCTGCTGGTTTCTCTATGGCTGCTGCTGGCTTATAATGTCTCGAGTGGATTACAATCACGATCGTATCAAGCTGCTGGAAAAGAAAGCAGAAAAGTATGATGCTCTCTGTGAAGAAGTCCATGAACTCTATGAAGCTAATAGAATAGATCGTGAGCATATAAAGCTTCTTGAGCAGAAGATCAGGATACTGGAGGAAAAGCTAAGATGATTACAACTGAACTTGTAGCAAGAGCAATCTGTCAGTATGGTAAGTGTAATGTCTGCGACGAAGACTGCGTGGATTACAGAGCTGCTAAGAGAGTTATAAAAGCTATCGAAGCTGATTTGCTTAAAGAGGTTTCTAAAGATGGCAATCAAGTATGAATTCCCGTGTTATCCCGGAGATGAAGTCTGGTACATCGACTCGGTCGGTGATAAGTACTGGTGCCGGCAAGATAAAGTAGAGATGGTCGGTTTCACTACTCGCAGTATCCGGATTAAACTCCGAGGCCATAAGGATTTCGGAAAGACTTATACTTGGGGTAAGTCAGTGTTTAAGACTGAGCACGAAGCTCTGCTGATGATCGCTAAACTCGGCGGTACTATTTAAGATGAAGGAGAAAAAGTAATGGATAAGCATACTGCTACTGAGGTAGCTTATAAGAATGGCTATGAAGCCGGTAAAGCTGCTTTAGAAAAAGCACTTAAAGAAGGTATTGAAAAGTTTCTTTCAGATGATGAAACAGCTGTAATTATTTCAGAAGGTGAAGTCTTTGTACCTATTAGCGCCCTCAGAAAAATTATTACAGATTTGGAGAATTAATATGGAATACACTACTATCTATAAAGTCTACGGCTGTGATACCGGACGCGAGCCCATACTCTATGCTGAGTTCCTTGATCTCAAGTCGGCATGTAAGTATGCTGTAGCACAGTACGGGAAGATCCATTATAATCTTCCTGAAGTTGAGAAGCACACTTATTTCTATAATCCGGAGATTCATGATGTTGTACATACTATGGAGACTATCAAGCCGGAGCAGATTCATTATATGAATAAGATCTGAGGAGGAAGTATGATTAAACCTACTACTCAGCTTCTTGAGGAAGCTAAAGACGATCTCTCTGAGATCATAGATTATGTAGCACAGGAGACGGCTGATGTAACCTTACTTCTCTGGCTGCAGGATCTCGAGCTTAAGTTCGGGACTATCTATCGCAGACTCACTAATCCAGTAACACAACAGGAGGAAAACTGATATGTCTATTTACGAAGCAATTAAAGAAATGTCTAAAGATGAACTCGCTGAGTGGTTGTACGCGAACTGTGAGTATATCTCTGCAGAGTACGGTGACTGTTCTGGTACTCCAGATAGTTCACGTATCCGGATACTTCTTGAGAATGATATAGAAGGAGACTGGTAATGAAATATATTGGAATAGCAAGAGATGTAAAAGAATTGATTAAGCTTCTCGAAAAGGTAGATAAGTCTGCCTTCCTCAAACTCAAGGGTACAGATGAGTCTTGGTCCTACGTAGAAGTTTGGTACGATCCCAGAATTGATACAGTTATATTTAAGTAAGGAGAATAACTAATGAGTGTAGAATGTAGAATACTTACTGGACTTACTATTGAACTCGAAAGAGATCTAAATGGTTTCGAAAAGCTACATGCCCTCGAAGAAAAGTATCCCGAGCTTGACGAGTATAATTACCACAGAGAAGACCGAGAGGGAAAGCTTCTTCTGGTCTATGACGGCATGTGTGGAGAGTTCGCAAGACTTATTAAAGTAGATAAGTATCTGGATGGTGCAAACCTCGGAGACTCTAATGAATTCGTAGAACTCCCTGCGCCAAACTCCGTGTTTGATCCAGCACTAATCGAAAAGATGAGTAAGCTCTATGAGGAGTATACCGGAAAGCCCGCAACCCTTGCAGACTTCAAGTACGCGATGTGGTCACAGTGGTATTAACTAATAAAATAATAAAACTCTGTAGGTAATGTCAGCTTACAGAGTTTTCTTTTTATGTTATAATATAGGTATAGACAACAAAGGAGACTGACAATGAACACACAACTACGTGACATCTTAAGTAGACCTCTTACTGCAGAAGACATAGCTAAAGCTTTTGATCACTGCGTAACGCGTGCAGACATCTATTTAGTAATTAGTGAGATTCCAGAACAGTTTGGAAAGTTTGAGATCATTTGTACTGATGAGGATTATACATATTTCGTAATCCAGAACCTAGTTAACTTTCGAGGTAAGGAACTCACGCATGTAACTACCCATGAATTCTATAAAATAGGAGGACTTTTAAAATGACATTAGAAGAAAGAATCAATATGTATGCAGAGAAGAAGTTATTCATCGATGCCCTCGATACTGTATTCAAGATGAAACCTACTGGTTCACTAATTGAGAAGATTAAGTATGAGGTCTATCAGAAAGAGATTGGGAATGAGATGAGATTTAAAGAGTGGTTAGTCCTCTACTTCGAGGGTGGTGCAATGCTTGCGGCGCAGGTAACTGGGAATAGTAACATCGCTAACCTTAGAGCTATCTCTACTTACTTGGATGGAGGATACTATGAAGAAGTTAGAATGTATAACTTCTTACCGGACCTAGGGTGGGAGTTGCTCGCTCTATGAACGACACACTAAGATTTCATACTCTGCGATGGATCCGGATTAACTCTGGATCCGTCTCTGGGTGTGAAGTAGAAGAGTTTATTGATACTACCCGAAACTATCACAAAACCGTTTGGTCCGATGGTTATACCGAAATTATCCCAATCCATGCAACCCACACAGGACAATCAATAAAAGAACCGAAAACTTCGTCTAGTTTGTCAGTTTACAAATCACCGAAAATATGTTATAATATATATGTAAAACAAAAGAAAAATATTTAAGAGGTACACAAATATGAAACTTGTTAAAACAATTGCTATTATAACATTAGCCGTGTTGCTTGCAATCTCTGTATTCTTTAATATCTTTATTACTTCAATGCTCGAAATCAAAGATGTTAAATCCTTTAAGCAGGTGCTCCTGTGTCGTGAGTTAGTTAATTCAATGAATCAACCTTCCGAGGATACCTCAAATAAAAATGAGACTGTAGACACCTATCCCGAAACCACCGAACCGACAAATAAAGTACCTACAGATGCTTCTATTATATATAATGAAAACGGTGTTAAGATTATGTTGGTAGACCAGGAGCTTGGCTTACTCGGTCCCTCTCTTAAGTTCTATATAGAGAATAACACAGACAAAGCTCTGGACATACGTTTAACCGATGTTTATATTGATGGCTTTAAAGCGGACTACAGTAGCTTGTACTGCGACAACCTCGGAGCAGGGAAGAAAGCTTACGACTCACTTACTATGTGGGAATCCGACTTTGAAGAACATACAGAGTTCCCGAGTGTAGTTCAGTTCGTTGTTATGGTTCAGGATTCTGAGTCTTGGAATGTTATTGCAGAAACCGAACATATAAATATTTGTTTAGATTAAGGAGGTAATAGAATGCTAGAGTTTCTTTATGGTTTGTTTGTGCTGAGCAGTCTCATCGGCTTTGCTGCGGCAACAGTATACAAATCAAAGATAGGCTGGAGTTGGATTAACAATAAATAATTAATTCAACCCTGTTGTTAACAATTTAGTTACAATTTGTTTACACAAAAACTATTTACAAATTTGGTAATTTGTGATATAATATATATGTAATCAAACAGAAGATAAAGCGAGGTATACATTCATGGAAGATATTAAAAAATATGAAGGCTCAATAAACTTTGATGACTTTGCAGATAACCTTCTTCATTATGGTGGCTGCAGAACTTATGGTGATGTTTGGGAGAAGTGCGTTTCCTGTAATCACTGTGAGTATGAAAAAGCTTGCGAAGCCATCTGCGATAAAATAGCAGAAGCACATGATGTAGACATTAAGTGCAGTCAGGTTATTAATGTACTTCTTGGCTATAAGAAAATCGATGATATTATAAAGGAGGCAAAGGCAAATGACAGATGGTAATCCTATCAGAGAAGAGTGGGAACAGTACTACAAGGTACTAGAAGCAATCAGAGAGAGCGGAATAACTAATATGTTCGGTGCTGCTCCCTACTTGAAAGAATTCTGCCCTGAACTTTCACATAAGCTTTCTCAAGCAATCCTTGTTAACTGGATGCGCAACTACAATGAACTCTGCAAAAAGTATGGTTGGAGGGATTAAGACATGAAAGTCCTCTCAACCACCTTAGTTTCCCGGCCTGGAAATGACTGCTACATTGAAGAGTCTTATTCCTTAGTAGAACAATTCGGGCTGTATGCAGTTATTAAGTTCTACAAGGTTAGTGGCTGGTCAGACCATGAGGAAGTTTCAGTTTTAATAACAACCTCAAATAAATCTGAGGCCGCAAAGAAATATAAAGAATACTGTAAATACTACAAAGACTAAAAGGAGTACATAAGATGAACACCAAGTTTACTAAAGAACAGCTCACAGCTTGGATCGAAGATATAAAGGAAGCAGCTAAGGATGATACTACTTTCTCAATCGCTTGGTTTCCTGGAACAGAGAAAGAACCACTTGGAATCGTTGCCGGCTGGGCTCCGCTCTTCACTGATAAGTCAGAAGTAAGCGATCTCTTCTGCTGCAGCAAGTCTCATCCTGAGTATGTGATGTGTATTAAGATAGCAGAGAACGATGGACTTTTCGCTTACGTCGACTATGAGCTCATGGACATGCCTATAGATCCCGAGACTGATGAAGTTGAGAACACTGAGGTCATGCTTGAGTGGGATGACCCTGCTGACTATGCTGCTGAGTTCTTTATGCAGGAGTGGGAAAGACTTATGGAAGTGAACGGCGAAGAATTCTAATTACATATTGTATAATATAATATAAAATAAAAAGGAGAACTTTATTATGTGGGGACCTACTAAAACTTTTAAGATTGTTTACTATGACAACAGTGTGATGTACGGAGATAAGCGCAGAGTTACTTTGGTTGAAGCTTTGGATAGAAATGATGCTATCTATAAGTTTCAGCAGGACTACGGTAACAGTACGGTTGTAAGAGACTGTAATGAACTTGGTTAAGCCGGCGAGGGTACTTAATGAAACTGATCTAATCTCGTCTGCAGAAGGTTGTAAGCTTTATAGAACGCCGCAGACGAGCATTAGCTCTGACACTCTTACTCTACAGTATATATGTTCAGAGCAAGAAGGAAGAATAGCTTTTCATAGAAAGCTAAGGTTATATCGAAGTGAGCAAGGCTTCTATGTTATTGCGCGCGGCACAAGATGCTACGTGACTAACTTGATGCATAAATGGTTTTATAAATAATCCTAAGGAGGAAATCTAAAATGAACCAGAAAGAAATTGCTATTCAATGTTTAAAGAAGCTTGACATCTATACGCCGTACATAAAGAAGTTTGAGAAAGAAGCTATGCCTACGTTCTTTGAACGCTTTGCAGGATTCTATCTATTTAATGAACCTGTACTTCAGGATAAGGTAAAGAAAATAGAAGCAGAGAATGATGTCCTCGTCTATGCTATCACTCATGAGTGGCTAGAGTTTGGGGAATGCTGGTCCCTACTCTGCGTATCGAAGTCCTCAGAAAGTATAGATGACTGTATCACTGATACCAGTGTTCCTGGCACCTACTATGTCTTTGCTTACGTCTGGAACCAGGATGATGACTTCTGTTCTGAGTTCGGAGATATAGTAGTAAAGTCCGGCTTTGGAGGTCTAAGGAGAATGGGATAATGAAATACATTTTAGAATTGACAGAAGAAGAAATCAACTTCCTCTATGATCGCTGTTCCAGAAAGGCCGCGAGATTAGAGGAAGCTCACTTAGAAGATATCCCCTGCTATCGTTTGTCGTGGCAGGTTATGAATAAGATTTTTAAAGCCAAGAATATTACTAAAGCTACTGAGGAGAAATTTTAATGACTGAATATACTGCAACTGAAGTTGCCTATAAAAACGGTTATGCTAGTGGCGTGACTGCCACTAAAGATGCTTTGCGCACAGGTATCGACAAAATGCTTTCGGATGATACTGAAGTGATTATCTCCGGCGGAGAGGTCTTTGTGCCTATCAATGCCGTGAGAAAGATTATTAGTAAACTCAAGGTAAAGTAGTGGAAGACATTCAGTACTACCTAATAAAGAATCCTGTGAGTGGATTAACAGATACTATAGAGACGGCGAGAGGGCTGTAATAGTTCCTATAAAAATTATTGAGTAAGCTACTGAAATTTAGAAAAATATATTGTATAATATAAAAGAGCGTTGCGAAGTAAATGTGTTCGTTCGTACACTTTAATCTTCTTTTTCTTTCAAGACCTCCTCCTTAATATGATATATTTTCGCAGCGCTCCACCTCCTTTCTATTTGATAGTTCCAGTTAATCATAGTATAAAACCTCCTTTCTTTAAAGACTACTTGTTTGGGGAAGCAAGTAGTCTTTTTTCTTTTTATATCGTATTATATATTATAAGAAATTTATTTAGGAGGACTTATGAGTAAGTACGTTATTTATTATAATACCCGACAGATTATGTATCTGGACCTTGCTAGAGCTTGGAAGTCCTGGTCAGACGGAGAGTGTATACCGGATACGCAGATTAAAGGTATGTCACTTTTCTTTAGACACATAGGAAAGCGCTTCGGTCTTATTAAAGCCTTTAAAAGGATTGGGGTTATTTAAATGTTTACAATTTAGTAATAACTTTTTTCTTAAAAGGGGTTTACAAAATTGGTAAAACATGTTATAATATATATATAAACAAATACATAATAAACAGACAGGAGAAATTAAAATGAATGAAGTAACAAGAGATAAGCTTATTGACTTTTTCTGGGAAAGCATCAAGGGTATGCAGTGGGATGTCTGGTGTGACACGAGTACTGCTGATAAAGAAAGAATTGCTGTAGATGCTATAGTTGAGCTTGGACTTTCCGAAGATGTTAATGAAGTTTATGACCTCTTCTGGGAATGGGCAGACGGACTTGAAGAAGACTCGTTCTTTGAGTTTGATAGCCTTAATGATGAAAATTAATTAAAGAAAGGAAGAACATATGTTTTATTACACAGTAGAATCCAGCCACTGGCCGAGGAACCTCGAGTTCAAGTCTAAGATTGAAATGAAAGAAGGTCAGTGTTTCCGTATTACTTCTCACAGTGGTTTCAAAACCTATCCTACTAGATTCAAGGTTCTTGAAGTTTCTGAGTTTCCTAAGTTCTCTGGAGACATTGTAGAAATACTTGATGCTGATCTAAATGTTGAGCCCTTTTAATTAAGGGCTCTTTTCTATTTGCTAAATTATGTAGTTATCAGAAAGGATTTATTATTATGAAGATTGCTAAAACTGAACTTAAAGAACTTATAAGAGAATGCCTTAAAGAGGAACTCTCGAGTAACACATTAGTAGAGAGTTCCCTGACGGCAGAGGAAAAGGTTGATGCTTGGCATAATGGAACTAGAAGAGAAAACTACAAAGCTGCAGGAGAAGCTAAGCTAAAGAACTATCTCGAGATCGCAAAGCATAAAGGTTATGATGAGATAATTGAGATTATAGAAGGTGAGCTTACTAGGAGAGGACTTACTCCTGCACAGACTGCAACTCCCACATCTGCTGCACCAAAAGCATCTGCAGATCCAGTAGTAGCCGACTCAAGTGTAGTAGCAGACCCGGATCCTGTATCCCCAGAAGCAACTGACTTTTCTGATGCGCTTATAAAAGACACAGAACCCGAGGAACCTGCCGCACCAACAGTAACGTTAAATGAGAAAGACTTAGACGCACTCTTAGGTATGGCGATACAGAAGTTTGGTACTGGAGTACTTTCTGCTTATTCTGTCTGGAAGAGTGCTGGTGGTTTTATCGGAAGCTACTCACTTACTTGGAGAAATAATAATGGTAATATAGTTAAGCCGGATAGAGCAGTAGACAAGGTAATGGGTCTAGCTTATGATCATGATAAGCTTATTCTATTAGTAGACTACTTCCGAGGTGGTTCACAGAACATAGACCGCTACTACTCTATAGATGTTCCGTCTTCTACTAACTATATAGTTGATCGTGGTACTATCTATAAGAAAGCACGTGAAGCTTATTCTTACTACGACTCCGAACTAAGCTGGACTTTCTACACCCTAACAAAGAATAAAACGAATCATAAGAAAGTAAAAATATTCCTCCTAGAGAAAGTTCCGGAGCTTACTCCTGAACAGGCTGAAGAAATCACAACCAAGTTTTTTGAAAGATAAATATTGTATTATAAGGTAACCTATTAATGTGGGTTACCTTATTTTATTTGTAAACATATTGTTAACAATACAATAAAGGGGTTTACAAAATTAGAAATATATGGTATAATATAGATAGAGTAAGGAATAGAAAACAACTGATCAATGTAGAATATTCCCGGCTTCCTATATCGTAAGATTGGTTTGCCACAGAAACGGAGAGCCTTCTGTGTCTCGTTCGAATCGAGTGTAAAACGAATAGGAGTTCCTTGGGCTTCTGTCTTGGAACCTTAAACATAAAGGAGTAGGATTGTTATGACAAGTTTTATTGATACATATACCGTATATGATAATCGAACTAATAAGGTAGTTACTCAGGGTGATTGGTCTGACATAGAAGACTACGCAGAATGTGACGGTCGTTATACAGTAGTAAGTAATGCTAACGGAATGAAAGTTAATTAAGGAGGAGTACATAATGCTTAAGATTATAAAAGAAAGAACCCCTGAAACAATCAAGGAGTATTATATTAACTTCTGGTATAAGGATGATCCTGAAGCTGGCTTCTGTTTCCCTGCTACCTCTTCTGGTGAGCCAGATTTCTCTTCTATGACTCCTGAAGCAATAGCTAACTACGAAGCTTGCCTTACTGATGAACGTCTCACAGAAGCAGAATTTGAAGTCCGTGATTGGACCTATATGAATCCTGCTGTTGGTCTTTGTACTTGTGGTAAGGAGGTTGTTCTCGAAGGCGGTTATGAAGGAGCTACACAGTGTGAGTGTGGAAGATGGTATAACCTCTTCGGTCAGTCTCTTATTGATCCTAAGTACTGGTACAGAGACGAAGATGACTACTACTCTGATATGCCGGAGGAAGATTATGAGTAATAACTGGATGCTTGATGCTATAGCAAAACTCGATGCTGAAGATAAGGGATATGAGAAAGGTTACGCTGCAGGTAAGCAGGCTGCAGCTGAGCAGATCTTTAAAGATATAGATAGATTACATCTTCATGTCGCTAACGAATACGAAGCGAGAGCCTATGAAGAACTTAAGAAAAAATACGGAGTAAAGTAAACTATGGATAAATCACTTAACCAAAGAATATATGAAACCCCTGCAGATATAAAGAAAGCTATCCATGACTTCGGATACCTGGAAGGGACAAGAGCTACAGCAGAAGAGATCTTCGCAGACATCTGCAGACTAGGTGGTTGCTCCAGAGGGATCTTCCTAAATCCTTGGGATATTGCAGAACTTAAAGAGAAATACGGAGTAAAGTAATTATGCTTAAGTTTAAAACCTTCGTGGCTAATTATCATGAGTCAGCTGCAGAGCGACTTACTTACTGGCTAGCAGAATACCACTGGGTAGAGCTTATCAGCTGGCAAGCTACTACAGTCGGTAAAGACGTAGTTATTACTATTCAGTATAAGGAGGACTAAGTATGGATACTAAACAGATGCTTAAAGATGGTTTCGTAAAGAAGCAGGTAGCTATTTTAATAGATAAAGATACATACTCCGGTAAGGAACACTTCGTAGTTATAGATACTCCGGAGCATGCTAAAGAATATAAGACCTCAGAAACTATGAGGCTCGCTACTATGTACGTAAAGGAGAACTAATTATGGAAAAGATATATGTATCCCAAGAATACCTTTGGGATTGGGCCCAAGGAGAATATATGAAAGCTGCTGCTAGGCATGACCTTATAGGTATGAACTGGTGCAATGCTTTTCTTCAGCAGATAGGTCTGGCTGAACATAAGAGAATAAATAAGGAGAACTAAAGATGTCAAACTATATGACCTTTTCATTTGAGCTCGACACAAGAGCTATGACTCATCTTAAGGATAAGTCTTACTATAATCATAATTACTATGAGCTGGACCTTAATGTCTATGGTGACTATATTACTCCTGCGGCTTGTAATATCTTATATGAAGAGTTCGAGGAGTTCTCAGAAACCTATACCTATACTCTCGGATACTTCGAAGGCCCTGACTTCGTAAGATGCTTCACCTGGACCGAGACTAACTCCCTGGGTATTCATGTAGGAGGTATTGAAGTATGAGCTTTGAATTTATGTACGGAGATTCTTGGTATAAGTATGATAATGGTAAGCTTATGAAGCAAAGTTCTCTTGGAACCTATGATGACTACTTTGATACAGTATGTCCAGTACTTTCGGAATTGCAGGACCGGATGGAATTTATTCCTGAGGATGTAAGACCTGTAGTTATGCAGGGACTTCTACATGCTTATGGTTACGGCATCATTGACGGTAAGAAGAAAAAGATTGCAGAGTTTAAGAGAGTATTCGGCTTAGATTAGGATGAACAGCTGAGGCTAGCTATCGAAAGGTAGTTAGCCTTTTTATTTGCTAAATTATACATAAGATAATTTAGCAAGGAGATATACATATAGATGAATTTTTTAGATACATGGCAAGAACTAGAAGAGATATATCAGGCTGACTTTGATACTACAGGCACTGGTAATGCTTTTGAAGCAGGAAAATTTGTTGGTCCGTTATATCACTTCTATGAAGATTTATCTGACCTACTAAATAGTTTAAAGCACGGGATAATCTATAGTACCAAGAATGATAAAGATGAGAACCCATCACAGTTTGACTATAGTATAGCAGATGGAAAGGGTGACGGTAGAGCTTACGTTTGCATGACAAATACTTTGCAGGGTAAGAGATATATGACTGGTAAATTCAGACGTCCCTATGGCATTGCAATAAAAGAAGCTAGTCTAAATAAGATGTTAGAGACTCATACGATTTCTGCCTACAGTGCTTTTGGTGCAAAGGGAAATTATACGAACCTGTCTCAGACAAAAAATAAAGATGGCACAGACAGAAAGAAGTCGAATCCTACACTTGTTTCTTCTGGTGGAGCTAGTGGCGCAAATGCTTTCCGTATATATTCTATTGGACAATTAACAGATGATCTATATTTTGTATGCGGTGGACAAGGCGCAAACAGGCTATGGCCTGGTCAGACCTTTAGCAATCCGGCTCTATATAAAACTTTAAAATCCTGGTTTCAGCGTAATATACGAGAAGGCGATGAATACCAGAAACGAATGTACTATCACTTTAAGGATGGTAAAGTTCTTGGCGCACGCGAAGAAAAACAGCTGAAGCCTATAACAGCCAGATACAATCTTAATAAGTCTTATAGACCTAGAGTTGATAAAAAGCTTAATGATGATGGCACTCCGAATTTTAATTCCTCCATTTCCTTTAGATTTAAGGGTCCCTATAAAGACACCTTTAAAGAAGTCTTTGGTTACGGACCTGTCAATGCTACAGATGCAGACGGAAAAGAATTGCTAACCCTAGAGTTTGTTAATCCAAATGCTGTGGGTGGTTATGTTGGTCCACTAATCTTTGGTAAGAATATAGATGATAATACATATGAAAAGAAAACATCTTTCTTTAAAGCACGTGGTACGACTACCAATAGCCCAGATGAAGATAAGTCGATACCTAGTTCACAGGTATACATGAAGGCAGATGAAAAGCTCTTTAAGGATTTATCGGATTTGTTCAATGAGAATGAATATAGAATTTATCTTAACGATGCTCGTGATTTTAAGTTCACTCTAAGTGACATAGATTCAGTAGTATTACCTGAGGTAATTCGTTTAGCTGCTTATAAAGAGACCATTAATATAAAAAAGATCGCTTATTGTATAGAACATAATATTCAAGTTGACTATACGAATCCAGAAGCCCTGGTACAGAATTTTATAATTTTATCTGATGACTTTTTAAAGAAGGTTGATATTTCAGATTTAGCTTCTTATACAGGAGCCGCTACTACCAAGAGCGCTTACTTAAGTAATTACTCTTTATTACTAGTTAAGCATCTTTATGAGATCTTAGCAAACCCTGCCTTTGCTGGTGATCAGGTTAGCTATGAGCTCTTACCAAACACAGCCGGTAAGTTAGCAGACTTTATTAAAGCTAAAGCTACCTTGGGTACCTTCTTAAGAACTGGTGAGACTTCCAATGAGGTTGTTTTAAATGCTGATGGTAAAGCCACGTCAGGAGATCGTGCGCGAAAAGTTTTATCTAAGCATGCATTGCCGATGGAAGGTAAGGTGGTTGATGGCCAGAATAATGAAAAGACTGTTATCGGTCCCGTAATAATTCCAGGGGTAGAGAATCCTATTGCTAGACTTGGCTCCGAAGTAATTTTAATTGCTAAGGATGATCACAATAATAAATATGTTTTATTTGTGTACAAGTCTAAGTCTTCTGACTTTATGGAATTGCCCGGTGGTGGATTTGGAGAGTTACCTAATGGTGAAGATGCTTATGAGGAGCTACTTAAAGATAAGCTTTTATTTAAGTGCGGTATTTATAGTGATCAGATCTGTAATTTAACTGATACTGAAGAGGCCCTTATCCTGCATGAAAATGGTGTAGCTAAAGATAAAAGGGTAACCTGGGACTGGTCTTACTATAGATTATTTACTGCTGCATATAAACCAGTTCTTAATGAGGAAAATCTTTCTGCTCTTGGCTATACCTACGATAATCGTGGTGAGGCAAAGAGACGCAGTGAAGAAAGTGGTATAGAAGTACATGGTTATAGAGCTCACATGAGATGGGTGCCTGTTGAAAGTATAGACTTAAACAGATCTATCACAGATAGATATTCTAATATTATAAGTATGATTAAGGCTGTGGCTAATTAAAGACTAAAGACCTCTAGATAAAACTAAGAGGTCTTTTCTTTTTATTCTTAAATTCTTATTAAATAAATTGTATATTATAATATAGAATTTTACAAGGGAGCTATAATATGAAGACAGTATTTACTAAGCTAACCACTCGTGCTACGACTAAAGATCCTATTTATATTTCTCGGTTGCAGTGGGAATCTGCAGCTTATATTCCAGATGAGGTTTTGAATAGAATTGTTATAGTAGACTTTATGGAGGAAGAAGATGACCCTAGAACAGAAGATAGCTGCGGCAGATAAAGTAGAACTTCATTACAAGCCGCCTTATAAGGATAAGTATGCTGTAGTGGAATACAGCTGCCGACAAGGAAAGCCTCTTAAGCTTGGCAGATACTATGTCTATGGAGAAGAGCTTAAAACTGGTAAGCCTCTTATTTGCTGGTACTGGATGGCATCCTGTAATTTTAATGTAATAGAAGATAACTTCGATACTTATGAGGAAGCCAAAGTAAGAATGAAAGAATTAAGGAGACAAAGAAATGAAAGATAAGTTTATGAGCCTAAATGGAAAGCAGGTAGTAGTTATAAGCTCTAATGACAAACGTGCTACAGTTATGAGTTTTCCTAAAAACGGTAATATGGTACAGGCCTTTATGGAAACAGTAGATGTTCAAATGCTGGAGCCTTACAACTGCCCCTACGCAGAAGATACTGATCCTGCTAGAGTTTATTGTAAGGCAGGAATTTGTGAGTATCCTGTATCTAGTGACTCTGCAAGTCAAGCTATGTTTGCATGTGACCAGTGCTTGTTAAAGTCTTTGGAGGCAGAAGATGAAACCAATAGTTAAATGGGTTGAAGGTAAATTTCAACTGGCAAAGACTATTAGAGAAATGCTTCCCCCGACTTATAATAAATACTACGAACCTTTCTTAGGTGGCGGAGCAGTACTACTTGACCTATGTCCAGAAGAAGCAGTAGTTAATGATATTAATCCTGAACTTATTAATATGTACCTTCAGGTCAGAGATAATGTAGAAGTAGTTATTAGAGAGCTCGCTAAGTTTGATTATCTTCATGAGGGTGATCCTGAACCGAAGCTTCTTTATTATGATATTAGAAAAGACTTTAATAAGTGTCTTGGAAGTAATACTCCCACACAGGCAGCGAGATTCATCTATCTGAATAAGCATTGTTTTAATGGTCTGTATAGAGTTAATAGTAAGGGAGAGTTTAATGTTCCTTTTAACGGAAAGCTTACAGGAGCTTCCTTCCATCCGGAGCATCTTAGAGAGGTATCCAAGCAGATTCAGAATGTAGAGTTTAAATGTGGAGACTTCAAGGATGCAGTAAAGACTATTGCACCGAGAGACTTCTGTTTTATAGATTCGCCTTATGCTCCACTGACACCTACTTCTTTCGTAGACTACACTAAAGAAGGCTTTAGCTACGAGGATCATAAAAGGCTGGCAGACTTCTTTATGGAGCTATCTGATTATGGAGTCTACTGTATGCTTACTAACCATGATACTGAGCTTATCAGAGATCTATATAGAGGCTACAACTTTACTGAGGTAGATGTTCGCCGGAGTATTAATAGAAACGGTGATAATAGAAAAGGTAAGGAAGTTATTATAACTAACTATTGAGGAGTAAGATATGAAGGTTAGTATGAAATACGCGTATCCGGAAAAAGGTACCAGGAACGGTAGAGTCTACCCACCGGAAGTTCTTGAGAAAGCATTTAACGAACCTGCTTTTAAAGAACGTTGCTTGGCTAATGTAGTGCCGGTAACATCTGAAGATGGTAAGCTTATTGGCATGGGAACGGCCTCTCTTGAAGATCTTAGAGTGGTTAAAGTAGATGCAGAAATCTTTGACCCCGTCCATATTAAGATACTAAAAGACTTTAATGATAAGGCAGTATTTACTTTAGCAGGAACTGGCGCAGTAGAATATACTGATGATAAAGCAGTAGTAACTGAAGTTAAGTTTACTCATGCTATGTTCACTCCTTATCCGGCAGTAGACTGTAAAGAAATACAGTATAAGGATTAAATAAAATAGCTTATAACTAATTATTAAAGGAGAGGCTTAATGAATAGATTTCCAAGTTTAACAGAGCAGGATAAGGATAGACTACTTAGATTATTTCTTACTTCTGGCCAACTTAGGATTATGTCAGAAAAAGAATATGCTTTCGAAGTATTTGAAAATAGCTTAAACCAACTTGATGACTTTTATGGTAAGTTGATTTATAGAGCAATGACTGATCTATATTCTTTGCATTTTCCCGGGACATATTCTAACTAAAAACAAATTACCAGTTATTTTATAATGACTGGTAATTTTTATTATGCTCTTATTGTATTATATTATAAAGAAACTTTATTTTGGAGGACTTGTTTATGTTGTGTTTTGATTTTCAGGATAGATATTCTGAGGCTGATATAGAAGCAATGGAAAAGATGTGTACCAGACAGCTCATGAAGTTGCGCAATGGCTCTTATATAAGATCTGAGCTTTGCAGCGATTGTTGTGGCGACTTTGAAGAGTGTGAGGAATGTCTTAATAATGAAAAATTTAATAAGGCGGTAATAAAGAGACTCTTGAGTACTCGAGAGCATATACCTAATAAGCAAGAATCGAAAGCTTTGCGTAAGCAGAGAATTAAGGAGGGAAGATAGTATGAAAGTATTTGTAGTAACTGATGGTTCTTATTCTGATTATACTATTGAGAAGATTTTCTCTAATAGACCTGCTGCAGAAGAGTTTAAGAAGTATCGTAGAATTCAGAATGA
>JAEIGA010006272.1_pt1 | contig 18102 bp, 16 predicted proteins | sample 9270691 | NCBI WGS metagenome assembly JAEIGA01 (sample SAMN17057246, study PRJNA624740) | gut metagenome | biome: biome; isolation source: fecal sample | host: Bos grunniens | place: China: Xizang | collected 2019
CATCGAGATATTCTCCTTGTAGTCGTCTGCGTAGTTGTATGTAGCATACTGATTACCCACAACCTTAGAGTTGTAGTCTACGTGTACCGATACTGAGAACTCATCATCGGGATACAATACGATAGCTACACCCTTCTCTGGCAGAGTATATACCTGCTTCTCTGTCACCTCATAGTAGCGACGCTCGGCATTCTGTTCCACTACACCCACCTCAGTAATGCGTGTTGCATACTCAAGAGCCGAGCCATCCATGATGGGAGTCTCGGGGGCATTGATGTCGATAGTTGCATTATCAACGCCGAGTGTCCAAAGTGCTGAGATAATATGCTCGATGGTACTTACCTTAGCCTCGCCCTTCTCTATTGTTGTACCACGAGAGGTATCTGTAACATACTCGCACAATGCAGGCACCTCGGGAGCGCCCTCAAGATCAACACGACGAAATGTTATGCCATGATTCTCCTCAGCGGGATTTACTGTCATCTTAACCTGCAATCCTGTGTGCAGACCCTTACCCTCAAAAGAAATTGACGCGGCAAGAGTACATTGTTTGGTTGCCATAACTCTATATATTTTTAGTTATTATCAAACGATAAAATCGCATTAATGGGACAAATATACTAAAAAAATAAAAAAAATTACTACTTTTGTTCTGAAATATTACAGCTCATGACAGACTCGAAAAACATATCAACGAACAGAGGTCCATCACGCCAACAGCCAAGAGTGCGTCGTCGTTCTCACGTAGATCTTGGAGATATACGCTCGGAGAGCTTTGGCGAGTGGCTATATAATCATCGCATGGGCATAATAGCTGTCATAGTGAGCTTTATACTCGGAGGTGTATTCATCGCAACAGCACGTGTCGATGTCGAAGTGCGCCCCATCGAGTACATCGTGGAGTTTGTCGAGGCTGAGCCTACACCCGAAGATATAGAGAAGCTTAAGCAGAAGCGCGACAAACTGCAGGAGGATATCAACCGTCGTCTTGCCGCTATTGAGAAGGTGAAGAATGTGCAGTCGAACGAGTCTGCCGAGGAGGGTGGATCGCAGAGCCAAACCTACGACAGCGAGACGCAGCAGATGATGGATAAAGTGGCATCGGACATGGCATCGAACCGCAGCGACTATGAGAGTGGCATGCGCGATGTCAAGGGCATTGGCAAGGGCGGCACAGGCACTGGCGCCGGAGGCAAGAAGGGGGATGGCAAGGATAGCAACTTCAAGGGTGCGGTAACCGTATCATACGACATCAACTATGTGAAGGGAACAAAGAGAGTGGCTCGCACGGCGCGTGCCTCACTATACAAGCCCGCCTACCGAGCAAAGGGCGAGGGCGTGGTTGTCGTAGAGGTTAGGGTTAACCGCAACGGCACGGTGACAAGCGCCATTGTACGCTCTTCGACCAACCCCGAGCTCGACGGCTATGCACGTAACGCAGCGCTCAATGCCGGCACACTATTCAACATCGACCCCGAAGCACCTGTGAGCAATGTTGGAACAATAACTTACACTTTTGTGGCTCAATGATAAAGACTCGCTACATACGCCTTGTGACACTCCTAATCATGACACTTGTGATGCTCTCCACATCGGAGAGCTACGCCTCATGCATCGATGCGTGCCACACAGATGTCACCCACGAGTGCCACGATGAAGATAGCAGTCATTCTATCGTTACGTTAGGTATCAACAATAGTGTTGCATTAGCAGTAAACCCTACGACAACACAAAACGTTACACCCATAGTGCGCACCACATTGCGAACTAACAATGGCATTGAGCGCGCACAGCAATATACAAGAACAACAGCCACTATAGATAATACCACTTCGGCAGCAAGATACGGATTGTATAACCATAAAATATTATTTGTCTCCACAGCCCGCCATCACTACGTATGTCGGCTACGGAGGCTTATTATTTAGCCAATATTATACTTTTAATAATTAGCGCACTATACATATGGTGCGCACCAAAGTATAATAAACAATAGCTAAATAAAACAAATATATTATGATTAGACAAGAGATTTGCGAGGCACTTTATGCCTTGCCTAATGGTGTTGTGCAACCACGACGCCGCCCAATTACAAAACCTATTATTTCTGCTATTACTGGTATAGCACTGCTGATTGCTACCATTTTTATACCAAGCACCAAAGATGGCATACTGGAAATGGCATTAATTGTGGGTGGTGGAGCGTTAATGCTATATGGATGGTGTGTGATGATGGTACGAATCATCAACAATGACAAGGTACCATACCACACTCCAACTAAAAGCTACATGAGCTATCGGGAACGCTTCTACACACACGATAAGAGTGAAGAACTCAAGGCTGCAATTGCTACCAAGGACTACAATCGCCTTGAGAGCATAGAGACATCAAACATCTCGGCATTGACAGTCACGGAGTGTCGCACTAAGGATGGCTCAATCGTAGCATTAGCACTCTATGAGTATGCTATATATGAAGATATTTTAGTTGACAAAGTAACGATTATTCGCTCCTAAGATCTGTGCGAGTGATGGTTAGTTGCAACTGATAATTTGACAAGTATTATATTTACATATATTTGATTAATTATGCTGACTGAAAACTTCCTGCTTGTAGGAGCCCTACTACTCTTTGTTGCTGTATTGGCTGGTAAGGCGGCATACCGTCTTGGAGCACCTGCGCTGTTGCTATTCCTCGGTGTGGGAATACTCTTTGGCTACAATGACTTCGTATCGTTCAACTCAGCAAAAACAGCAGAGTTTATTGGTATGGTGGCACTCTGTATCATACTATTTTCAGGTGGTATGGATACGAAGTTTTCAGAGATACGCCCCATCATCGCACCAGGTATCGTCATGGCAACGCTGGGCGTTACGCTCACGGCACTTATCGTAGGTCTATTCATCTACATGCTTGCGCCATATGTCGACGTAAAGATATCGTTCACCATGGCACTACTGCTCGCTGCCACAATGTCGTCTACCGATTCAGCATCGGTATTCTCCATTCTGCGTACCAAAAAGCAGGGACTACGCCAAAATCTGCGTCCACTGCTTGAGCTCGAGAGCGGTAGTAATGACCCCATGGCATATATCCTCACGGTAATGCTCGTGAGCATAGCCACTGGCGCGGGTAACGTAACGTGGTATGGCGCCATCACCAATTTTGTAGTACAGATGGTTGTCGGCACAGCCCTCGGCTACGGTTTCGGCCGCGCTACAGTGTGGGTGATGAACCGAATAAACATACGCAGCAACGCATCGCTCTACTCGGTGCTACTACTCGCATGTGCATTCTTCACCTACTCTTTTACCACAATAGCCTATGGCAACGGATACCTCGCAGTGTACATTGCCGGTCTTGTGGTGGGCAACTACCGCATCGTGTATCGAAACATGCTCGGAACATTCTTCGACTCATTCACATGGCTATTGCAGATTGTAATGTTCCTAATTTTGGGTCTATACGTTAACATTCACGACCTTTTCGATCCCAACGTCTTCCTTATGGCTCTGGCGATAGGCCTCTTTATGACCTTTGTCGCACGCCCAATCTCTACACTCATCTGTATGGCACCATTCAGGAAGTTCTCGGGTAAGGCTCGTGTATATGCGTCGTGGGTGGGTTTGCGTGGTGCTGTACCCATTATCTTTGCGCTATATACCATCACACACAATGTGGCAAACTCCGATTACATCTTCAACGTGGTTTTCCTTGTGACCATCATATCGCTAGTACTACAAGGCACAACGGTAAGTGGCATGGCAAACTGGCTCGGACTATCATACGAGGAGCCTCAGCAGACATTTAAACTCACCGTACCCGACCACATTAGAAGTGAGTTCTCGGAGATTGAGGTTAACGATGCGCTGCTGAAAAATGGCGATACGCTCAAGGATATCCGTTTACCAGGCCACACCCTCGTGGTTATGGTGTACCGCAACGACAAGTACTTTGTACCCAAAGGCTTAACACAGCTTCTTTCGGGCGATAAGCTGTTGGTAGTCTCGGACAACAACGACGAGTTGCTACAGAAAATTAAGGATATGGGCATAGAGAATGTAATGAAGGTATAGCTCGTTACATAGGATAAAATCATTATATGGGTTGTCGAACGTAGGTTTGACAACCCATATTTTTTATAAAGGAATAATGACATATCGCTGTTAGTAACCAGAGAATACAGATGTGGCGATGAGATAAAAAAGCCCCGGATGGGTAGTACTTGACGTACATCTCGTGCGTGGATGGAATTGAAGCATCGCAGATGTGCCGCTATCACGAGAAATTAAATTTCTTGTCAGAGTGGTGTAGATGTGGCGATGACATGAAAAAGCCCCGGATGGGTAGTACTTGACGTACGTCCCATTCGGGGCTTTGATTGAAGCGCCGCAGATGCGCCGCTATCACAAGAAATTAATATGATTTTGCGAAGAGTACACGATACTTCGAAGGCTTGCCTGAGAATACACATGTACCCTCCTCCTCTACTACGTCCATAGGGATGCAGCGGATTGTCGCCTTTGTAGCATCCTTGATAGCCTGCTCAGTCTCGGGTGTGCCATCCCAGTGTGCTGAGATAAAGCCGCCCTTTTCGTTGAGCACCTGCTGGAACTCCTCCCAAGTGTCAACCTTGGTAATCATAGAGTTACGATACTCCAAAGCCTTATTGAAGATGTTAGCCTGAATCTCGTCGAGGAGGTTTACAATGCGCTCTGTGAGACCCTCCTGTGATACGACCTCCTTAGTGAGGGTATCGCGGCGAGCAAGCTCGATAGTGCCATTCTCCATGTCGCGAGGACCGAGAGCAAGGCGTACAGGTACACCCTTCAACTCATACTCCGCAAACTTGAAGCCTGAGCGAACATTATCACGGCCATCCACCTTAACAGATACGCCCTTTGCGCGGAGCTCCTTTGCCATCTCCTCGAAGCGTGCTACAACCTGAAGGCGCTGCTCCTCACCCTTGTAGATAGGCACCATGACAACCTGAATAGGAGCCAATTTTGGAGGAAGCACAAGACCGTTGTTGTCCGAGTGCGCCATGATGAGAGCACCCATAAGGCGTGTTGAAACACCCCATGATGTTGCCCATACATACTCCTGCTTACCCTCCTTGCTTGTGTACTGCACATCGAATGCCTTGGCAAAGTTCTGACCAAGGAAGTGTGAAGTACCGCTCTGGAGAGCCTTACCGTCCTGCATAAGAGCCTCGATGGTGAGTGTATCTACGGCACCTGCGAAACGCTCGTTTGGTGACTTGTGACCCACGATAACGGGAACACCCATCCACTCCTCAGCGAAGGTCTTATATACGTTGATCATACGCTCTGTCTCCTCGATAGCCTCCTCGGCTGTTGCATGTGCTGTGTGACCCTCCTGCCAGAGGAACTCTGCGGTACGGAGGAAGAGACGTGTACGCATCTCCCAGCGCACTACGTTAGCCCACTGGTTGCAGAGGATAGGTAGGTCGCGGTATGATGTAATCCAGTTTTTGTAAGTGTTCCAGATGATTGTCTCCGATGTAGGACGCACGATAAGCTCCTCCTCGAGACGAGCTGCTGGGTCAACAATAACACCCTTACCCTCCTCATCGTTCTTGAGGCGGTAGTGGGTAACCACGGCACATTCCTTAGCGAAGCCCTCAACGTGGCTTGCCTCACGCGAGAAGAACGACTTAGGGATGAAGAGTGGGAAGTATGCATTCTCGTGACCTGTCTCCTTGAACATGCGGTCAAGGACATCGCGCATCTTCTCCCAGATAGCATATCCGTATGGCTTGATAACCATACAGCCGCGGACTGCCGAGTTCTCAGCAAGACCTGCTTTGAGGACCAAGTCGTTGTACCACTGTGAGTAGTTCTCGTCGCTCTTGGTCAAATCTTTAAGTTCAACTGCCATATTCTATATTTTTTGTTATTCGTTTCGTACCTATATAAAAAAGCATAATGCGCGACAAAGGTAATAACAATTTACCATTTGTCGCACACAATTTCCATTTTTTTATTCGTCCAATCGCTATTTTTGCTTTGTCACCTCCTCGACAGCAGCTATTGCCGTGTCGTAGTCGTAGCCAAGTCCGAGGGCGTAACGCAACAGTTTGCCACGCAGTTCGTAGTCGTTTGCAGCCTTCGTGGTACGCACCTTACGCTCCAGCTTGGCACGCAGGCGCTCACCCTTATTCTCATCATCTGCAAGTTCCGCGAGCACTGCGCTTATCACCTCATTCTCAACACCCTTAAGGCGCAACTGCATGGCTATTTTACGCTCTCCCCAGCCCGCGAGACGACTCTTCTCGCGCGTGTATGCCTCAGCATAGCGACGATTGTCGATATAGCGGTCGGCAATGAGCCTGTCGAGCACACCCCTCTGCTCCGCCTCGGGAACGCCCCATGTGCGCATCAGGCGCAACGCATCACCCGAGCTCTTCTCGCTACGAGCACACAAGCGCATCAGCGACTGCAAAGCCTGCTGCGCACTCTTTGGCTTTCGCTCACGCGGTTGTGGCGTCATCTCACTATCGAACTCACCCTTGCGCATATCATTCTCGGTTTACCTCTGAAATCCTCTCTTACAACGACATCCGAATACCCCTCGACCTCCAGCATTGTCTTCATCTCCTCGGTCAGCGACTCATAAATCTCGAAGTATAGGCGACCACCCTCAACAAGCATTTTGCGGCCCGTGCGAGCAATCGCGCGGTAAAAGATTAGTGGGTCGCTATCCTCAACAAACAAGGCAATATGTGGCTCATGCTCCGTGACATTTGGGCGCATCAAACAGCTATCGCTACTGGGGATATACGGCGGATTTGAGACTATTACATCGAACTTAACACCTTCAAAATGAGCATCAAATCCACCAAGAGCATCGCCCTCAACAAAGTGTACATCCGAGGCATACTCCGCACCATTCTCGCGTGCAATGGCGAGCGCATCACGCGATATATCCATCGCCCACACCGCACTATCTTTAACCCTGCGGCGCAACGCAATGGCAATACATCCGCTACCTGTGCAGACATCCAGAATCTTTGCCCCGTGCTTCGCCTCGCGTGCCACCCAATCCACGAGTTCTTCCGTCTCGGGACGAGGTATAAGCACACCCTCACGCACCGCAAGCATCATATCGGCGAACTCCGCCTTGCCTACGATATACTGCACTGGGCGCCACGAACGCAGCTCCTCAAAAACAGTCTCTAAATCAGGGATTTCCAACTCCACATTGGGCTCCACAAGAAGATCATTGCGCGAGATACGCCCCTTTTCAAGGAGTATCATCTCGGCAATCTGTCGCGCCTCAACCTCGGGGTAACACTCCCCCGCTACGGCCACAAGTTGGTTGAATATCTCTCTGCGCGTTGCCATTTACAACTGAAGTTTTAGGTCGGCAAGCGCCAAAGCCGCCATTGCCTCAACAACCACGGCCGCACGACGCGCAATGCAAGCATCATGGCGGCCACCGATAACAAGAGGGCTAACCTCGCCCTTAGCGAAGTCGTAGGTCATCTGCTCCTTTACGATGCTGGGCGTAGGCTTAATCGCTACGCGCACAACGATGTCGTTGCCATTGGCGATGCCTCCGTTTATGCCGCCCTCGTTATTTGTATATGTCTCACCCGACTCACTGATAATCATATCATTACGTTCCGAGCCACGCTTGCGTGCCGAAGCGAAGCCATCACCAAACTCAACACCCTTAACCGCAGGAATTGAGAATAGCAGATGCGCCATTACACTCTCCACAGAGTCGAAGAAGGGCTCGCCCAAAGGCTCCGTAATACCACTTATACGGCACTCGACAACGCCTCCAACAGAGTCGCCATCGGCTGCCGCACGACTAATAATATCGTTAAATTTAACCTCATCACGCTCGCCACCAACCTCTATCAGGCGCGTGTCAAACTCCACTCCCTCAAGCAGCCCCTTTGCCACAACACCCGCAGCAACAAGTGCCACGGTCATGCGGCCCGAGGCCATGCCTCCGCCTGCGATATCACACTCCTCGCCATACTTGCGCAACTGCACCAAATCGGCATGCGAAGGGCGTGGCTGACGGTGCAAATGGTCATAATCACGACTGCGTATATTGCTATTTTTGAAGCTGATACGCAACACCTCACCCGTAGTTCTGCCATCTGCATCAAGACCCTCAACAGTGGGTACATCGGCCTCATGTCGGGGGGTCTCGCCACAACGTGATGGGCGGCGGCGATCAATATCGGCCATAAAGGCATCCATAGGCAATGCAACACCTGTGGGCACGCCCTCAACGAGTACACCTACCTCCGCGGCATGCGAAGCACCGAATATGGTTATTTTGAGTCTATTTCCGAAGCTGTTGTTCACGCTTACTTATTGGTTTTAAGCATTTCGAGGTCCTCAAAGAATGAGGGATAGCTCTTTGCCACGCACTCGCGGTTACGGATTGGCACCTCATCCTCGATGCGCAATGCCGTAATAGCCAACGACATGGCAATGCGATGGTCATCATGCGAATCTACCTCCGCAGCGTGTGGCTTACCACCCACAATGCGCATGACATTCTCCTCGTAGTCAAGTTCTATCTCTATGCCGAGTTTCTTGTACTCCTCGCGCAAGACCTCGCCACGGTCACTCTCCTTACCACGCAGGCGCTCAATGCCATAGATTGTTGATACGCCCTCAGCAGCGGCAGCCAGTGCCACAAGCGCGGGGAAGAGGTCGGGAGAGTTTGTGGCATCGAACGTAAATGCCTCAAGGGTTCTATGCGATACGGTTATAGCTTCCTCCTCAATTATTATCGAAGCACCCGCACGCTCCAACGCTCGACATACAAGCGTATCGGCCTGACGTGAGAGTGTAGATATGTTTTTAATGGTAACATCGCCAGCAATAGCTGCAGCGACCATGATAAATGCCGCGGCACTCCAGTCGCTCTCGATTGTATAGTCCACGGGCTTATACTCCTGATTGCCTTCGATATAGAACTCCGTATAGTCACCATCATTATGCATGACCTCAACGCCAAAGCGCTCAAGAGTATCAAGGGTCATGTCAATATATGGTATAGATACGGCATTATGCACCTCGACGGTCGTGTCGTTCTTTGCCATGGGCAGAGCAATGAGCAATCCTGTGATAAACTGCGACGATATGCTGCCATCGACAACAATCCTGCCACCGGCGATAGGGCCCTTAACCTCGATTGGGAGTCTGCCACCTCCATCACGCACCTCAACACCCAGGTTTCGCAATGGGTTGACCATCATAGCCATGGGGCGATGCTTGAGCGTACCCTCGCCATCTATAGTCATCGACTCGCCACCAAGAGCGGCAATAGGCGTAAAGAGTCTCGCAGCAAGACCCGACTCACCAACATTTAGTTCATTGACCTGAGGACTCAGACCACCATCTATGATAAGGGTGTTATCATCCTTAATCTCAACGCGCGCACCCAACTTTTGAATGGTGTCTATTGCCGAGCGCGTATCGCGACACAACTCTATGCCGCGAAGCGTCGTGCGTCCCGAGGCAAGAAGTGCCGCAGCCAACGCACGCTGTGCATAACTCTTTGAGCAGGGAGGCGTAACCTCGCCATGCAGTCTATTCCCAAGAGGAACCGTACTATCGTCCATATATCTATATTGTTACTTTACTATTATAAGTCAGCCTCATCGTTGTGGGTGACACCCATCTGGCGCAGTGCCTCCTCACGCTCTCGCTCCTCCTTCTCGCGCATCTGGCGACGCATCTGTGGCGAGGTACGAAGCTCGAAGTTGCTACCGAGATATACCTTACGCACCATCTCGTCGTTTGCCAGGTCCTCAGCCGTACCCGCCTTAAGAATCTTACCCTCGTAGAGAAGGTATGTACGGTCGGTGATGGCGAGGGTCTCATCTACGTTGTGGTCGGTGATAATTACACCGATATTTTTATCCTTGAGCGTACCCACGATATTCTGAATATCCTCCACCGCAATGGGATCTACACCCGCAAAGGGCTCATCCAAGAGGATGAACGAGGGGTTGATGGCTACGGCACGCGCAATCTCGGTACGACGACGCTCGCCACCCGAGAGCTGGTTACCATAGCTCTTGCGCACCTTCTGCAAACGAAACTCCTCGATGAGCTGCTCGACACGCTCACGCTGGTACTGACGCGAATAGTTGGTCATCTCCAGCACTGCTCTGAGGTTATCCTCCACCGTAAGGCGACGGAATACCGAAGCCTCCTGGGCAAGATAGCCCACACCCATCTGTGCACGGCGATATACGGGCAGTTTTGTGATGTCAGTAACCTTTCCATCGTTATCTTCAAGGAATATACGACCCTCATTTGGTTTTATGAGTCCCACGATCATATAGAAGGTTGTTGTCTTACCCGCACCGTTGGGTCCGAGGAGTCCGACAATCTCACCCTGATTAACGTCTATGGTGACATGATTCACGACTGTGCGTGATTTATAGGATTTTACCAGCTCACTTGTGAATAGTCTCATTGCCTATTGCATTTTTTTTGTAACTTTTTTGCAAAGTTATCACAATTTTTCAAAAAAATTATATTATTTTTGAGTAAAATTTTTAGACAAAGATTATGGACACCGAGCAAAGCGTATTGTTACACGATAAATTACGTGAGTATTTTGGTTTTTCTTCGTTCAAGGGAAACCAGGAGGCAGTCATCCAGAATGTGCTCTCGGGCAAGGACACTTTCGTGCTTATGCCCACAGGCGGAGGTAAGTCGTTGTGCTACCAGTTGCCTGCCCTTATCATGGATGGTGTAGCAATTGTCATATCGCCACTCATCGCCCTGATGAAGAATCAGGTCGATGCCATGCGTACATTCTCTACGGAGTCTGGCATTGCCCACTTCCTGAACTCATCGCTCAACAAGTCTGCGATTGCACAAGTACGACAGGATGTGCTTGAGGGTCGCACCAAACTACTATACTTCGCTCCCGAGTCCTTGACCAAGGAGGACAACATCGCCTTCCTGCGTAAGATTAAGATATCGTTCTACGCTATCGACGAGGCACACTGTATCTCGGAGTGGGGTCACGACTTCCGTCCAGAGTATCGACGCATACGTCCTATTATAAATGATATAGGTCAGGCACCTCTGATTGCCCTTACAGCAACGGCAACCCCAAAGGTGCAGATGGATATTCAGAAAAACCTCGGCATGACCGATGCAACGGTATTCCGTTCATCGTTCAATCGTGCCAACCTATACTACGAGTTGCGCCCCAAGCAGAACGTAGATCACGACATCATCCGCTTCATCAAGCAGAACGACGGCAAGAGTGGCATCATCTACTGCCTCAGCCGCAAGAAGGTGGAGGAGCTTGCCGAGCTGCTCATGGCAAACGGTATCAAAGCACGCGCCTACCACGCGGGCATGGATGCGCAGACACGTGCCGACAATCAGGACGCCTTTCTGCATGAGCGCGTGGACGTCATCGTGGCAACCATCGCCTTCGGTATGGGTATCGACAAGCCCGACGTGCGCTATGTCATCCACTACGATATTCCAAAGTCACTGGAGGGCTACTACCAGGAGACTGGCCGCGCAGGTCGTGATGGTGGCGAGGGTCACTGTCTCACGTTCTACAGCTACAAGGATATTCAGAAACTCGAGAAGTTCATGCAGGGCAAGCCCGTTGCCGAACAGGAGATTGGCAAGTTGCTGCTTCTTGAGACCGTGTCGTATGCCGAGAGCTCTATGTGCCGCCGCAAGTCGCTCCTGCACTACTTCGGCGAGACATACCCCGAGAATAATTGCGGCAACTGCGACAACTGCTGCAAGCCTAAGCCAAAAGTGGAGGCCAAGGAGGAGCTTCAGCTCGCTCTCGAGGCACTCAAGGCTATTGGCGACAAGTTCAAGGCAGACCACCTTGTATCGGTGCTCATGGGCAAGGTTACGGCAATGATAAAGAGTTACAGCCACAACAAACTCGAGATATTCGGCGCGGGCGAGGACAAGGATGCTCGCTTCTGGAATGCCGTCATCCGTCAGGCACTCATCATGGGCTTCGTGGATAAGAACATCGAGAACTACGGACTTATATCTATTAACGCACGAGGAGAGGAGTACATCAAGAAGCCTACATCTGTAACCATCACCATCGACCACGACTACGACGCCGAGGAGGAGGGTGAGCCATCAGGACCTATCAAGGGTAGCGGTGCCGCAGATGAGGAGCTCTATGCTATGCTTAAGGATTTGCGCCGCAAAGTGGCAAAGCAGAACGACCTGCCCCCATACGTTATCTTCCAGGATCCATCGCTTGAGGATATGTCTATCCAGTACCCCATCACAATCGAGGAGTTGCAGACAATCTCGGGCGTAGGTGCAGGCAAGGCACAGAAGTTCGGCGAGGAGTTCGTGAAGCTCATCAAGGCATACGTCGAGGAGAAGGAGATTTTGCGTCCTCAGGACTTGGTTGTCAAGGGCGTTGCCAACAAGCAGAGCAACAAGATTTTCATCATCCAGTCTATCGACCGCAAGATGGACTTCGAGGATATTGCACGCGCAAAGAACCTCGATATGGATGAGTTGCTCACCGAGATTGAGGCTATCGTGAACTCAGGAACACGTCTCAACATACAGTACTACCTCAACACAGTTATGGATGAGGATAAGGTTGAGGATATATACCTCTACTTCAAGGAGGATGCCGAGACCGATTCGTTGGAGGATGCTATCGAGGAGCTTGGTGCAGAGTATAGCGAGGAGGAGATTCGTCTTGTACGCATTAAATTTATATCGGAGGTAGCAAACTAAAACTATTTACATGGCAGAAGTTAGAGCAAAAAAGGCTCTCGGTCAGCACTTTCTGACCGACCTGAACATAGCACGTAAGATTGCGACATCACTTTCGGGTGGCACAACCGAGGCTCCGGACAAGGTCTTGGAGGTGGGTTGTGGCATGGGTGTGCTCACACAGTTTTTGCTGGAGCGCACAGATGTTGTGACCTACGGTGCCGAGATTGACAGCGAGTCAGTGGAGTATCTACACGCCCACTATCCCGATTTTGCACCCCGACTCACCGAGGGCGACTTCCTGAAGATGGACCTCCGCGCCGAGTATGGTGACAGACTCAAGATTATCGGCAACTTCCCATACAATATCTCGTCACAGATATTCTTCAAGGTGCTCGAGAACCGCGACATCGTGCCCGAGTGCGTGGGCATGATACAGAAAGAGGTTGCAGTGCGTTTGGCAGAGCCTCCCGGCTCAAAGGAGTATGGCATCCTGAGCGTTTTGTTGCAGGCATGGTACGATATAGACTACCTCTTCACCGTTGGCGAGAAGGTGTTTAACCCACCCCCAAAGGTCAAGAGTGCCGTGGTACGCCTCGTGCGTAACAACGTCGAGAAACTCGACTGCGACGAGCAGCTATTTATAAAGGTTGTCAAGGCATCGTTTGGTCAGCGTCGCAAGATGTTGCGCAACTCACTAAAGGCTGCTTTCGGCAACTTCGGCGGCAACGAACACAAGTTCTTCACCATGCGTGCCGAGCAGTTGTCGGTTGCCGACTTTGTGGAGCTAACAAACTGGGTAGCAGAGAATAAATAGAGAGAGCTATGGCGATAGGCAAGTATTATGTAGCGCCATTTCGCTGGAGCAGGATGGTGTGGGTTATGAGCATCATAACCACGATTATACTCATAGGTTCGAGCATAGTCACACTCTGCATCCCCGAGTTGGCAAGCAGCAAGGGCGTCTATGTGGTCATGCTGCTTATTATACCTCTGCCTGTTATCTGTTTTGCACTCGCACCTCGCAGCCTATATCTCATTGGCAACACGCTCATCATCAAGCGCTGGGTGGGTCGCGTAACAATACCCACCGAGGAGATCACATCGGTAGAAGTTGCCGACAAGTGGGTCGTTCTACGCTCAACAAGGACAATGGGCAATGGAGGTTATTTTGGTTACTATGGTCGCTACTATAATTTCCACTACGGCAGGTTCAGAATGTTTGCCACCGAGACCACAAACCTCTATCTGATACGAACAAAGAGAGGCAACTACGTTATCAGCTGCACGAACAAGGAGCTTATCGAAGAGTTGCAAAATAGAATTAAGTCATAGACGCACGTCTATGACTTTTTTTTGTGCAATAGTGACTACCTGGTTGCGGGTATGAATATTTTGCAGTCGCTGAGTCGCAAAACCAGATCGCCACGATAGCTGTCAACCACGCCCATAAGCGTCACTACATCCTCTATAATGGGTTCGGTGGCGTAGTAACACCTATTCATGGTGGCTACCGCAAGCGTATCGCAGCCATCAGTAAAGTGGCGCAACGACGACTCAAAGGGCATATCCCCAGCATCGGCATCACACCATGCAGAACCACGCTCCTCGGCAACAAGTTGCACGCCATCAACCCGCACATAACACATCACGTCGTCATAGCCAATCTCAGCAACCCCCATCTTACGGGCGGGGAGCCGCGAATCGCCTTCGGTATCTATGGTCATACGATTGAGTATCTCTGTCTCGGCAATGCGATCCACGACATACTCCGCCGTGGGCTTTGCGCCAAGCACATAACGCTCACCCTCACGACCAACATACAACCCCTCGCACCTTATCCTCACACCAGCATATAGTGGTACTACCCTATCGACATCTTCAATATCTATCTTGACATCTACACCCGCCGTGCCATCGTATAGCACAAAGGATTTGTAGCACTCATCGAGCTTGTCGTTGAGCACAACACACCCCTCAATCCACATATCACCCCTAAGTCGCTGACTGCGACTATCAGCAAGAGAGCGTAGATAGGCTATCGAGATGTCACCCTCAACGACTATGCCGCCATCATCACCACCCGAGCACGACAACACGCATAGTGCAACACTAATAAGCAACGCAATCCTTCGCATAGCGCATCTTTAGTTGATAACACTCCCGTCCGCCATTATATGCCGACCACTCCAAAATGCCGCACAACGACACCTCCTCAACTGGAATATGCTCCTCGGCAAAACGTGCATAGTTACGCGTATAGACAGCAACACTGTCGCCTGCACCATCCTTAAACATCGAGTACCCCGCCCATTGTGCATCGTAGATGGTCTCATCATCACCGACACTCGACGCCTCGACCAGGTGCAACCCATCTATTCTCACCAAGCGACCACAATCATCTCTCTGCAACTCGGCTATGCTCACCGTGCGAGGCTCCAGCACCTTGACATCGTCACCACGCACAACAACCCTGTCTATCATCTCGCGAGAGGCAAGATAGCCAACGTCATAACTCTCATATGTCGGAGCAAGCATACCTGCCGTTGCTACACCGCGCTGATACGAGACATAGCAACCCTCAAGACAAAGGGCAACAATCAACCCCTCGGGGTAGTCAGCCGCAAGAGGCGAAATGCCCATCATAACCTCGATAGCACCCGTACCGTCATCAACAACCATGGAGCGATAGTAGTTCTCCTCGGCATCCGACGACACAACGCGCCCCACGACCACCACATCGTGTTCAACCTTATGGGGATGTGTTCCTATGATTCGAGATTTAAGTTCCGAGACCGTGATTGTGGGCGTCGGCAGCTTAGGACATATATGAGGCTTGTCAGCCACATTATAGCAACTGACAAGCACAAAACATAGTATTATGTATAGAATATTCCTAATCATTAGCCGACCTCTTAGCCTCGACCCACGAGTCCTTCAAGCCGAGGAAGTAAAGGATACCATCAAGGCCAACCGTAGAGAGCGACTGACGCGCATTCTCACGCACCTTTGGCTTTGCATGGAAGGCAATACCAAGACCTGCAATATTGAGCATCTGAAGGTCGTTGGCTCCATCACCCACAGCCACAGACTGCTGAATGTCGATATTCTCGAACTGACACAAAAGACGCAACAGCTCTGCCTTACGTGCGCCATCGACAATCTCACCCTGATAGCGTCCCGTGAGCTTGCCATCCTCAACCTCAAGGTCGTTGGCATAGACATAGTCGAAACCAAAGCGACGCTTCAGGTAGTTGCCGAAGTAGGTAAATCCACCCGAAAGGATTGCAGTTTTATAACCCACGCGCTTGAGGATTGTCATCATGCGATCGACACCTTCGGTGATTGGCAGGTTGACGGCAATATCCTCCATGACACTTACATCAAGACCCTTCAACAACGCCACGCGCTGCTCGAAGCTCTCGCGGAAGTCTATCTCGCCACGCATAGCGCGCTCGGTAATCTCTCGCACCTGCTCGCCAACACCGGCACGGTCTGCAAGCTCGTCGATAACCTCCGTACGGATAAGCGTTGAGTCCATATCGAAACATATCAGACGGCGCGAACGGCGGAAGATGCCATCCCTCTGGAACGAAATATCGACATCGCCCTCCTTGGTAATCTTCATCAACTCATTCTGGAAGTGACTCTTGTCTGAGAGCGTACCACGCACCGAGAACTCGATACTTGTCTTTGGCGCACGCTCATCCTCATCGAGGGGCATACGACCCGTCAGGCGGTTGATATCATCGATATTTAGCTCTGCCTCTGAGATAAGCTGTGTGACACGCGATATGTGCTCGGCAGTAATCTTACGACCAACGAGCGTGAGGATATAACGGTTTTTACCCTGTCCCGTAACCCAACGGCGATACTCATCCTCATCAATGGGCGTAAATCGAATCTGAATATTCATCTCCGACGCCTTGAAGAGCAACTCCTTCATAATCTGACCCGAGCGCTCGGCAGTAGTCATAAATAGGATGCCGAGGGTCAGCGACTGATGAATATTCGACTGACCGATGTCGAGGATAAAGGCGTCGTGACGCGCAAGAATACCAGTCAATGATGATGTCAGACCGGGCTTATCCTCTCCTGAAATGTTTATCTGTATAATCTCTATCTTGTCACTCTTCATACTAAAATACACACTTTATTATATCACAACCACAAATATACGAAATTTTGCTTTACGATGTAACGCTACATAACCATAAAATTGCATCTACGTGGCAACTTTCGGGTGAGAAGTAATGATATTTGCGAAAAATAGTTAACTTTGCGACGTTAAAACTTTTGAACGTTCAATTAAAGCAAATTTTATAGCTATGGAATTAAAGGATATTTTGGCTATCTCGGGTCAGCCCGGCCTCTTCAAGTATGTGGCACAGTCACAGCGTGGCGTTATCGTGGAGTCGCTCCTCGATGGTAAGCGCATGAACGCTTCGGCAACATCACGCGTAAGCGCACTCACCGAGATTTCTATGTTCACTGAGGGTGAGGATATTCCACTTGCAGATGTATTCACAAACATCTGGAACTACACCGAGGGTAAGGAGGCTATCTCACACAAGGAGTCTGCAGAGAAGATTCAGGCAGAGTTCGCAAATGTATTGCCCGAGTACGATCGTGATCGCGTTCACGTTTCAGACATGAAGAAGTGCTTTGCATGGTACAACCTCTTGGTTAAGGCAGGCTTCACAGAGTTCAAGTTGCCCAGCTACGACAACGAGGAGGGTGCAGAGGAGTAATCCCACAAACGCCAAAGACGATAGAAGAGTGTCCCGCGGGTCACTCTTTTTTTTTGGAATATGATGAAAAGATTATTACCACTGACCAAAGCGACAGAGCTAATTTCTTGTCAGAGTGGTGCATATGTGTCGCTGACATGAGAAATCCCCACGACCTAATTTCTTGTCAAAAGTCGTGAGATGTGGTGGCAAATAAAAACTCCCCAGATGGGACATACAGGACGTATTTCCCATTTGGGGAGTTGAGTTTGACGCCGCAGATTGCGGCTTTTCACAAGAAATTACATGTGGATGGCGCAACCAAGAGCATCCTCCGCCGCCTCCATCACTGCCTCGTGCATCGAGGGGTGTGCATGGATTGTGCGTGCGATGCGGTGTGCATTTACGCCAAGCACCTTAGCAAGCGTAGGCTCGCCAATCATCTCCGTTACATTGTGGCCCACGAAGTGCGCACCGAGCAACTTCTCCTCAGCGTCGAAGATGAGCTTAACGAAGCCATCACGCTCGCCCGCAGCAGTAGCCTTACCCGATGCGGTATATGGGAACTTACCCACCTTATACTCGATGCCCTGCGCCTTTACCTGCGCCTCGGTCATGCCGACAGAGG
>JAEIGA010006273.1_pt1 | contig 18099 bp, 13 predicted proteins | sample 9270691 | NCBI WGS metagenome assembly JAEIGA01 (sample SAMN17057246, study PRJNA624740) | gut metagenome | biome: biome; isolation source: fecal sample | host: Bos grunniens | place: China: Xizang | collected 2019
AAATTTTAAGGGGGGAGAAAGGCGAATATACGCAAAATTCAGCTGGGTCGTCTTTGAGCGGCGTATCCTTTTACGGTAGAATGAACGAAACGGCAAGATACCTTTCAATGCCTTTATTTATGGATTCGGCGACAAACGAAGTGTTTGCAAAAAACGCGTCGAAGTTGGATTTTAATAGAAGGTGGAAAATATTCGATTTTGACGATACGGAAATCGTTGGCGCGAACGTATGGAACGGCTTTAAGACGGGCGAAGTGTATATGACCGTAGACATTACGTCCATTCCTACGGGCGGGTCGATTCTTGTAAAAACGATAAACGGACAGTCGCTTGATAAAAAGTTTTTAGAAATGGAAACGGTGCCGAGTATAGCTGTGGATTGCGGGGAATACAGCGAAACCGCATTACCCTTTGGGAAAGCGGGTGAAAATAATTATTATCCTGTTTTTCCTGCTCTTGCCTATACGGCTTGCGAAGGAATTTTACCCAATTTGAACGCAGTTGTTTATTACGGTTTACATCAACAACCTATCCCTATTAAAAACAACCGTTTCAAAACGGAAAAGGACGGCGAGTATTTTATCAAATATACAGCGACGTCGGAATATGGTGGAACGGCAACAAAAACGTTGTCCGTAACGGTTAAGAACGAATACGACGAAACGTTAAATTATCAGATTAACAATAAAATCCCTTCTAGCGTACCTTACGGAACAGAAAAAGTGTATTTATATGAAGGGGAAGCGAATGGTGGTTTTGGTTCGATAAACGTTGAAACGAAAGTAATTGCTCCTAATGGAGAGGAAACACAAATTATAAAAGACGGATTACTTTCCTATTTTAATCCGTCGGCGGTGGGCGTTTATAAGGTCGAATATACTATTACGGACATAACAGAAACGTTGCTTTGTAAAACTTGGGAAATTAGCGTGGTTGCAAATGGAGAACCCATTTTAAGCAACGTATATATTCCCGATGCTATTCGTGTAGGGTATCCTATGCAATTTGCAGGAGCAACGGCAAAAATAAAAACGAAAACCGAAGAAAAACAAGTGGGCGTACAGGTGCTTGTTGACGGGGTTGCGTTGGATGAGACTTTGCAATACGTTCCCGCTAAAGCAGGGGAAATAACGGTAGAATATAGAGCTGTTAATCCTAACGACGAAACGAAATGCACAGTACAGACGAAAAAGGTACAAGTACTTGGAAAGAACACGAACGCTTATTTCTCGTCTTATTTTAAGGCAGACGGTTTTACCTATGAAAGTGCCGATATGAATTCCATTATTTACACTACGGGTGTGGTGACGAACGAAAACACTACTTCTTCGTTGTATTTTGCAAACGAGTTAAATGCTGCGACGATGTCTATTGGTTTTGATTTGGTTTCGGAATATAATGACGTTTACGGAATTGCCGTTACCTTCTACGATGCGATGGATGCGGATGTTTCAATTCGTTTGGAAATTAGAAATATAGACGGTATTCCTGTTGTTTATCAAAATGGAATACGCTTGTCGTCGATGGCAGGAAGTTTTAACGGAACGGAAAAAACTGCCTTGCGTGTAAACATTGATTCCGATACGTGGTTGGTGACGGATGGTTCGGGGGCAACGCTCGGAAAGGTGCTTTATACCGAAAACGGGGCTACGTTTACAGGTTTTTCAAGCACGGGCGTATACGTTCGTTTAGAAGCGTTGCAACCGACAGGGGAAGTAAAATTAAAACTTTACGATTTATTCAATCAAACGCTTTCAAATGACAGCGACGATTGGACCGCACCGAGTTTTGTATTCTCGCACAAAACAGCCACGACATCGTATCACTCTTTGGGTGAAGAAATTGTCGTGCCAGCGGCTAAGGCTTATGACGTAATGAGTTGCGTTAGCTCGTTAAAATTATTGGTTGTTGCACCTAACGGGGAAACGGTGTATAACGGCGCGATTGACAAAGATTATGTATTCAAAGCTATGCAGTATGGAACGTATTACGTGACGTATACGGCGGAAGACGAAAATATGAATCCAAGCGAAGTAAAGCAGTCGATAGAAATTCCCGACGAAGAAGTGCCTACTGTGCATGAAGTGTATATTGATAAGGTTATTTTCTCGCTTGGTGAAACATTGAAACTTCCTTCTTTTACAGCTACAGACAATTATGACAAGAATCCCGAATGTTATGTAACGGTAATAGAGCCCACGGGACAATATAAGATAGTGATGGGTAATAATTATACGTTCAGTAAAACGGGGAAATACGTATTGCGGTTTGTAGCGATAGACGATAATATGAATTTTAGTTATCGCGAAATAACAGTGATGGTGACGGAGGGCTGATTATGAAAATTAAAAAAAGATTTTTAGCTTTGACATTGGTGGCAGTTGCGCTTTTTACAACTGGTTGTCATGGTTGCATGGGGGAGGTGACTCCTGATTCTTCGATCGATAATAATGAACCGACAACGGAATTAACAGTAGCGAAAGATAAAAACGGTGGGGATTTGTACGTTGCGCAAAACGGGCAAACCAAATACAAAATCGTCGTTCCTGCCGATGCAGACAATTATGAAACGTTTGCCGCAAAAGAACTTGTTTCGGTGCTTGCAGATGCGGCGTATTGTGAAATGCAAGTAATTGCCGATACGAACGTTGCCTACGATAATACGCAATATTATATTAGCATTGGCAACACTTCCTTGCTTGCTACAGCTCAGCAAAAGGAAGTTGTGGAACTTTCTCACGAGGAATTAGGGGAAAGCGGTTCGGTTGTTTGTCTTGACGGAAATAACCTGTTCCTTGCCGGTTGTACGGGATACGGTACGTTAAACGCGGTTTATAATTTTTTAAGCTATGAAGTTGGCTATGAAGTATTTGCAGTAGATGAAATTTATTACGAATATAAGTCGGTTGTACCAATGTTGGATTTTGGGGTGACAAAAGATTTTTATAATTCGGATTATAGAATTATTCAATATGCTGCAGTGCATAGTGTTGCGAGTGTTTATGATGCGGCAAGGCTTGGCGTTTTAGCTTCCAAGAACGGTGGGAATACGTTCGACGGACCTATCTATGCGACATGGCTGCATTCCTTAAAAACGATAATCCCTGCGGAAACGTCGCCAGAGGGTTGGTGGATTAACGGGCAGGTTTGTTTAACGAATACGGATGTTATTAATGAGGTTGCAGAAAGATGTAAAACCTATTTAGATAAATATCCTGATGCGTATTATTTGATGCTCGGTTGCAATGATAAATCGTCTTCGTGCAATTGCGACGTTTGTTTAGAAAAAGCGCAAGCTTGTGGCGGTCAGGGTGGCGTGATGCTTTCTTTTTGTAATGCGGTGTCCGAAAAGTTGGAAGGCTATCTTCAAGAGCACAATCGAGAAATTATGATTATGGGGTTGATGTATCTTGCTTACGAGGGTGCGCCCGCAAAATGGGATAGTGTAAGCAACGGATACGTGCCTATTTCGGAAGAAATGAAAGCGAGAGATAACGTCGGCGCATTTCTTTGTTTCCCGTCTGCGTGTTACGGTCATGCTTTGGATGACCCTGATTGTAGCAACAACGCGGGGCAATTGAAAAAATTACAAATGTGGGCGGCTTGTACCGATTATTTGGGTTGCTATTTGTATTACGAAGATTATAACAACTATTTTCTGTATTATAATGCGATTAGTACTTATCAAAGCTATGCCGAACAACTGCAAAAATACGGGTGTAGACTGGGCTTCATGCACGGCGGCGAAAATGCGTATTCTCCTTTTTCCGATTTAGAATTATATCTTTTATCGAAACTTTGGAAAGATGCGAACGCCTATGACGTGAACGAGTTGACGCAAAGGTTTATGAAACAATATTATAAATGCGCGGCAACTCCAATGCTTGAATATTACGACGCAATCCGTATGCAAATGAACGTGATAGGACAAATCAACGGTCAACAGTGTGTAAACTGTTACGACGCATTTCCCGAATACAGCAAGAAAGACCATTGGAGCTTGACGGCGCTTGAAAACTTACTTGCGATTTTGGAAAAAGCTTACGTTGAAATTGACAATTCCGTATATGGCGCAGAGATTAAAGAAAAATTGCGTATTAGAGTATTGGCGGAAGAGTTTAATATTCGATATTTTAGATATGGTTTTTATAAGGATATGTTTACCGTAGCGGAGCTTGCGGCAGAAGTGTCGTATTTACGGGAAAACGCAAAGCTGTTAGGGATAACTTTACAATCGGAAGGAATTCCTTTTGGCGTATAAGGAGAGAGAGATGAAAAGAAGAAATAAATTATTATGGTTGCTTTCTAGTATATGCGCTTTAACCTTTACAATGGGATTTGTCGGATGTAAAATCGACCCCGAGGGTGTTTCCGTGCCAGATGCAACGATAACAAATTTGAGCGAGTTATACTTAGAAAAAGATTGCGTACAGCTTAATTTGGGTGAAAGTTATCAAATTCGTTTGTCGAAAAATGAACAAGCGACGTACAAAAGTGAAAACGAAACGGTTGCTACGGTAAGTTCGACGGGAGAAGTCGTTGCAAAATCCAAAGGCGTAACGGAAATTATCGTGAATACAAACGAAAAAACGTTAAAACTTTTCGTTGTGGTTTACGAGAAAGAAGCTACGGTAAATCTTTCATTTGAGCGAGCGGAAATAGTCCTTGTTGCAGGGAGTAGCGTTTACGTAAGCTATACGTTAGATGCGGAAAAAGAAGTAGAAAATGCAATTCCAACGTTTACACCCATGGACGACGAAGTCGCAACCGTACAATACGTAGCAAATCAAACGGTAGAAATTCAAGCAAAAGACGTTGGCAGTACTAATATTTATGGTACAGTAGAAGGCTCGCTTGCGTGCTTGCGGGTGCAGGTTATCGAAAGCAAGTTGGTGGAAACGACGGTGGACAATGCGCCGAGTGGCTACGAAAATACCCCTGTATACGTGAAGAGTTTTGAAGAAACGAGAGAGTTCGACGGCGAATATTCTTCGCCTGCAACGCATGCGGTTGAAATCGTAACGGAAGAAATTGGAAACCCGCAAGAAGAAGGTTTTACGCTTTTTGGAAGATATGACGGGTTTACCCAAACGGAAGCGAATTTGGGACTTGAAAATCGTTTTGCCTACGGATTTATTGCGGTAATTTATAACTCGGATAATAATTATTATCAAAAGAAAATACTTTCGCCGCAAAAAATTTACGCTGTGGAAGCGGACGACGACGGAAAATTCGGCGTAATGTTAAACGATATTCCGCAAGCGGATATAGGTTTTTACGCGTTTGCCGAATATGCGGAAGACGGCGAAATTAAAACGATTGTTTCTACGGAAAGACTGTTGTTTGGGGACGATAAAGTAGCTATCGCCGCAATTGACGGTGTAAACGATATTTTGACGTTGCATCAATCGAGATACGTCAATGGGTTGTATTTTGCACATGGTAAAGTTTATCCTGATAACGTGACGGCAAGCGAAGCGAATAAGGCGATAACGGATAAAAACGACGTTGAAAAAACGGCGATTTACCAATACGACGTAGATATCGAAACGCGAACGAACAATGACGCGGTCACATATCGACCCGTGATAGGTATCGATTTCGACTACACGGCAGAAGAACTTACGGAGTGGAAAAACCGTGGGCTTACTAAATTCCGCTTTACGTTTATGATGCAAGGCGACGAAGGCGATCAAAACTATCGTTTAGTGAGAAATATGCGCGTATTGAGCGGTATCCATAAGACCGATGATTATACTTTTAGTGAAGCAACCTACACGGAAAAAACGGTAGACTTTAACGAATGGATTACGGTGGAAATTGATATCGAAACGATAATCGACTGGTTTGAGTACGTTGATGCAACGGCGATGAATGCAGAAGCATATAAAAATCAAACTGACTATTCTTACTATACAGAATTTTCCGGAGCGATTAAATGTATTCATTCGCTTATTCAAATGAATAATAGAACCGACGTTGCGAATGCGAATGATGTATGCCTTAGACATAACTATACAGTTTACGTGGCGGAATGCGCGTTTATTAAATAATAAAAAACCGTTGCGCAACCAACGGAAAAAATAAAAAGGAGATTTTTATATGAAGGGTAACTATCAACAACTACTTATGCGGATTATTGTATTTCCCGAGAACGATTGCATAAAGACTTCGGGCGAAGTACAGTACGACACTGTCACAGGCGATGCGTATTTTAAGGACTATTGGGATTAAGAAGGAGGAATGAAACATGAAAAAATCATTGAAAAAAATTCTGGGACTTATGGCAATATGTGCTTGCTCTGTTAGTGTAGGCGTTGGCTTAATGCAAAAAGAAACGGCAAAGGCGGACGCAGATGTGGATGCGGTCACGGTTGAAAACTTAGAAACGTTTGCAATGTACGGCGGTGCTTCTACGCGTTTGAACGAACCGTACGGTTTGCGTTTTACGACGGAGATTAGCGCAAGCGAATACGCAGGTTTGGTGAAAGAATACGGAGAAGAAGAGCTTTCGTTCGGTACGTTAATTGCGCCGTTAGATTTGTTGGAAAACGGCATAGCCTCGCTTACTGTGGAAAATGCGCAAGTTAAGGACGAGATTGCTAATTTGCCTAGGAAACATTGGTCGAGTGAAGACGGTGTAAACGTAAAATATTTCAACGCGGCAATTACGGATATCAAGGAAACCAACCTTTCAAGAAAATTTGCGGCGATAAGCTATCTTACCGTAGGCGACACGACGGTGTACGCGGATACGGATAGATATAATAAAGAAGTTTATCATAGAAGTATTCTCGACGTGGCGGATGCCGAAACGAAAGACCCCGAATGGCTTGCCAATGCCGATGAAGACGAAAAAACTTTTGTTGAAAATACGTTAAGCAAAGGCGTAGATTTCTCGGATAGAATTTTGTTCGTTACGGCTAATAAAACCGACCCCCAATCAACAGCGCAAAGAAAAAACGAAGGTATGGAATATTCGACGGGGCTTTCAGAAGATGTGACGTTGACGCGTAATGGGGTGTCGGAGACGAAAACGGCGATTGCGTCGGTGCAAGTTTCCGAATATAGTGGCATATTGAACGGCAATGCCGTTAACGTGGCATTCCGTTTCGCTCCTGATTTCTCAAAGACCAATCTTCAAAGAATGAAAGAGATGGGCTATGCAACCTTCCGCGTGACGTATGGAGTAGACGGTGAGCAAAGCGGAGGCTTCGAGCCGACGTTAGTTGCGGGCGGTACGTATACGGCGAAGGACGATAGCAGCACTTACCGTTATACCAATAAATGGTACACCTTGGATTTTGATATCGACGTATTACTTGAAGCGGAAGATCTTTTGGCGGCAAACTCGGAGACGTACGTTCTTAATCCGCTTATAAAAATGCATTCGGTTCAAAGCAACGGTGCGTACACGGTATATTTTGCGGAAATCGGCTTTGTGAAAGAAGTAAAAGGTATGACTGCAACCGCAACGATTATAGACAGTGCGGAAAAGAGCCTTGAATTAACAGAACAATCGCAATACGTTGGTATGCCTGGGGTATATACGGTGCAGGTTGATTTAAGTCAAAGCGAATACGCGCATTTGTATAATGCAACGCTCGTAAAAGACGGTGAAGAAGTAATCGACTTGAAAGGCTTAAACGGCGTTGTCGATCTTGAAATAGGGCAATACGTATTAAAGGTAGAGCCTATGTTGCCGATGGACGTAGACGCAAGCTTTACGTATGCGTTTAGCGTCGAAGGAGAATTGACGAGCGTTTCCGCTATTAACGACGTAAACGATATCTTGACGTTGCATCAAACAAATAATTTGAACGGTTTGTTTTATGCAAACGGTATTGTTTTCCCTGATAACGTGACGGCAAGTGAAGTGAATACTACCGTTGCCGATAAAAACAGCGTTGCAAAACAAGCTCTTTATCAATACAACGTAGATATCGAAAAGCGTGGGGAACAGAACTATAATAAATTGAGCAATCGACCCGTGATAGGTATCGATTTCAAATACACGGCGGATGAGCTTATCACTTATAAAGAGCGTGGACTTACCACATTCCGCTTTACGTTTATGATGCAAACGTCGGACGACGCAGGGCGTCAAGCGAGAATACTTCGCGTGTTGAAGAGTATTGATGATATTTCGAATGACTACTCGCTTTCGAATGCGACGTATGAGACAAAAGAGGCGAGTATGAACGAATGGATTACGGTTGAGTTTAATATTGAAACGATAATCAATTGGTTGGATTATATTGACGCAACGAAATTGGACGCAAACGCGTTTAATGCCGATAATAATTCTTATAACGTTGCGTTTTCAGAAGCTATTAAAGGTATTCATTCGCTTATCCAAATGGATGCTGCTGTGACAGGGAACGCAGGTAAGCTTTTGAGCAATTACACAGTTTACGTAGCGGAATGTGCGTTTGTTAAAGAATAAAACAAGGAGTGTTTATGCGGAAGAGCGAAACATCTCTTCCGCATAAATAAAATTATGAAAAAATTTTTGAGTATTATGTTGGCTTGTTTATGCCTTTTCTTGTTTGTCGGCTGTAAAGGTGCGAAAAGCGAAAGCAAAGGTGGAGAGCAAGAGCAAAGAAAAGATTTAGCGCTTTTAGATTATACAAACGCCGAATGCATAACTTTGGAAAAGTTTTATTTGCCGTTGGATTCCGCCGAACGCTATTGCCCTGTGGAAACGGTGAACAAAGAAATTAACGACGGGCAAACGGCGATAAAAGCGGTGCGAAAAATGAGCGTGAAAGCCATTGACAAAACGGCAAACAATCTTTATCACGGCTTTTTTATGCATTGTAAATATACGCAAGACGAATTAGCGAAGTTAAAAGAAGAAGGATATAAAACCATTTTTTTTCCTGTTTATGTAGAAGTGGATGCGGTAGGTTCTATTGAATTGCATCGTGGCATTTTTTCAGGTGGACAGAATATAAACAATTTGGATCAAGTGGTATATTTTAACACTTGGACGGTGCTTTATTATCCGTTGACGTGGCTTGTAGACGATTACGGGCAAATAAACGATAATTTTAGGTTTACCTTTTTCAATGCGCAACCAAACGTTGATTATACGTTTTATTTAGGCGAAATTTATATAAAATAGGAGAGAAGTATGGAAACGGAACGCGGGTATTTTGGCGTAATGCTGGACGTGTCGAGAAATGCGGTAATGAGTGTTGACGAATTAAAACGCTTTATTTGCGTTTTGGAAAAACTCGGGTATAATTGCTTGCAATTATATATGGAGGACACGTACGAAATTGTGGAAGAACCGTTATTTGGGTATTTGCGCGGTAGATATACGAAACAGGAGCTTCGTGAAATAGACGGCTTTGCAAAAGAGCATAATATTGAGTTGATGCCTTGCATACAAACACTCGCGCATCTAAATCAACTTTTTAAGTTTCCTAAATACGACGAAGTAAGAGATATCGCGGATATATTGCTCGTGGGTGAAGAAAAGACGTATGCGCTTATCGAAAATATGTTCAAAAATATTTCGGACGCGTTTTCTACCCGTAAAGTACATATCGGTATGGACGAAGCGCACTTTTTGGGCTTGGGGAAATATTTGGATAAAAACGGTTATCGCGAACGGTTTGATATATTATTAGAACATCTAAACCGAGTGTGCGAAATTGCAAAAAAATACGGGTTTGAGCCGATTATGTGGTCGGATATGTTTTTCCGTCTTGCATTTCAAGGGAAGTATTATCAAAAAGGTGGTGTAATTCCCGACGAAGTGAAAGCGCGCGTGCCTGAAAGTATCGAGCTTGCGTATTGGGAATACGATTCAAAAGAAAAGGAAGTTTACGACGAAATGTTGGATATGCATTTTTCGTTTAACCGTGAAACTTGGCTTTACGGAGGGGCTTGGAAATGGGGCGGTTTCCATTCAGGAAACGTGCATGCGTTTTCTGCGATACAAACGGCAATAAAAGCGTGTCAAGAAAAAAGCGTTAAACATTTTATGATTACCCTTTGGGGGGACGACGGAAACGAAACGCCGGTGTATGCCGTTTTGCCTGCGCTTACCTATGCGTCAGAATGTTATAAAGGGAATTTTGAGATAGAAAACGCAAAAGAAAAATTTGAAGCGTTATTTCATGAGCGTTGGGATGATTTTTTATTGTTCGATTTGCCTATCCCTGATACCGTTGCAAAGCACCCCGCTGTCAAAGAAATCGTGAGCGGGGCAAAAGAATGGTTGTATAACGATTATTTTTTAGGGAAGTTAGATAGCTCTTTATCGGGTACGGGAAAAGAACGGGAAATTTATGCGGAGCTTGCGGAAAAATTAAAAAAAGCAACGAGCCGTAGCAGTAAGTACAAATATATATTCCGTTCTTACTATTGTCTTTGTAGACTTATGGAAATAAAGTGCGATTTAGGATATCGTACTCGAACGGCTTATCAAAAGAGAGATAAAAACGCATTAAAAGTATTATTGAAAGAGTATGACATTGTTTTGAGAAGATTGCGCTTGTTTGAAAAAGCGTTTCGAGAAATGTGGATGACGGATAATAAGCCGCACGGTTTTGACGTTCAAGAAATTCGGCTTGGCGGCGTAGTGGCAAGAACGAAAAGTTGTTTGGCGCGAATTACCGATTTCCTTGCAGGGAAAACGGAAAAAATTGAAGAGTTGGAAGAAAAAACCGTTGATTATTTTACGGGTGGCGAGCCGCAACGGCAAATGATGATTTGTAATTCCTACGCACTTTTAGCATCGGTCAATGTTTTTTGAGCAATAAAAAGAAAGAAGTTTGGCATAGAGGAATAGAAAAAAATGAAACTGTCAGAAGTAGATAAAACATATAAATTTGTCAGCGCGGATGAATGTGGCAATTTGCAAGTGTTTGATATTCAACAAGCCCCGTTTTCTATATACGGAGTATTTTATGAGGCAGGGCAATATAAACGCATGCCGAAAACAGTCGCTGAAAGTGTGAGTGAAGGTGTGGACATTTTACATACCATGACGGCTGGCGGACGGGTTAAATTCCGTACGAATTCTCAAGCAGTCGCGTTATTTGTAGAGGAAGAAACGTATCAACTTCCCAATCAAGCGCTTATAGGATCTTCGGGGTTCGAAATTTTCGCGGACGGGAAATACGTGAAATCGGTATTTAAGCCGTTGGACGGAAAAAATTTGGTAAAGCAAAAGTTTAGTTCTTATGTTCGCTTTAACACGAAAAAATGGCGAGAGATAGAAATTTATTTCCCCTTATATTGTCGTGTTTTTGAAGTGTTGGTAGGAATTGATGAACATGCGTTATGTTCGCAGAGCAAGGGCTATAAATCGGGTAAGCCTATCGTATATTACGGTTCGTCCATTACGCAAGGCGCATCCGCTTCTAAACCAAGTACTTCGTATCAAAGTTTTATCCAGCGTTGGTCGCATAGAGATTATATAAATTTGGGTTTTAGCGGAAATTGCAAAGGCGAACAGACAATGCTGGATTATATCGCAAGCTTGGAAATGAGTGCGTTCGTATTGGATTACGATTATAATGCGGAAACGGTAGAGCATTTAAGAGCAACCCATTTAAATTGTTATCAAAGCATACGAGAAAAACATCCAAATATTCCGATTATTATGCTTTCCCGTCCTGAGGCAAATAAAACAGCCGAGTCGATGGAAAGACGGGATATTGTAAAAGCAACGTATACGTATTCCTTGAATAGTGGGGATAAAAATACGTATTTTATTGACGGGCATACTTTATTTGGAAATAAGGATAAGGATATTTGCACGATAGACGGTTGTCATCCTACCGATTTGGGTTTTTATAGAATGGCAAAACGCATATATACAGTATTAAAAACTGCATTTAAGAATAAAGAAGAAGAAATATGAAAAAATTTAAAATAGCAATATTTGAGAATAAAGGAGAAGAAATATGAAAAAATTTAAAATAGCAATCATCGGCGTAGGAGGTCGAGGTGAAGGATTATATAGAGTAGCGTTAAAATATCGTAAAGACGTAGAGTTTGTAGCCGTTTGCGACGAATATATGGACCGTTGCGAATACGTGGCAAAAAAAATGCAAGAGGACGGTTTTGCTTGCCCGAAACAGTATACGGATTACAAGGCGTGTATAGACGAAAACGTTTTGGACGCTGTGGTTGTGGCAACTGCTTGGGAAGCGCATATCAAGGTAAGTATTTACGCAATGGAAAAAGGCGTAGCCGTCGCTTGCGAAGTGGGCGGCTCGTACAGTATTCAACAACTTTGGGAGCTCGTCCGTTGCTACGAACGCACGAAAACGCCCATTATGATGCTTGAAAACTGTTGCTACGGTCAGCTTGAAATGCTTGCGCTCAATATGAAGCGTTTAGGCGTTTTGGGCAAAATTGTCCATTGTGACGGCGGGTATAGACACGATCTTCGCTATATATTCCAATCCTACGTGGATAGCGGACATTACCGCGCTATCGAATATTTACACCGTAACGGGGACAACTATCCCACGCACGACGTAGGTCCTATCGCCAAGCTTCTCGATATCAACTGCGGCAACCGTTTCCTTTCGTTGGTTTCCGTTGCGTCCGCTTCTTTCGGTCCGCAGGAAGTTATCGAAAATATGCGCCTTGAAGAAACGCAAGCGGAGGATTGGATAAACATTAAGGATGGCAGAAAAGAACGCTACGAAGCACTTAAAAACAAGCGTTTTTGCCAAGGTGATATCATCACGACCATTATCAAATGCGCGAACGGCGAAACGGTAACGCTCACGCTTGATACCACGCTTCCTAGATACTACTCACGTGATTTTTCCGTCTACGGCACGAAAGGTATGATCAAGGAAGAAAACCGTTCCGTGTTTATCGACGAAGATATGAAAGACAAAGAGCATGGGCCTTGGAAAGACAATTTCAACAACGTCGACCAATATTACGAAAAATATAACCACCCCGTATGGAAAAATTACAAACCGGGACAAGAAGGACACGGCGGTATAGACAAACTCGTGTTCGACGGATTTTTCAACGCGCTTGATAAAGGTGAGCCTATGCCTATCGACGTGTACGATATGGCTACGTGGATGTGCATTACCACGTTGTCGGAAGAATCTATCGCCACGGGTAACGCGGTTGCCTTCCCCGACTTCACGGACGGTAAATGGATTTTAAGAGAAAATCATTTCGAGGAGTAAACGAGTGAAAAAAGGCAAATACGATATCGTATATGATAAAAGCCTACAATCTTGGGACGAGGCGTTGCCACTTGGCAACGGGAAACTCGGTTGCCTTATTTACGGCGACGGTGGTCCGTTGAAACTAGGGATAGACAGGGTGGATTTATGGGATTTACGCGTAAATCCCACTACGCAGGAGACAGGCTTTAACTATCAAAATCTTGTCAAACTTGTAAAAAGCGGTGATGAAAAAGATTGGGGAGAATATCGTCGTTTATTTGAGCGTATTTTTTTGGGTACACCCTATCCGGCAAAATTGACGGCAGGGCGTATCGAGCTTGATTTTGGCAAGAAAACGGAGAACGTGAAATCGCGCGCATCCTTAAAAACGGCTATTGCAAACGTAGAAGTAGATAACGGAGAGACGGGGAAAATAGAAGCGTTTATGTCGGCGACTCGTTTTGTCGGCGTTGCGCGTGTTTACGGGCAATTTCATTTAGATTTACATATTCCTTGTTATATATCCGGCGACGAGAACGGGGAATGGCATAACGGTTCTGGTATCGGCAAAAAGGAAGCGGACGGGTGTTTGCGTTATCCGAAAGCTGAAATTGTTAAGGCTGGGGAATATACTTATTACAATCAAAGCACAAAAACGGATTTTTCCTACGGTATCGTAGTATTGCAAAAGCAATTTAACGAATACAGTGAATTGTATTTCACAATATCTACAAGTAAAGATAATGAGAATTTTATTGAAAACGCAAAGATAGAGCTTGAAAAGATTAGCCAAATCGGTTATGAGCAATTAAAGCAAGAGCATATTGCTTGGTGGAAAAAATATTGGGCGAAATCGGAGATTTGTATTCCAGACAAATTATTGGAAAAAACGTATTACAGGAGTTATTATCTTTTTGCGTCATGTTCGCGAAAGGGTTTTTATCCTATGCCATTGCAAGGGGTTTGGACGGCGGATAACGATAGTTTGCCGCCGTGGAAGGGAGATTACCATCACGACACGAATACGGAATTGTCCTATCAATCTTACTTAAAAGCCAATCGTTTGGAAGAAGGGGAAGTATTCGTAGATTATTTATGGTCGTTTAAATCGACCTTTGAACGGTTTGCAAAAGAATTTTACGGCGTAGAAGGTCTGTTAATCCCGTCGTGTTCGACGTTAGACGGCAAAGCGATGGGTGGCTGGGCGCATTATTCGCTTTCTCCCACAATGACGATTTGGGCGGCACAAAGCTTTGACGAATATTATTTATATACGGACGACGAAGAATTTTTAAGAACGCGCGCTTATCCGTTTTTTCAAGAGGTTGGCGAGGCGATTTACGGATTATTAGAAGAAAAAGACGGAAAATTATATTTGCCTTTATCCTCGTCGCCTGAAATTTTTGATAATACGCGTGCGGCGTATTTACAGCCGAATAGTAATTTTGATTTGGCGTTGCTGAGATATTTGTATCAAACGCTGATAAACTATGCCGAGATTTTAAGGGAAGACGAAACAGAGTATCGGGATATTTTATCGAGACTTGACGATATTGCTTTGGATGACGGCGTTATACTGCTAGATAAAACGCAACGCTTGGAAGAATCGCATAGGCATTTTTCGCATTTGATGTGTTTGTATCCCTTACATTTAATCAATTACGATACGGAAGAAAACAAGAAAATATACGAAAATGCGCTGTTTGAAATAGAGCGTTTGGGTAGTGGTATGTGGGTTGGCTTTTCCTTTGCTATGTGTGCGCAAATTTATGCGATGGCATATAAAGGGAACGCTGCATATGAAAAGCTTTATCAATTTACAAACGGCTTTGTAGCGGATAACGGATTTCACTTAAACGGTGATTTCAAGCATTACGGCTATACGACCTTTCACTATCGTCCGTTTACGCTGGAAAGCTTATTTGGATACTGTGATGCGTTGCAAGAAATGCTTTTGCAAGAACATCAAGGGTATTTGCATATTTTTCCTGCTATTCCTGATAAATGGAAAGAAGGTGACGTTTCTTTTAAAGATTTACGCTCTTACGGCGGAATACTTGTAAGCGCGACGCTTAAAGAAGGAAAGGTAAAAGAGGTGAATTTGAAAGCCCAAAAAACGAGGGATATTTGTTTGAAAAATCCGTTTGGGGTAGGGCAGGTATGCGTTGAATCGGAAAACGGACAAAGCGTTTTGAGCGACGATGCCGGATATATTCGTTTCAAATTAACCAAGGGTACAACCAAATTATTTACAAAAGATTATTAAAAAATATAGGATAGAACGAGATGCGAAAAATAGTGGCGATAGGAGATTCTATTACGCGCGGTACACATACGGAAGGCGGGGAAAGCAGTCCGCCTTCTGTGGATGTTCCCAATTTTGCGCAGTTGGTCAAAGATGAGGAGCTTATAAAAATTGAATTTAAGCAAGAGCAAACCTTGGAAATAAAATAAAGATTTGTATAGCGCATATAAAGATAATAGGCTCAAAATAATGATTAAAAAAATGTATTTTGGAAATTATAGATTTACCTTATGTAGATAAAAAAAGGGTGTACTTGTCGGGAATTAGTATGGGCGGCTATGCGACTTGGCAAATATTACAGTCTTTGCCTACACAATTCGCTGCGGCGATTATTTGTTGCGGTGGAGGGATGTACTGGAATGCAGGCAGAATTCAAACGCCCGTTTGGGTTTTTCATGGCGAGAAGGATGAAACCGTTTTCATCGAAGAATCTCAAAAAATGATAAAGGTGTTAAAAGATTACGGTATAGAAACACGGGAAACGTATTATCCAGATGTATCGCATAACTGTTGGACGAATGCGTTTGTAAATGATGCGGTTTACGAATGGTTGCTAGAGCATGTAAATAATCGAAAGGATTGAAAATTAAGGAGATATCAACAGTCAAAAATATATAGAAGGAGGAATAATTATGTTAAAAGGAATATCTAAAATTATATCACCCGAACTTTTGAAGATTTTATGTGAAATGGGACACGGTGACGAAATTGTGATAGCTGACGGTAATTTTCCTGCTGAAAATTACGGAAAAAGAGTTGTTCGCGCAGACGGTATCGCTGGCGTAGAGATGTTGAAAGCGGTGTTGTCTTTAATTCCGTTGGATACTTATGCAAGTGAAAATTTTATGCTTATGCAAACGGTGGAAGGCGACCCTAAACCAAGTATTTGGGGAGAGTATTTTGAAGTGGCAAGTAAGCTGGATGATAATTTGAAAAAAGGCTATTTGGAGCGTTTTGCTTTCTATGAACGGGCAAAAGAGGCTTATGCTGTCATTGCAACTGGGGAAGGGGCGGTTTACGCTAATATTATTATTAAAAAGGGCGTAATATGCATAGTGTAAGCCAAAAAGAATATCAAGAAATAAGATATTTGGAATTATTTCCTGAACGCAAGAATGATAAAAGCCCGTCTTAATTTATTTGCACGGCGCAGGGGAACGCGGTGTTGATTTACAAAAGATTAACACGCATGGACCTATTAGAGAGATGATAAACGGAAAAGTGTCGGCTGAAAATCTAATTGTTATAGCACCGCAATGCGAAGAAAAGAAAACGTGGTGAGATTACGCTGAAAGGTTATATAACTGATTTCTATGGTATATTGAGCAGCCGTTTGTTGACAAGTCAAGAGTATATTTAACAGGCAATTCTATGGGGGGATATGGGACATGGGCTTTGGCTATGTCTCATCCCGAATTATTTGCGGCGATTGTTCCTATTTGTGGTGGGGGCTTTCTTGGAATGTGGCAATGCTAAAAAATATTCCTGTATGGGCATTCCATTATGTGGGGGCAATAATGAACTACGAACTATTGGTCTGTTGTTCGTTGAAAAAATATATAAATACTCGGTTGAATTTAGTAGACAAAGAACTTTTAATTTTTAAGAATATATAAGAATAGTTTAAGTTATATTTCTAAAATCTTTTAGCGGGATTGAAAAGAGGGCATCGAGAAAACAGAGCGTAAACGAAGCGTAAATTTTTGAACAATACTAAATCCCTTTAATATAAAGGGATTTAGCGATTTTAAAAATAGGCGGTATAAGCCTGTTAATCCTTACACCCTATTGGATAGAAATTTTAGATGCGTAAATAAATAAAAAATACATTGGAGCGTTTGTGGAGCGTGTCGCTGAAAGCCTTATAAATAAAGGGCTTGAGAAGGTGACCTCGGGTTCGAATCCACCTCTGCTCACCAAATCACGGCTTTTATGCAAAAATCAATGTATAAAGCCGTGATTTTTTGCATAAGAAGATAAGGTCGTGGTGCTAACGCCACGACCTTATAAAATCCACCAGCACAGCTGGTGGGTTTTGAAAGGGAGTTGCAAATATGCAACTCCCTTTCTTTGTACAAAAAGGCGGGGCAACGTGGAAGTTGCTCCGCCTTTCGCGTATATTGATTATTCAATATCGTTGATAAAAAGAAATAACCCGAACCATTCACGGGTGGAAACCCAACGAAATTGGTTCGGATTATGTTCTTCTGGTGGACGATCAGGGACTCGAAGCCTTTGGAGTGAACTTCGGAAGTCCGCTAAAATAAAGGAGTGTAGCGATTTTTTATTGCGTTATGCCCCACGTATGCCCCAAGAAAAATAACATCAAAATTATGTTATTCTTATCGAAAAATTAATTTGTAAGTATATTGTATCTCATATGCAAATCTAAAGTGCTATTTTAGATTTGCATAATTTTTTATCATAATAATATAATTAAAAAAATATATCAAAATAATAGCAATCTCTTGACAAACAAAAGAATATGTGCTAAAATATTAGCACTATGATAAATAAATTTGATATTGGACAATTTGTAAATGCTCTTACGGAACAATCTGTTGTGAATGGAATCGTGGAAAGGGCGAAGAAAAAAAGAAAGCAGATGAAGCTTTCGCAAAAGCAGTTATC
>JAEIGA010006274.1_pt1 | contig 18098 bp, 16 predicted proteins | sample 9270691 | NCBI WGS metagenome assembly JAEIGA01 (sample SAMN17057246, study PRJNA624740) | gut metagenome | biome: biome; isolation source: fecal sample | host: Bos grunniens | place: China: Xizang | collected 2019
ACCTTGAGGGCCTCTTGCACCTTGTACACCTGCGTAACCTTGATAACCTGTAGGACCTTGAAGACCTCTTGTGCTATTAGCATTACCTTGAGCTCCTTTATATCCTTGATAACCTGTTGAGCCTTGTGTACCGGTAGGACCTTGAACACCTTGAGTACCTCTGGAACCTTGAACACCTGCATAACCTTGCGTACCGGTGGGTCCTTGAGGACCTCTCGTGCTATTAGCAGTACCTTGTACGCCTTTAAAACCTTGCAAACCGGTAGGACCTTGAAGACCTCTATCGCCTTGCACGCCTTTAATACCTTCTGCACCTTGCAAACCTGTATAACCTTGCAAACCGGTAGGACCTTGAAGACCTCTTGTGCTATTAGTAGTACCTTGTGCACCTTTAAAACCTTGCAAACCTGTAGGACCTTGAAGACCTCTATTGCCTTGCGTGCCTTTAATACCTTCTGCACCTTGCAAACCTGTATAACCTTGCAAACCTGTAGGACCTTGAGGACCGCGTGTTGAATTAGCAGTACCTTGAGCTCCTTTATATCCTTGATAACCTGTTGAGCCTTGTGTACCGGTAGGACCTTGAACACCTTGAGGGCCTCTTGCACCTTGAACACCTGCATAACCTTGTAGACCTGTAGTACCTTGCGGACCACGTGCACCGCTCGCACCTTGAGCACCTGTAGGACCTTGCGGACCTGTCGGACCTTGAGCACCACGGGCACCTTGTGCACCCCAAAGACCCGCATATCCATCATAACCTTGAGTGCCTTGAGCACCTTGTAGTGCTTCAATATCCAAACTATCTCGCAGCCATTCGTTACCATGATATACATATAGTCTACCATTATAAGCAACGACACGACCATCAAATAAACCTTCGGTAGGAAGGCTGTCAACAACCTCCACACCGAAGTTCAATAGATAGTTGCCACTCAAATCTAAATCGATAAAATGACGTTTCTTGTTAGACATTTATTATTTTTTAATTTATTTTAAGTTTATTCTACAGTTTATTATAATTTGACGAAATCAATGCAAAATTAGCTTGAAGACGTTCATTCGTCGGGTCTTTCTCAAGTGCCATCGAAATATGGTACATCGCGTTTTTCATATCTCCCAACCAAGAATATGCGACACTTAAAATGTCGTTGATTTGTTCGTTCCAGCTGTGGTCACGCTCAACCCATGTGTAGTGTCGATATGTACGAATCAATGCCTCTTCTACATATGCTATCGCTAATTTAAAATAATGCTTTTCATTATATATTTCAGCAATTGATAAATATGGCTCACGATATGTCGGGTCAACATCAATTGCCTTACTATAATAATAAATTGCGTCGTCAATTTTATTTAAACTTCTGTAGTTATCACCCATAAATAAATATGCAGCTGCTCTTTCTGTATCATCAAATTTATTGCTATAATTATCTAATATATAATTTAGGACTTTATTACTATTTTCATACTGTTCTCGATATGAATATTCATGACTCAAATAATACAATCCGTAATAATCTTCTGGAGTCTCTTTAGCGCGTAGTTCAAGCAACGGAAGATACGTTCCGCGTGATTTTGTTTGGTCTGGATAATGATGTAAATAAACTCCTTTATCAAATAAGTCTATTTGATGTGACCATCTGTATTCATCATCATATAAGTCGCTTCGCAAAAGCTCATGTACAGGTGCGGTCCAGTACCAGTTCCTATCGTGCAATTTATCGTAGTTGAATATACGTGCTGGTTGACCATCGTCTTTATGTGACCATGCGTATTTATATACACCTCTACATGTATCGCTGTTCCAGTTGTCTTTTATTATCTGTGCCCAGCCGGGTTCAAGCAACTCGTCTAAGTCTGTTGAAAGTAATATATTAGCATCATCTGGTATTAATAACATACCTTCATTACGTGCTACATCAAATCTCCATGGAGATATTACTTTTTGCTCGCAAGCATATACGCGATGGTCATTTTTAAGTGCTTCATATGTTCCATCTGTACTACCGGTATCAAGCACTACGATATAATCAGCTTCCGACATACTATCCAACCACGCTTCAACAAATTGTAATTCATTCTTACAAATTGCATATACACATATTTTGTTTTCTGAATTTTGTTGTTTAGCAAGACATTCTCGGACATCCTTCAATAGAGTATCTATGTATTCAGATTTATAGCAATCGTCATCGTCAACAAAACAGAACGGTCTTTCTAATACCTTTTGTGCGTCTAATAAACATTTTTCGGCAGCCTTATATTGGTGCATACTCATCAAAATATAGTAGCGTTGTATAAAGTGACGTCTTATGGGAGCGTGTCTGGCGCTGTTTATTAGTTGACCAATCTTAGTAGAGTATACAAGCGCCATCGTAGCATTATTTGCAAAATTTAAATAGTAATTTATTAAATTAAAATACCCGCATATCAGATGTTCTGCGTTTTGATACAACTCACAGTCTTCATCATTTTGAACAATCGCTATATACTCTTCATTGAGAGTTTTAAACTTCTCAATATCACCGGCATTAAAGCATTCCCAACCATAGTATACGCAATTTAAAGCATCATATGGGTTTTGCTCATACGCATATTTAGTATATTTAAAATAATTTCGTTCTTTACTTAGGTCTTGCTCATGAATATAACTAAACGTTATAGTCTCACATACATTAGGTTTATTGTCCATTCGTGTTGTCTCGTGAATAGCTCTATACCATCTCCATGTTGGATTGTCAGAAATAATTTTATGGTCAGTATCATTAAAGCAAGTTACACCATCAACTATAGTTTGGCCTTCTATTCGATATGCGTCGTACTCAGGTTTATATATAGATTTTAATTTTTGAAATGAACCTTCTATTGGAAATTCATCTAAGTCGATACTTACATATATCTTAGGTGTGTCTCCAAATGCTTTATATGCTTCCTCACGAGCATTATTTAAACATGTGTTTCTGGCTGCTGAAAAATCAAATATTCCGTCGCCAACAATAAAACTGTTTTCAATATTATGCTTTATATTATTACTTTTTAGTATTTCAACAGTATTATCTGTGCTACCGGTATCTAATACATATATCATGTCAGCTTCTTTACAGGAATCTAACCAGCGTTGAATGTTCTTTTCTTCATTCTTACATATTGCATATACGATTATATGAACTGTGTTTGTCTTAACATCTTTTATTTTCACATCGTTCTTTGTAACATCGTTTGCCATCATAATTCTAATGTATTTTTAATATATTCATAATCATCAATAAAACCGTTCTCCTTTAATAAATTCATTGCAGTTTTGCCTATAGATTTCATACCGTCTTCATTACCAGTTCGATGATATAATCTAAATAATTCAAGTTCTACAAGACCTTTAAAATATATATCATCTTCTATCCAGCTTTTATCATGATATGTATAGGCAAGTGCTCGTTTCAACCAATACTCCTGTGTAATCGGACTAGAACAGCATTCAAACAATGTCATATACAATCTACGAGTTGGGACACCGAAATCTTGTGCTGCAAATGCGATAAAATACGCAGTTTCATTATTACCGCGAGACAAATAGCATCGTGCTAAATTAAGATATGTTTGACAACCAACAGACTCTTGTCCGGTATAATCACATTCTCCAATAGCTCTCTTAAATACCTCAAATGATTCATTAGGAAAACCTCTAAATTCAAGTTCACAACCATAATATATGGCGCACATCGGGTCATGATGGTTTTCTTCGTATTCACGACGTAAAATGTCAAGATACCCACCCCGTGATTTTGTATAATCCGGGTGGTGTTCTATAACAAAGTCCTCAACGGTCGCCAGGCGTTCTTCTCCGTCGGTCCTTAGACCTTCATGGACAGGTCTTTCCCATCTCCAACTACTATCATTAGAGTGTACATTATAACTAAGGAATCTCTTTATTTCATTATTATCATCGTCATAATCGATGATTGGGCCTGCAACACAATTAAAACCACGTTCAAACTCTCTTTTTAAAGATTCACTCCAGCCTTCTCTGAAGGTCTGGTCTAAGTCTGAAACAACACATATAGTAGTGTCCTCAGGGATTAAGGTCATACTATAATTACGTGCAGTGTCGAAACGCCATGGGTCAAATATTTTTTGTTCGCATTTATATACGCGAGGGTCATTTTGCAGGTATTCAAATGTACCATCAGTACTACCTGTGTCAAGTACTACGATATAATCAGATTCTTTATGAAGAGATGTCAGCCATCTGTCCACAAACTTCATCTCATTTTTACATATCGCATATACACATATCTTATGAGTACTCATTTTTAAACTATCTATTTTTACATATAAAATAATTAAAAATGAGTACTTTTTTAACACATTTTACAAGATTTTTTATTTAATTTCTATAAAAACTTTTTCCTTACGCTTTGCTGCATCCATTATCATATCGCATAACTTAACAAAGGCTTCTTTACTGTTTGTCAAACCACCTTTAATAGTATTATACCCTACTAATATACAACCGCTTGTATGAGTAGCATTACTTCCGCAGTGTATCAATATACCGGTGTAACCCGGAACATCGACTAAACAAGGTATCTTGCCTTTGCATGATGTAGTATTATACCATGGGTGAGTAACAGAAAAATTCCTATAAAACTCTACTGATACTTCATAAGTACCACGAGGTATAGCAACAGCCTTCGGGTGTTGTTCTTTGGTTTTTTTTATCAAGCTGACCGGAGTATTTTTTTGGTCAAACCCGTAATCTTTATCTTCAAGTGAATTGCATATAAACACACCATCAACAGTTATCCTACCGATAGTATAATTTTCTTTCTTATATTGGCGGTCTAAAACTATTTTCATTGGAATTAATATTTTTATTTAAATAATAATTGTATGCTACATGTGGTGCTAAAATCATAATATATTATATATAGTGTCAAAAATGGTTTAATATAGTGATATACATAGATATACAATATGTTTTTATACATGTAAAAATATACATGTTTTTTTCGTATATTATAATAAAGAAAATAATTTATAGTTTATAAATTTATATTAGAAATAATATAATTGATTAAAATCATAGTATGTGTATCTATAAATGTAATATTTAAATTATGAAATTATTTTCATTTTATTTAAAAACTTATATCAGTTATATTATTATTGATATGTAAATTCGAGTTCTTTGAAAAAGTGTTGATTCTATTTGGTTGTCTAACCTAATCTTGTTAGACGTAAAATCAAACAGAGTAGTATGATTTAAGTTATGTAATACAATCATAACAAGTCGAATCACAATTATAGTCTGAACTTTAAAGGTCACCAGACAAGACGGCAGTTGAGTTATGTTTGTAAACTTAAAATACGGTAATAAAAAGAAGTCCGTGATGTAGTAATACCAACGGATAGAGGGTTTGTGTTTAACCCGTGTGTTTTTACATTTTAAAGTAAAAATATATAAGTTTTTTATTATATTATAATAGATTTAATGGAAAACATAACATGTGATAAAAACAGTAAAAAACATGAACGAACCAATCAATAAAAAAGAGTATCTGGAATATCAGTATTCCAGACTTACAGACTTAGACGGTCGCAGTGCATTGCACCACTTGACAAGCGTGGAAAAGATAGCTCAAAAGATATATAATACACGTCAATGTAAGGGACATCAGTTATCGAAACTCAATTTTGAATATATTGATATTGCTGTTTTATCTGATGTTGCATTATTCCATAGCGCGCAACAAGATATTATAACACCAGGTGATTCTTATGCACAGGAATATCTTGAAAACTGGGTAATAAAAAACCCTATAGTTGTTAAAGCTATTAATTACTTCTTCAGATATTCCTATATATTACCGGACGACAACAGTAATTTAAGCGACCCTGCTTTTCATTACTATGCCATAGTGCGTTTAGCGGATATACGATTACATGCGGATATATTACAACATGACTTTGTATTGAATGAGTCTACATACAGTAAACTTCAAGACTTAAAAAACGAATACGACAAATTAATAGACATGTTAAAATAATCTAAACATGTATTTTGGATTTAATTTCAGTGGTAATTTATTTATATTACTATGTAATTAAAATTGAAACTATATAAATAACGTAAAACATAAAACAAGATGGAAAATACAAAAACAACTACGACCTTTCTTGGTCGAATCAACGGAGTTACTTATAACACACCAGAAGAATTTCAAGAAGCTTTCGAACAATTGAAAAACGGTACAGCAACTATATGTCCCAAATGTGGCAAACCAGAATGCAGCTGCTCTGCAGAGATACCTGTCGAATACATAGAACGTCCGGCAATATATGCTTCAGACATCGATTATATTGTACCATCGCATTCTGAGTTCAAAACAGAGATACTGGTAAGTCAATGGAACGATGTAAACTCTAAATTAGAGCGTCGTATGGCTTACTTTGTTCAACAAGTTAACCTTAATCAATTGTCAGCAAGCGGCTTGGACCAAATAATAGAAAAGTGTGAGTTTAATGCTGAACAACTTCATTCTAAAATAGAAAAACTACAGCAAACAATCGAGTTCTTGAAGCGTCGTCATTACGAAACGACCCCAATAGAAAAGGAATTAAATTATATAGGGGAAATAATCGGTTTCTATCATGCAATGGCAGATAACGCTAAAGACGAAATAGGACGTTTTGGACAAAACCGTGAGGCTGAAAAAGATAAAACCGAGGAAACATACGAAGCTATACAAGAGTTATTGGCAAAAATGCCGCAAGATAAACTTGGCAACGTATTAAATGTTTTAAAGTACATTGCACACTAATAAACACAAAATAACGGGAGGATAACCTCCCTTTTCTTTTATATATATGAATATGGCAAAACAGAAAAAGGAAGAGACAAAAGACATAACCTCTCGTAATGTCAAGGATTATATTATATCTGTACTCGTCGAGAGCGATTGGGTGGAAGGGTATAAGTTTCGTGGCTCAGAGTATTTTTACTTGAGCAATATATCAATAAAAAATCGTCCATCTAAAACCGAGGTAGACCTACTGTTTACCATTACCTATCAGACAAAAACTCGTACAGTCAAGAACGATGTTACGTGGAAGTATACATATAAAAATGTAGTATGCTTAAAAAAGAACATCAACACACTTGAAAATGACATCACATGTAAAACCGGTGATAAAGACGATGTCTTCGGGTCGAAGTTTAACAAAAAACTTTTCGAGGAACGCTCTTACGAGAAAAAAGGCTGGAAAATTATACGATAACAGAAACAGAATACAAACAATTTTTAGAAACAATAGATAAACGAAATGGAAGAAAATATAATAACACCGAATACGTGGAAGGACAGGAACGAAGTCTTGAATAAAGGTGTGGAAGTCCAACACGTCAAAATGACATACGTTGTCGAAAATCGACGCTCATTGAAAAATCTATCTGAGCTGTCTAAAATTAAAAACAAAACACTTTTGGAAGGACAAAAACTGTTGTTCAAAGTCGGTGAAGGCTGGGGTGAATCGTGTTTAGACTTTGCCAAAGACGCTAAAGACAAAGATATAATATCAAGTGCCTTTATTCGTCTGCGTGATATAATAACAGTGCTTGTACAGACCGGTCAGCATAATGTATTAAAAGAATATATCAGTGCCATGGCCGATAATGGAATTGTCATGGATTACGCATCATTGATAAATAGCGACGCACCCGAAATTGATATATGCCGTGAAATTGATAATACATACAAAGGAAACGCTGTATACTTACGTAAGGTATACGAGGCTAATGAACAGTTGAAAGTGTTATCTGAAGAAGCCGAAAAGATGAACTTATGTCCTAAGGGTAAATTTCCGGTACTTGTCAACTTAGCTTCGAAAAAAAGCGACGGTATAGACATACAAGACAAGATTTCCGATGAGCAATTTAAGTTAGCACTATATGAAAGTGGTCTTGAAGTACTTGGAGAACTGTAATAAAATATATACAAAATTTCCAAGTAAACTGTAAACTTTCGAGGTTTTTTCAATATTTTATAGATATAAATACAATTTTTGAATACTATGAATTTAAAACCTAAAACATTTGATAATGAAGTGTTTAAATGGTTACATTGTAATGATAGTGACACATTACCATATAGTATATGGGATGGTAAGTACCGTTATAAAAATGAATCGTTTGAACAATGGTTAGATAGGGTATCTAACGGTGATTCTGAGGTGAAACGCTTGATATTTGAAAAGAAGTTTTTATTTGGTGGTAGAACGCTGGCAAACCGTAACGTTCCTAATTCGGGAAGTTATTCTAACTGCTACTCTGTTGGATATGTTGAAGACACACTACCAGACATATTAAAGGCCAATAATGATATTGCGTTTACATTTTGCAACCATGGTGGTCAAGGACTTTCGTTATCAAAGATACGTCCAAAAGGAAGTCTGATTAAAGGCTCATATACTACAGACGGTATTGTACCGTTTATGAAGATGTTCAACACAACGACAGAGACTATATCACAAGGCGGCAGTCGTAAAGGTGCACTGATGATGTCACTTGACGTATGGCACCCGGAAATAGAAACATTTATAAGTATCAAAGCAGACCGAAACGAGATAAACAAAGCGAATTTGTCAGTTGAGATTAATGATGAATTTATGGAGTGTGTCAAGCTTGGAGTTACTGAGAAACGTTGTGAGTTTCATTATAACGATAAGACTTATGAATATACAATAAATCCGGTAGCAATATTTGAGAAGATATGCCAAAACGCTCGTGACAATGCTGAACCCGGAGTGTTGTTTACCAATAGATTACGAAACTATAATGCAATGGAAAAGATTGACAGTTACCAAATCGAGACTACCAATCCATGCGGTGAGCAACCACTACCAAAGCACGGTGCATGCAACTTAGGGTCAATCAATCTAAGTGAATATGTACTAAATCCATTTACGTCAAATGCAATGTTTGATTATGACGCGCTGTATCATGATATACCATTTATTGTGAGAGCCATGGACGACGTCGTAAGTGAGAACATGCAGAGACATGCGCTTCCAGAACAACGTTACATGGCTGAACATTACCGCAACATAGGTATAGGTATTATGGGTATGTCTGATATGTTCATAAAAATGGGATATACGTATGGTGATGAAAAAAGTATTCGCATGATACGACAGGTCATGACATTATTGTCGCTTTTTATAGTTGAAGCGAGCTCAGATTTGGCTGCCGAACGCGGAGTTTTTCCTGGCTATGACCCACTGATGTTTGAAAGCGAATACTTACAAAACGTGTTAAGTTTTGAACATAATTGCAATGACGATGAAATAAAACAATGTCGCATTAAAGAGATAGAACGTCTAAAACGCCAAGGACTACGAAACTCAACATTCTTATCTATAGCGCCAACAGGGTCTATCGGCACGATGTTGAATATTGGTACAGGCATTGAGCCGTTTTTCCGTCTCGAGTTCATTCGTAAGACTAAATCACTTGGTGGCAAAGAACAAGAGCATAAAGTGCGTCCACGTGTTGTTAACGAGTATTTAGAGTATATCGGTAAAGATGATATTGACATAAATGAATTGCCGCAATACTTTATATCTTCGGACAAGATAGACTGGAAATCACGCGTCAAAATTCAGGGTACTGTTCAAGATTATACCGATACCGGTATTTCGTCGACGATAAACCTTCCAAAAGAAACCACGGTCGAAGACATCAAAGGTATTTACTTCAATGCCTGGGAGGAAGGTCTTAAAGGTGTCACAGTTTTCGTGGACGGCAGCCGAGAAGGTATATTGGTGGAAGAAGGTAGTACTACCACCGAAAAAACCAAACGTACAAAGGTACATGCCAAGCCAAGACCAAAGAAACTTGAGGCAGAGTACTATCCTGTAAAGGTGAAAGGTGAAAATTTCGGTGTTATAGTCGGATATATGGACGATGAACCGTACGAAATCTTTGCAGTGCGTGCTAAAAAACGTATACCTCAGCATTTCGGGGTCATTACCAAGATGAAAAAGCGTGTGTATAAATTCGAGTCAGAGCTTATTACTATCGATAACATGGTAGACTATGAAATTATAACAGAATCTGAAGGTAATATCAGCTTGCTCGTGAGCGCAATGTTAAGACACGAAATGCCTGTCGAATTTATTGCTGATGTTGTACGTAAGACCAGCGATAGCATAGTATCATACTCGAGTTCATTGGCAACGATACTTGATAAACATGCTAAACCACGTATTTTGAAAGACAAATGTCCCGACTGCGGTAGTGACCTTATACGCGAGGGCGGTTGTACACACTGTTCTAAATGCGAGTACGCAAAATGCGGTGATTAGACTTATAACAAATTAGTAACAGGAACCTGATATTAAATGTCGGGTTCCTTATTTAAAACAACAATGAAAGGAGAATATAAAATGAAAAAGTTTACAAGTAATGAATTTTATTTACTAATGCTTAGTGTTAACCGCAATAGCAGAAATACGTACAGCGGTTCATATAGTGCAAGTGTTTCATATAATATAATCAATCGTTTCCGCGACAAACTTCAAAGCGAAGGTATCGCTTATGACTTAGGCCATAACGACTTTAAGAATTTCATAGAATCACATCCAACGCTTATGTCATATTGGGGAGGTAGAATACATGTTACGATTACAGATACTGTCTTAGACATATATGCAGACAGACTTGCACGATTTGAGTTTGAAAACTCACAATGTATAGCATGGTGGAATGAGGTGATAAGCGAAGGCGAAAACATCTATACCCCGAATCCTATTGACACCAGCGATGTTGAACTTTCGGATGACCTTATAGAGATTAGTGAACGCCTGGCAGAGAATGCTCACGAAAACTGGGCAGAACAACGAATGAAAGATGGTTGGAAATACGGAGAACATCGTTCTGATGAAAAGAAACAACACCCGTGTTTAGTACCTTATTGTTTGTTGTCTGATGAAGAGAAAGAGTATGACAGAATACTCTCAATTGAGACTTTAAAAGTTTTGGTAGCTATGGGCTATGATATAGTGCAAAAATAAACTGCGTTTAAGGCTGTTTTCGCAAGTTTTAAGACACTTTTTTGGATTGGTTGATATATTTATTGGCCAGTCCATTTTTTGTGTCTTAAAACGCGCGAAAACGGGTCTTTTGAAAAAAAACCAGTAAAGATAAAAAATAATTTTTCCATTTAATTTTTATACCATTTTGTTTATATATAAATGTAAGGTGATTGAGCACCTACGAGAAAAACGAATAAGGAACTTAAAAATAGGAGAAACAAAATTACAAACATGAAAATAGGAAACAGATTCATTGATGAGCACCGCGTACGCTTGGAAGACGTGAAAGATTATGAAATTGTATCACATCCCAACCGCAGGCTATTCGAGATTAGATTAGATGAGTTGAAAAAACGTTTGATAGAATGTGAAAACGATATATGCCATGCCGAGTTGGATATACAACTACTTCGAAACACTTCGGCTGCTATTGGTGCAAAGCGATACGCAATATTAGAGCGTGAAAAAAAGGAGAACCTACGAAACGCCACAATATATGAAATACTGGCATTGATATGTAACTTTGAAAGAATGATAATAGAAGAGAAACAGAAAAAATTGTAATAATATGGCAAATATAATAATAGACTTCGAAATGACTGGCTTGTACAACTATTGCAATAGACCAGAGATTGTACAAGTACTTGCAATGAATGTAGATACTAACGAGAGTATTCGTGCTAACTTCCTCTCAAAATACCCTATGACTGCCGGTGCATTGGTTTGCTGCGGAGGTTACAACCCTACTGAACACGCAACCGAGTACTTCAGTGCAGAGAAGCTATACGATTTGTTGAGAGAAGAGATTAGTGCTACGCCATCGGACCACTACTTCGGTTTCGGTATACGTACAGACCGTATGGTACTGTTTAAGGAGTACGGCGTGGAGTTTGTAAACTACACAGACCTTGCAGAATTGTGTATGTTGACAGAAGAGCTTGAGCTGCGAATGGCTTTGGAAGGTCGTTCTTTGGAATGTGTTTATTATATGATTACAGGCAAGGTACGTACACCACAACACGGGACTTTCGATGAGCTGGACATGATAAAACGCATATATGACCATGTTGTATATTCCGATGGAATAATAAAACCCACACATGGAATGCTAAACTATATGCCTCATGGGGAAATGGCAGGCATGCCAATATTTGATTACGTACAACGCAATCGTAGACGTGCGGACGGGTACCGTTTCAATAACAGCGATTTGTTAGCCCAGACACTGACATTGGCTTGTGAAGTTATAGACACTGCGGATATGTAGTAATAGAGTTGGAAGTTTTATTAAAAAATAATTATAACATGGAAGGTTCAAAATTTATTATGCTTACAGGTAGAACTGGAGCAAAAATAGCAATACGAGTAAAAGATATTATTGCGTTGGAAGAGGCAGATAATAAAGATTATACTAACCTCTATAATACTAATGTTGAAGTTGTTAAACCAGATTCCAAAACATATACTTATTATGTAAAACAAACTGTTCATGAAATCCTGGATAGGATATAAAAAAATAACTTAAAAACAATCAATGAAGCGTATTACAATGGATAAACTCTACTATCTTGAGAACACACTTAGACGGTACGATAAAATTTACGTGCCGTCTTTCGGTATATGTTATTATATCGGTTTCGAGATACGGAAATTGTTTGGTGCAGATATATTACATCTTGATGTAACATTAGAGCTACCTACTAATTTTTTCGTATGGGACGGTGCCATGTTCTTTGAGGTGAGTGAAGATAGCACAATCACACTTACAGAGCTAAATTACGACTTTAATGGTATTACCATTATAGAGTGCGACAACGACATAGCGGTTATAAAAGAATCCGTAAGTTGATTGAAAAAAGGTTCCCAAAACAGGAACCTTTTTCTTTAGTCTCCAACATAATTACTTGTTCTTTCCCATGGCCAACCGTAAATTTGATAGTATGGGTCATCGCTATGGTCTTTAATGAACTGTGCTTTATATTCAGCAAATGCCTTTTGGCGTTCTTCGCGGTCTGCTGCTTCTTTAGCACGTTTTATATTTTGAAGTTTTTCAAGTTCTTTCTGTCTTTCATCACAGGCTATATTGAAAGCTTTCTTATAGGTCTCGAATTTCGGACCGAGACTTTCTAAATTGAGAGCATTAGTTTGCTGTAGATACGCGTTAAGTGTGTTTCTTTGCCAAGGTTTCATTGGGTCTCTTTTAATATCCAACATCTGAGCACTGATTATCACAGGTTCAAAACCATCATGAGCATATGAACCGTAATATTCGAGGTACTTTGGCTTCATTTCGAAGAAACATTTCCAAGCAAACTTCTTTAATGTGTCTAATGTTTTTACATTAGTTTTAGGAGTAATGTCGCTTTCGTATCGTATATTTTCAGTCATGCAATAGAATATATTATTCTTATCTGGACCAACTTTTACCATAAAGAAAATATGGAAATTTGCATATGCAATATCATTAAAACCTTCGTTTATTACGCTTATCAAAGATTTCATATCAGTCTATATCTTTTTTATATAAATAATAAAAAAAGGTTTCCGTTTTGGAAACCTTTTCAATGATTGGATAATATATGTTGATTGTTATTGAGATAACAAACTACAATATCATACCATCAGCTACGTCTACCATGAAAGTATAGTAGTTTTGTTCTGGATAGAAACCACAGTCAACGATAGCGAAACGGCTGTTCATCAACATTTTTGGAGCCATTGTACCTTCAGCGATGATTTGTACTTGGTCAGCCAAGATGTAAGGCATAAATACAACACCCGAACCGTTTACTTTGTTGTTAGTAACTGTAGCACGACGTCCGATACAGATACGAGTATCTTCCCAAGTCATGAATGGGTCAACGTATACTTGCATACCGGCCAATTCACCAGCCATATACAACGATTCATTACCACCTTGTATCATAGTGTTACGCATAGGAGCATAAACGAATTGAGAACAATCTTGAAGAGCTGTCAAGATAGCTGTGTTGGTTACCATCCATTCACCACGACCTCTACGAGAAACAGAAGCGATAAGGTTAGAAGCAGCCAAACAACGAGTCATGATACGACGTTGATGTGTTGTAACGTTTTCAGCAGATGTGTTTTGAGTAGCATTGTAGATAGTAGTGTTTTTAACTGTCTTACCGTCCAAACCTCTAAATTTGTTGAAAGCATTGAATGTATTCAATTCTTTAGTAGCAGGAGCGTTTGCGCCGGCGATGTACAAGTTCAAGTCAACGTTTTGATAAGCTTTTTGAACTTTGTAGTTTTCAACACCAAGTTTAAATACTCTATCCAAGATGCGGTTGTTGATAGCTTGGCTGATTTCGTTTTGCATAGCTTCCAAAACACCACCGATAACGTCTACACCGTACAAAGGCATATCTTGAAGTTGTTGACGAGTAACCGAACCAGTAACTTCGTAGCTTCCCATTTGAACTTGTTTTGTGAAGATACGAGCACCAATAGTATTACCAACACCAGTTTCGTTTTCAGCGCGACTCATAGTGTCGTCAGAAGGATTACCATTACCATCACCGTAGAAGTTCGAGAACGATTGGATATGGTCGCTAACACCTTTTACAAGTTCAGGACGAACTGGACCGTAAGTTTTTGTTTCTTTACCTTCAGCGTCTGTAGTTGTAGTTGTAACGTTTAATGTAAATTCTTCTTCTTCAATAGTAGCTGTAACTTCACCGTTTGTTCTGAATATAGAAGCGATAGAAACGTTTTCTTCGCCGTTCATAACAGAATTGATTTTTACGATGATACCGTTATCGATACGGCTGTTACCTAAGTACAAAGCTTCAATTGTACCATTTTCAGATTCGATAGAGATTGCAGGATATTGTACGCCCGATTCTTTAGCAGCTTTAGCAATTTCAGACATTACGTCCATATCACCGCTAACTTTGATATAGATAGGTTTGTTTTCGTCACCTTCACCTTTACCATCGAAAGAAGTTTCGTTGATACGTCCCAATTTACCACCAGCATATGGGAAATCGTTGAACGACAAGAAAGCCCATGGACCTGTAGCTTGAACAACAGGAACTAAGTCGAAACCGATAGTTACAGCAGCAATTTCCAAAGAAGCTGTCAAAGTCGACATAGGAACGTCTCCAGAACCTTTCAAAGTAAATTGGTCAACTTGAGTACCTGCGTTTTGGAAACCGTGAGGAGCCATTACATTACCCATACCCATTGTGTTAAGAGGAGTAGTGTAGATACCACCAGAAACTTGGTTACCGTTGTTTTGTATACCTTCGTTTAATTGAACACCTTTTTGATTTTCGTAAATGCTATGGAACTGAGCCAATTTAGCCATCCAATTAGCACGTCTTTCATCAGTTACATTATATTCTTCTTTTATAATGTTTTTGAATTGGTTTACAGATTCGTTTAAAATCATTTTAGTTTTTAAAAATTTTTTTATACATAAATAATATTGTTTTAGCTATGTTTTATTAAATGGATTGGGTTTCAGACTGTTAGTTGTCATAAAATATACTTTTTTTCCAGCCTGAATCCGTTGTGGTTTCTGATTTTTTGTTATTATTAGATGTTGTAACACCTTCTATGACACTTTCTGCAGCGCCAAATATATTTCCGTTCTTGAGTGTTTGTCCTACACTTGCACCGAAATTGAGGTCATCATAGAATATATTACCTCTCGTAATATTAGACACCGTCTGCATAGTCAGAGCGTCTACTTTATCGATGATATAATCATTCGCTGCACCGACAAGCGATTCCGGACTGTACTTATCAATTAAACGGTCTATTTGTTTTTTACCTTCCTTGATAGAACTTGTCACCTTCTGACCAAATTTCGTTTCAGAGAATATATTTTTATCTGTATTAAGATTGGTTCTTGTCTGTAGGTTTTCACTCTTAGACTTCTCATTGGCGATAAGCTGATTCATTTTATTAGTCTTATGAATCTGCACAGGGTCATTATCTGTACCCTGAGCAACACTCTCGATGACTTCTTTATTTTGTTTATATATGTAATCTGTCTTAATAAAGTCACCTACAGTTCTCAATACGAAAGCGTTATAGCGTTCATCATATACGTCATCATAAGTTATTCCTATTTCGTAATTATGCTCTACGCCTTCTTTGTTATTAAATGAAGCAAAAGCCGTAGCAGCGCTCGGCACGAAAAACTCACAGTTGACAAATTCGAAGTACTTTGAATTGGCAACAAAGTCTCCGTCGCCACCTATACTTGCGAATATGTCATTATAGTCGTGCATGCGCTTGGGCGTTTGAAAAACATATATACCCATATTGAACTTACGTAGATTTGCTGGTATTATTTCTTTCTTCTGAATATATGAGAAACAAACAGCCTTATATAAGTCTACCAAGGTTCCTATACGGTCATCAACCGGGTCTGGCAAACATTTAATAGTCATCATCGGTCGTGTTTCTTCAATCTTCATATCACCATCTGCAAATTGCTTTCTACCCAACGATTCTACGATACCGTCTATTTCCGAAAAATACCAAGGACTGTGAGTATTAATATTTTGAAGGAGTTGAATGAATTTCATAAGCAGGTCTGCACGCTCATACTCACCGTTTAGTCTAAGGTAATTTAACGCACTATTATAATATTCGGTTGTATGTTTCTCGTGACTATACTTCTTGTTATATCTGGAGTCTAACAATCCGCCTTGGTCGAAGTAGAAAAACAACTTAAAATAATACCTACCTGGTGTGTCGGTATAATGGAACGCACTTTGATTGTTGCGTCCAGACGACGACCGGAAGTCATGGATTATATTATATATCGTCTTATATGTAAACATTATGGTTATTCAGTATATTTATTCTGTATATTTATTTACTTTATCTGCATAACGTCCTAAGCGAAGCACCTGCTTCCATTGGTTACCGCTATACATAATACTACTTTTCATGATATAATACTGCCCCGACACACTACGGTTAACAATATATTTAGAGTCTTCGGTTATAATATCATCTGGTAACGGTATATTACTCTCAACAGGTGTATTCATTTGGACGTCCTGAGTAGTATACTTATTAATGTCGAAAAAGATAAAATTGACCTTACCGCCGCGCATCAAGCCCAGCGCAGGTTGGTGTAGTGTCACCTCTATACATTGACCGTTTATCTTATTTAAGAACATCTCACGGGTGGCCTTAGAATAAAGATAATTATGCTCACCGACATTCTCACCGAAGTATGTATATGACTTAAATATATCGTTTTTTATATCACCGTCCACGACAATAATGTTCTCTGCTTCTCGTGTATCGATATTGAATATCTCTATTATTTGGTCCGTAACCATGCTACTTGCAGTTATCGGAGTATATGTATGTGTGAAAAGCGGTGTACCTGTCATATTAGGTGCATTGCCAATCGTTGCAGTTACTTCGATAGGCTGTTGGTCATCCAAGTCGTCTGAATCGTTATATTGCATCGGAGTTATCCATATCTTCATATCATCATCTTTTAGAATCAGCCTATATTCATTATATAAGTCAATGAAGTTTATGTTATTCCAATAGTCTATCCAAAAGTCATAGACATGCTCTTCACTTCCAGAGTACGCTATTTCGTTCTCCATAAGTTGTAATATAGATGTATTTGTAGAGTATATATAACGTTTGTCATTAGTACCGTTGATATTGGAACAAAAACCTAACCGATATTTTTTAGCAATTTTTTCATAAAATTCATAACTCGATAGCTTACCGAATGCAGTCATATCTGTGTCCCAAAACTGAGGTACATTGTATATGCCTTCCAGATTGATAGTTGTGCCCCTAATTTCGCATGCAGTTATATAGAAAAGCAGATTAATCTTCTTATAAGCATTATCGAACTTAGGTAGTATCTGCATTTGTAATACGTTATCATTGGAAGGATTGTCCAGAGACTTGGCAATACCTAATGTGTCATTCAAACGAACTCGTATCATCGGCACTGTATCACACCATAACTCCATAGACGTTACCTG
>JAEIGA010006275.1_pt1 | contig 18096 bp, 15 predicted proteins | sample 9270691 | NCBI WGS metagenome assembly JAEIGA01 (sample SAMN17057246, study PRJNA624740) | gut metagenome | biome: biome; isolation source: fecal sample | host: Bos grunniens | place: China: Xizang | collected 2019
CCTACAAGCAAGTTTTAAGCTTTATCTATAATATACCACCAAACCGAAATTTTTTCAATCTTAAAGAAATCTTAATAATTAAAATACTTTTATCTTAATAGATTACCTGATATAATAATGAGTGTAGTTAGTCGAAACGCTCTAAAAGCGTTTCAACAAGCCACTTGTTAAGTGGCTTGAGCAAAATTAAATTATAATATTTAAATTTGCACGACACTCATTTCAATGGAAAAGGACAAATTTTTATTAAAAATTTGTCGCAAAATCAAAGATTTTGAGGCGAAACAAAATTGTTTCGCCTAACCTATTTCATTATATCATCAGAGGTGGGAGAGATGTATAACATTTTAGTTTGCGATGATGAGAAGGATATTGTTTCGGTGCTTAACTCCCACCGAGTTTGAATTACTAAAGCTTTTAAAGGAATTGGGACTTGACGAATCGGCTGTTATAAGGCATTATGATATTACAGAGAAATTGTGCCCCCTTTACTATGTGGAGCATGAGGACGCCTGGAAACAGCTTAAAAAGGACATTGGTACAAAAATGGATGAATAATAGAAGTGAAGAAAAACACCTTACTTTAAAACAGAAAAAAATAATAAGCGTGGTAGTCTTGGTTTTATTTATCGGCTTTTCCGCTGCAGTTGCATACTTTATAGGAAAACCGATGATAAGCCTTGTCTCTGAGCCTGAAAAGTTCAGAGCCTGGGTGGAGTCAAGAGGGAACTGGGGAAGACTTATTTTTATCGGAATGATGATGTTTCAGGTATTAATAGCCTTGGTTCCCGGTGAGCCCCTTGAAATCGGTGCAGGCTATGCCTTCGGTGCGGTAGAGGGGACAATACTTTGCGTTATCGGCGTGACTCTCGGGAGTCTTCTGGTCTTCGGGCTTGTAAGGCGGTTCGGTATGCGCTTAGTGGAGCTGTTTTTTGACAGGAATAAAATCAAACAGCTTAAATTCCTGCAAAACGAAAAACGGCTTAATCTTATTACCTTTCTTGTATTCTTTCTTCCGGGTACTCCCAAGGATTTATTAACCTATTTTGTCGGAGTGACCGATATAAAGCTTTCAAAATTTATTTTTATTGTCTCTATAGCACGCTTGCCGTCTATTATAACCTCAACTGTGGGCGGGAGTGCGCTCGGGATTAGGAAGTATGAGCTTGCGGCGATAGTTTTCGGCGTGACTGTAATAATAAGTCTCTTAGGACTTTTTATATACAAACGCATTTGCAAACACAGGGAAAAGAAAAATAATAGTTAAAATTATATTGACAAACGCAATAGGGCGTGGTTTCATACATCTGTACTATTTGGTTTAGTACAGTTGGCATAATTGGAACAGCGTTTAGGAGGCAGTTATGTTAGAAACAAAGGAACTTGTTAAAATTTATAAACCTAAAAAGGGAGTGCCGGTTACGGCGCTTGATAAGATTTCCTTAAAATTCCCCGATAAGGGAATGGTTTTTCTGCTGGGCAAATCGGGCAGCGGTAAATCCACCCTTTTAAATGTCTTAGGGGGACTTGACAGCTATGATGGCGGCGAAATAATAATTAAGGGCGTTTCCTCAAAGAATTTTAAGCAGCGGCATTTCGATTCCTACAGAAACACCTATGTAGGCTTTATTTTTCAGGAATATAATGTGCTGGACGAGTTTTCTGTAGGGGCAAATATTGCCCTTGCAATAGAGCTTCAAAACCGCAAGGCAAGCGATGGGGAAATAAACGATATCTTAAAGCAGGTGGACTTAGAGGGCTTCGCTTCTCGTAAGCCCAACGAGCTTTCGGGCGGACAAAAGCAGAGGGTGGCGATTGCCCGTGCCCTTGTTAAAAAGCCCCAAATAATTATGGCGGACGAGCCGACGGGTGCCCTTGATTCGGTAACGGGCCGTCAGGTTTTTGACACACTTAAAAAGCTTTCTAAAACAAAACTTGTAATCGTTGTTTCTCACGACCGTGAGTTTGCCGAGCAGTATGCTGACCGCATTATAGAGCTGTCTGACGGTGTTGTTTTAAGCGATGTGGAGCTTGATACCGCACCCGTCACCGCAGGGAAAAAAGCGGCTCTGGATTTTCACGATAATATCGTTGAAGTCCCCTGCGGTTATCACTTGACCGAACAGGACAGAGAGGAAATAAACGCCTATATTCAAAAGCTTAAAGAAGGCTCTCTTGAAATTACGGTTTCAAGGAAAAACGAGGCTTCAAAGAGCTTTGTTAAGACCGATACCTCGAAAATTAAGAGTGAGGACGGCTCAACCTTTAAGCTTATTAAATCTAAATTGCCCCTTAAAAACGCCTTTAAGATTGGAGCAGGCGGGCTTAAGTACAAGAAGATAAGGCTTGTGGTTACAATTTTGCTTTCCTGCATTGCGTTTGGGCTGTTCGGTTTGTCAGACACCTTCGGCGCTTATAATCACATTAATACCTGCACAAATTCTCTTGTGGACAGCGAGGTTAAATACCTATCTGTAGCAAAGTCAAAAAAGATTGATAATAACGGGAATCAGTACTGGCGGGCCTACGGCTACAAAATTTCGAAAAAAAACCTAACCGAGATAACAAAGGGCTCAGGAGTTCCTATGCACGGGGTGTATACTCCCGTAAATTCGGACCTCAGCTTTGATACACAGACAAACCCGAATATTGAACTTACAAATACCGAGTATCACATTTATTCCCGTACATTCAGCGGCTTTGCCGAGATTGACTATAAGGTAATTGAAAATATGGGCTTTAAGCTTTTGGCGGGCATTCTGCCCGACGGCACAAAGGACGAAATAGCTGTCAGCGAGTATGTTTTTGAAATATTCAAAAAAGCCGAGTATTTTGACGGTGTAACCTATAAAACGGCAAAGGACGGAACGAAAACCCCCGTTTACCAAAAGATTAACGAGGTTAATGACCTTATCGGCAAAACCATAACCCTAAACAATGTAAAATACACTATAACCGCAGTTATTGACACAGGCTTTGATATAAGCCGTTATACTTCCCTTATTGAGAAAAAAGACCATCAAACCAATGCGGAAAAAATGGTGGATTATGTCCTTTACAACGAGTTCTGCTCCTCTTCTGCCTACAGCTATGCGGGTTTAATTATGCTTGGCAAGGAAAAAATGGAAAAGCTTATTTCCGAACGACCGCTGATATCCGAAATCACCGAGGGATATATCAATTTTTACAGTGCAACCGATAATTACAGCATTGATTCAAATTATATGGCACGCCTCCAAGATATAAAGGGCGAAAATATAATCTGGATTGACGGGGAGAAAAAGACTCTTGGCGAAAAGGAAATAATAGCCACTCTTGATGTAATTAATTCCTATAATGAGGAGCTTGGCAGTGATGCCTTTGCAAAGAGCTTAAAGAATAAGAATACCCTTTCCGCTTGGGAATACGATTTTAACAATAATGAAAATACCGAAGGCTGGAAGCTGGTGGGTATAATCGACAATGTCACCGAGGGTAATAAATCAAAGCTTAACTCCATGCTTGTTACAAGCGAGTCTGTGTTTAAGAAGTATACCGAGGGCCCTGATAAAATCTACAGCTTTGCGGTGGGGGCTATGCCAGCCGAAAAGGAGGAGGTACGCTCGGCGGTAGCCTACTGCTACAGGGAAGATTCAAATATCCGTTATCAGGTGCAAAATTCGGTTACCTTTGAGCTTGATTCGGTAAATGACTCCCTTAAAATCCTTTCCAAATATTTCTTCTGGATAGGAATAGGCTTTGCGGCATTTGCGGCTTTAATGCTGGCAAACTTTATAGGCACCAGCATTTCCTACAAAAAGCAGGAAATCGGGATTTTGCGTGCGATAGGCTCCCGCAGTAACGATGTTTTCAGGATTTTCTTTGCGGAAAGCTTTATTATTGCGATGATAAACTTCGTTTTGTCAAGTATCGGAGTTTTCGCCGCCACGGTGATAATTAATCAGCTTATGCGTACACAGGTGGGAATCCTTATTACAATTTTAAGCCTCGGGCCAAGACAGCTTGTGCTTCTTTTAGCTGTAAGCATATTTGTAGCATTTATTGCAAGCTTCCTGCCCGTAAAGCGTATAGCCTCCAAGCGCCCGATTGACGCTATTAGGAATAGGTAAATAATTATTGTGTGTAGGGGGCGATATGGGCATCGCCCCTTACTTAATCCCCAATTTACCACGGTCTAATATCTACTGCCTAAAATCTAAATCGATATATTTATTGACAATTAAAGTTTATAGAGATAAAATAGTACATGTATGAAATTAATTTTTGGAGGGGCAAAATGTCGGTTAAAATTTCTCCGTCTGTGCTAACGGCGGATTTTCTTACCTTAAAGGAGGATATTAAAAGATTAGAGGACGCAGGGGCTGATATGCTCCACCTTGATGTTATGGACGGCATTTTTGTTCCGAATATCTCCTTCGGCGTGCCCGTGATTAAATCGATTAAGAAGCATACACTCCTTCCCCTTGATGTACACCTTATGATTGACCGCCCCCACAGATATATTAAGGAATTTGCTGAGGTTGCGGATTATTTAGGCTTTCACTTTGAGGCGGGGAGCGATGTTGCCGACACCTTAAAGGAAATAAGGAATTTGGGCTGTAAGTCCTGCCTTACAATTAAGCCCTGTACTAATCCGCAGGCGATTTTTGAGTTCTTGCCCCTTTGCGATATGGTGCTTGTAATGTCGGTGGAGCCGGGTTTCGGGGGGCAGAAGTTTATGCCGTCTGCCCTTAGTAAACTCAGCGTTTTGCGTGAAGAAATTGCAAAGCAAGGGCTTGATATTTTATTAGAGGTTGACGGCGGAATTAACGCCGAAACCGCCCCGCAGGCGGTAAAGGCGGGAGCCGATGTGCTGGTTGCGGGCAATTATGTTTTTTCTGCCGCAGATATGAAAGCTACGGTGGAAAATATTAAAAATCTTTAGGAGGAACAAAATGCGTTTTTTCTTTCGGAGCCGCAAATTTAAAATAATATTAGCCGTATTGGCGGCACTCATAGCGGTTTCGGTCGCCTACGCAGTTGTGGGCGGTAGGATGTCGCCTCAGGCAAATATAGCGGGCACCATTACCGCACCCTTTAGGGCTCTTGCTACAAAGATTTCGAACGGAATTTCCGACTTTGTTGGAGCCTACACCAATGGGGAGAAGCTCTCTCTCGAAAACGCCGAGCTTGAAAGCGAAATTGCTGAGCTGCGTGAAAAATTGGCCGATTACGAGACGGTTACCAATGAAAATAAATTTTATAAGGATTATCTTGAGATTAAAGACAAAAATCCCAGCTTTAAGTTTGCCCCTGCAACCCTGATTTCTCGGGATAAGGAAGACCCGTATATGGGATTTACCATAAATAAGGGCACGGTAAACGGAATTTCCGCAAACGACCCTGTTATTACAGAGTCAGGGCTTGTGGGCTTCATTTCGCAGGCTGGGCTTACCACCTCTAAGGTTGTAACGGTTTTAAGTCCCGAGCTTTCGGCGGGTGCCCTTGATAACAGAACAAGCGATTCGGGCGTGCTTTCGGGCTCTGTGGGATTGGTGTCGGACGGTAAAACAAGGTTTTACAATCTCTCCCGCTCCTGCGATATTGCCGTCGGTGACTATGTTGTTACCTCGGGCGAGGGGATTTTTCCGACGGGACTGCTTATAGGCACTATTCAGTCAATAGGCAGAGATAAATACAACACCTCGATTTATGCCGAGGTCAAGCCCTTTGTTGACCTTGAGTCGGTTAAGGGTGTTATGGTTATAACCGAGTTTGAGGGTCAGGGAGGGCTTGACCCGAGCGTTGAAGAATAAAACGGAGGTTAGCGTGAAAAATCACGCTAATAACAATATAGGGACGGCGTTCCGCTCGCCTTTAATTACATGAAAGGCAACCACAGAACATACCGATACAATCTCCATTCGCCGCTAACGGAGATTTCATAACCTATTTGTGCTGATGCTTTAGCGGCAGAATGGAGATTTTTGTGCAGAATAAAAAACGCCATCCGTGGATAAATTTAATCAGCTTTTTGCTCTTTTTCTTCGCCTTTATTATTCATTACACGGATATTGTTGATATAAGTATAAAGAATGCCCAACCGCTTATTATTATTCCGCTTTTGACTGCATTCTCAATCTTTAACGGAGCGGGTGTTTCGGCGGCGGTGGGGCTTGTTATCGGCATTTTTATGGATTCTGTCTCTTCGGGAGCGGTTTGCTTTAACGCTGCGGTGCTTATGGTTTCGGCGGCGGTGGTATCGGTGTGCGCCGAAAGTCTCTTTAACCGAAATATACGCTCGGCGGTGCTTTTATGCCTGCTTACAAGTCTTTTCTATTTCCTGCTTCGCTGGCTCTGCTTCTACGCATTCCACACAGGCGCACAGGAAAATCTCACCTACCTTTTAAGCTATGTTTTCCCCGGTATTCTTTATACTGCCGTGTTTGTTTTTCCTTTTTATTTTCTTTATAAATATTTCTATAAGCTCATAAACGCATAAAATTATTGTAAAAGGAGTAATCGGCTTGCCGTTTAAAAAGAAAAATCAGTATCAGCTCTCGGTATTTGCCATACTGCTTGTTATCGCAATTTTGCTGTATTCAGTTCGCATATATTCCATTCAGGTTGTCAATGCAGAAAAATACACCGATAAAAACAACGGTGCGGCGTCTGTCCGTACGGCGGTATTAAAGGCTCCCAGAGGGGAGATTCTTGACTGCTACGGAAGACAGATTGCAATTAACCGCGACGGATATAATGTTGTATTCAATAAGGCTTATGTCAAGGATAATTTTAATGATGTGATATTAACCCTTGTAAAGCTTTTTGAAGATGCGGGTGCTAACTGGAAGGATGAGCTTCCAATCGAAAGTACCGCACCCTACGGCTTTAAGGAGGGGGAATCTACCGATAAGCTGATAAGCAAGTTTGAGCTTGCACACTATGCCACAGCCGAGAACTGTTTTGACGCAATGGTAGAAAAGTATAAGTTAGAGGACTATTCTCCCGACGAACAGCGTAAGATTATGGGTGTTCGTTACAGTATGGATATAGCCGATTTTTCGATTTCCTACCCCTATACATTTGCAGAGGATATTTCCACCGAGCTTATGCGTAAAATTTCCGAATCGGGCTTTTTACTGTCGGGGGTTTCGGTGGAGGTAGTGCCCTTCAGGGAGTATACCGATACATCCCTTGCCGTAAATCTTATTGGCTCTGTGGGTCCTATTTATGCCGAGGACTGGGAGGAATACAAGGCAAAGGGCTATTCCTATAACGATAAGGTGGGGAAAAGCGGAATTGAAAAATGGGGAGAAGAGTACCTTCGCGGTACAGACGGCGAGATAACCTACTGCATTGATAATGTGGGTAAAATTATCTCAAGCGAGGTTACAAAGGAACCTGTTGCTGGTAAGACAATAATGCTGACCCTCGATAAAAAAATCCAGCGCAGTGCGCAGGATTCAATAGAAAAAACCGTTAAAGAGCTTAAGTCAAAGGGTGGAACTGCCACGGCGGGAGCCGCTGTTGCCGTTCATATTGATTCGGGCAAGGTTATATGCGCCGCCAATTATCCCACCTACGATTCTGCGACTATAGGCGAGAAATACGACAGCCTTGTAAACGACCCCTCTAAACCCCTAACAGACCGTGCTTTTCAGGGCGTTTATCCTATAGGCTCTACCATAAAGCCCATAGTAGCCGTGGCGGCACTTGAAAACGGAGTATATAATAACGGCGAGACAATAAGATGTGTGCACAAATATACGCTGTTTAAAGATTACCAGCCGAGCTGTATGGATACCCACGGAAGTATTAGTCTTAATTATGCCCTTGCGAAAAGCTGCAACTACTTCTTCTTTGAGCTTGGAAGACGGCTTGGAGCTACGAAGCTTACCGACTACTATAAGCAGTTCGGTTTAGGCGTTGCAACGGGTGTTGAGGTGAATGACGCTAAAGGTATTTTGTTAGAGCCGAAAAGCGACGGCGGCGGTGACACCCTGCAAATAGCAATAGGTCAGCTCAATGCTTTTACTCCGCTTCAGCTTGCCAACTACGCCGCAACCCTTGCAAACGGCGGCACGCATTACAAAGCGAGCCTTATTGATAAGATAGTTTCCTACGATATTTCTACCGTCTATGACGAAATTAAGCCGGAGGTTAAAAATACCGTCTCTATTTCCGACGCTACCATTGCCGCTGTTAAGGAAGGTATGCTTTCGGTTACCGAGGACGGTACGGGTAGAGCGGCACTCGGGGATTATCCCATAAAGGTGGGCGGCAAAACCGGTACGGCTCAGGTAACAGGTAAGGCGGATCACAGCGTGTTTATTGCCTTTGCACCCTTTGATAATCCTGAAATTGCGATTTCGGTGGTTTTAGAGCACGGAAGCTCAGGCTATTCTGCGGGTTCTATAGTCCGTGATATTTTAGATGCCTACTTTTTTGCGGATTATAATGCCACGGCGGATACGGTTCCTTTTACTGTTCTTGAATAAATATTTGATATGCTTTTTACAAGCGTACTCGTCCCACGGGTGAGTACGCTTATTTTTTAGCATTTTTTATTCAATAGAAATTGACAAAAAAATCTATTTGTGATAAAATGATAAATAATATTAATATGAGGTAGTTTGCATTATGGGTCAGGTATATGCCGTTACATCGGGTAAGGGCGGAGTAGGCAAGTCAACCGTTGCGGTGGGCTTGGCGTTCGCTTTTACAAAGCTTAATAAAAGGACCCTCCTTGTCGATATGGACGAGGGGCTTAGATGTCTTGACCTAATGCTGGGGGCTGATAAATCGGCGGTTTTTGATTTGTCGGATATACTTATGGGAAGGGATATGAGCGACGCTGTATACGAGGTGGAGAATGCCGACGGGCTTTACCTTGTTCCCGCTCCCTCTGATATAGGCAAAATTGATGCTTTTTCCTTTTCTGCCTTCGCAAGGCAGGCGGCTGAGGAGTATGATACGGTAATATTCGATTTCCCTGCGGGAGTTGATTTTACGCTTTATCAATGTTTGCCCGAAGACTCCCTCTTTTTGACAGTTGCCGTACCCGACCCAGTTTCGGTAAGAGATGCCGCAGCAGTAAGCAAGAAGCTCGGCGATATTTCATGCGACTCCCGTCTTATTATTAATAATTTCACCTACGGTCTTATTAAACACAGGATTTTCCAAAATATTGACGATATTATAGACAGTGCGGGACTTCAGCTTTTAGGAGTCGTCCCCCATAGCGAGCAGCTAATGCTTTTATCGGTAAGGCATAACATAAAGCCAAAGGGCAAGCCTATGGCGGCTTTTTTAAGAATTGCAAAAAGGCTCGGCGGGGAACATATATTACTGCCGAAACCAAAAAAAATATGAAAGGATCTTTATAATGACTATTGCTTTAATCGCTCATGACGCAAAAAAAGAACTTATGGTACAGTTTTGCATAGCTTACTGTGGCATTTTAAGTAGGTACAATCTGATTGCTACGGGTGCTACAGGAAAGACTGTGGCTGAAGCAACAGGTCTTGAAATAACAAGGTTTTTAGGTGGCTCTCAAGGGGGCGCACAGCAGATTGCCTCACGCATAGGCTGCGATGAAATAGACCTTCTGCTTCTTTTCCGTGACCCGCTTAATCCAAAACCCAGCGAGCCTGACGAGCGTGCACTGTTGCGCCTTTGCGATGTTCATAATATCCCGGTTGCTACCAATATTGCCACCGCCGAAATGCTTGTCCACGGTCTTGAGCGGGGCGACCTTGATTGGCGTGAGATTGTAAAAAACAATAAATAATTTTCTCGGAGTTTTCTTTATGTCTGAAATTAACCGTGCCGTAAAGGGAACGGGCGATGTTTTACCGAGTGACAGCTATAAATGGCAGTTTGTAGAGGGTAAAATGCTTGAAACCGCCCGACTTTTCGGTTTTAATGAAATTCGTATACCTGTATTTGAGCATACTGAAGTCTTTTTGCGCAGTGTCGGCGATACTACTGATGTTGTCCAAAAGGAAATGTACACCTTTGACGATAAGGGTGGCCGTTCTATTACCCTTCGCCCTGAGTTTACGGCGGGTGTTATCCGCTGTGCTATTGAAAAGGGGCTTGTAAACGGCGCTTTGCCCGTTAAGGCGGCGTATGTGGGCGGTTGCTACCGCTACGAAAAGCCCCAGGCGGGAAGATTGCGTGAGTTTCACCAGTTTGGTGTGGAATGTATAGGTGCGGCAGAGCCTAATGCCGATGCAGAGGTTATTGCCCTTGCGGGTCAGGTGCTTAGCTCTGTGGGCATCGAAAAAATATCCCTTGAGATTAATTCAATAGGCTGTCCCGAATGCCGTAAGGTTTATGTTGCAGCGATTAAAGAATATTTTAAGTCGCATACGGACGAGCTGTGCGACACCTGTAAGGACAGACTCGAACGCAACCCCATGAGAATACTTGACTGTAAGTCGCCTGTTTGCAGTAAAATTGCTAAGGGCGCACCTGTTGTTACCGATTATCTGTGCGGCGACTGCCGTGAGCATTTTGAGGCTGTTCAAAAGCACCTTACCGCTGCAGGAATTAAGTTTACCGTAAACCCGCATATTGTAAGGGGTCTTGATTACTATACCCGCACGGTGTTTGAATTCATTTCCGGCGATATCGGCGCACAGTCAACCGTCTGCGGCGGTGGAAGATATGACGGGCTTATTTCTCAAATGGGCGGGCCCCAAGTTCCGTCCCTTGGCTTTGCTATGGGTATTGAGCGTATAATGCTTTTATTAGAGGCTCAGGGTACAAAATTGCCTCAAAACAATTCCTGCGACCTTTATATTGCCGCCATGGGCAAGGATGCCGCCCTTAAGGCTACCGAGCTTGTAGCTGCTTTACGCCGTGACGGCTTTAAGGCTGAAACCGATATTTGCGGCAGAGGGCTAAAGGCACAGATGAAGTTTGCCGATAAAATCGGCGCCGCATTTTCTATTGTCTTAGGCGATGATGAGCTTAGCACAGGCAGGGCTGCCCTTAAAAATATGGAGGGCGGGGAAAGGTGTGAAATTGACCTTAACAACCTTTCCGACAGTCTCTTTAAAGCCCTTAATTCTTCCGCATTAGAGGAACTTGTGGACTCGGTTTCAAAACAATAATAATCCTTGGCGGTCTTGCGGCCGCCAGTTTGAATTTTTTAAGAGGTGTTCTATTTTGAAGCTTGACAGAATGAACGGAATGAAGCGCACCGACTATTGCGGTGAGCTTACCAAAGAAAAAATAGGTGAAGCGGTAACAGTTGCGGGTTGGGTACAGCGCCGGCGTGATTTAGGCGGTCTTATTTTCGTAGACCTGCGTGACCGCAGCGGTATCATTCAGCTTGCCTTTGACGATACAACCGACCCCGCCGTTTTTGAAAAGGCGGAGAGCTTGCGCAGTGAGTTTGTTGTTATGGCAAAGGGTAAGCTCAGAATGCGATCCTCTATTAATACCGAAATTCCCACAGGCGAAATTGAAATCGAGGTAACAGAGCTTAAAATTTTGGGCGAGTCGGAAACCCCGCCCTTTGAGATACTGCCCAATTCCGCCGCCAACGAGGAATTAAGGCTTAAATACCGCTATCTTGACCTGCGCCGTGCGCCCCTTCAGCGCAATATTTTGATGCGTCATAAGATAGCAAAGGTAACACGGGACTATTTTGACGAAAACGGGTTTATTGAGATAGAAACCCCTACCCTAATTAAGTCAACCCCCGAGGGCGCAAGGGATTATTTGGTGCCATCACGCATTCATAAGGGCAACTTTTTCGCCCTGCCCCAGTCGCCCCAGCTTTATAAGCAGCTGTTAATGCTTTCGGGCTTTGACCGCTATATGCAGATTGCCCGTTGCTACCGTGACGAGGACCTTCGTGCCGACCGTCAGCCCGAGTTCACACAGATTGACCTTGAAATGTCCTTTGTGGAAAAAGAGGATGTTTTCGCTATTGCAGAGGGCTATATTAAGCGCCTCTTTAAAGATGTGCTTAATGTGGATATCAAAACCCCGCTTACAAGACTTACTTATACCGAGGCTATGGAAAACTACGGCTCTGATAAGCCCGACACCCGCTTCGATATGAAGATAAAGGATTTGTCAGATGTTGTGGAAAATTGCGGCTTCGGTGTATTTGCCGATACCGTTAAAAACGGTGGAACCGTAAGGGCGATTACCGCTAAAAATGCCGCAGGTGTTTATACAAGAAAGGAAATCGATAAGCTTACCGAAGAAGCTAAGGGAATAGGCGCTAAGGGTCTTGCCTTTATCCGTTGGGTGGAGGACGCTCCCTCTTGCTCCTTTGCTAAGTTTATGACCGAGGACGAATTAAAGGCTATTTACGAGCGCACGGGAGCCGAAAAGGGCGATGTTGTGCTTATAGTAGCCGACCGCAAAAAGACTGCGCTTTCGGTTTTGGGTGCTCTGCGCCTTACTGTCGCAAAGCGGCTTGATATTATACCCGAGCAGTTTAACTTCCTTTGGATAACCGAGTTTCCTTTCTTTGAGTATAATGAGGAAACGGGCAACTGGGACGCAATGCACCACCCATTTACAAAGCCCCTTGACGAGTGCGTACAGCACCTCGACAATGCCCCCGAAAAGGTCTTTGCCGATGCCTACGATTTGGTGCTTAACGGCATTGAGCTGTCGTCCGGCTCTATCCGTATCACCGACCCCGAGCTTCAAAAGCATATGTTTAAAGCACTTGGGCTTTCCGACGAGGAGGCTTATCAGAAGTTCGGCTTCTTAACAGATGCATTCAGGTTCGGCGCACCGCCCCACGGGGGAATGGGTATAGGGCTTGACCGCCTTACAATGCTTATGTGCGGCTGTGATAATTTGCGTGATGTTGTGGCATTCCCGAAGGTTTCCAATTCTTCGGAGCTTATGTCGGGCGCACCCGCAGAAGTTGATGAAAAACAGCTGTGCGAGCTGTCAATAGCCGTAACGGCAAAAGATAAATAATATTTACGGAGAGATTAGCATATGAAAAACTGGAATAGGGATACCGTTTGCGTTCAGGGCGGATACAATCCCGGCAACGGCGAGCCGAGACAAATACCGATAATCCAAAGCACCACCTTTAAATACGCTACCAGCGAGGATATGGGAAAGCTTTTTGATTTGGAGGCAAGTGGATATTTTTACTCACGCCTGCAAAACCCCACCTGTGATACCGTGGCGGCTAAAATCTGTGAGTTAGAGGGCGGCACCGCCGCTATGCTCACCTCGTCAGGTCAGGCGGCATCATTCTATGCGATATTTAACATTGCCTCTTGTGGGGACCACATAGTTTCCTCATCCACCATTTACGGCGGCACATATAATCTTTTCGCCGTTACAATGAAGAGAATGGGCATTGATTTCACTTTCGTTTCCCCTGACTGCACCAAAGAGGAGCTTGACGCCGCTTTCAGGCCTAATACTAAGGCGGTCTTCGGCGAGACCATCGCTAACCCTGCCCTTACTGTCCTTGATTTTGAAAAGTTTGCTTCTGCGGCGCATGAACACGGTGTTCCGCTTATTGTGGACAATACATTTGCCACCCCTGTAAACTGCCGTCCTTTTGAGTGGGGAGCGGATATTGTAACCCACTCCACCACAAAGTATATGGATGGTCACGGTGCGGCGGTTGGCGGCTGTATTGTCGATTCGGGCAGGTTTGATTGGACAAAGTATCCCGAAAAGTATCCGGGCCTTTGCACCCCTGATGACAGCTATCACGGCGTCACCTATACCGAGCGTTTTGGAATAGAGGGTGCATATATCACAAAGGCTACCGTTCAGCTTATGCGTGATTTCGGCTCGGTACAGTCACCCCAGAACGCATTTATCCTGAACTTGGGACTCGAAAGCCTGCATGTAAGAATGGCGAGACATTGCGAAAATGCTCTTGCGGTCGCGAAGGCACTTAATGAAGACGATAGAATTGCCTATGTTGTATACCCCGGTTTAAAGGGAGATAAATACTACAAGGAAGCTCAAAAATATATGCCGAACGGCACAACGGGGGTTGTAAGCTTTGGCTTAAAGGGCGGCAGGAAGGCGGCGGAAGCCTTTATGAAAAACCTTAAAATCGCCGCTATTGAGACCCACGTTGCCGACGCTCGCACCTGCTGTCTGCACCCTGCAAGCTCTACCCACCGCCAGATGACCGAGGAGGAGCTTACTGCGGCGGGAGTGCCGTCAGACCTTGTAAGGCTTTCCTGCGGACTGGAAAGTGCGGAAGACTTAATAGCTGATATTAAGCAGGCGATTGTAGGCTGACGAGAGTCGAACCCATTACGGTTTCGCTCGCCGCCTTTTACTATCTTTCTTGCGTTCATTTTTGTAAGGCTGACGTATTACAAGTGATGAGACAAGAAAAAACGGAAAATTAATATTTGTCAGGCGTGACGGGTTCGACTCTCGTCAGCCTAAATAAAGGTAGGTTTTGCTATGCCTATTAAAATACCAAACGATTTACCCGCAGTAAAAACTTTAAATGACGAAAATATCTTTGTTATGACCGAAACTCGGGCCATAACCCAGGATATCCGTCCCCTTAAAATACTGCTTTTAAACTTAATGCCTAAAAAGATTGAGACCGAGACCCAGTTGTCCCGTCTTCTCGGCAACTCGCCCTTGCAGGTGGATTTAGAGCTTATACACACCAAGAGCCATAGGTCAAAAAACACCTCGGCAGAGCATCTTTTCACCTTTTACAAGACATTCCAAGATGTAAAAAACCGCACCTTTGACGGTATGATAATAACGGGTGCGCCGGTTGAACAGCTGGAATTTGAAGAGGTGGAGTATTGGGATGAGCTTTGCGAGATAATGGAGTGGAGCAAGACCCATGTTCACAGCACCTTCCATATCTGCTGGGGCGCTCAGGCAGGGCTTTACTACCATTTCGGTGTAAAGAAACATCCGCTTAATAAAAAGCTGTTCGGGGTTTTCCCGACCACGGCTGATTATAAGCGGTCAATACTGCTTAGAGGCTTTGACGATACCTTTATGGTACCTCAGTCCCGCCACACCACCATTAAGACAGAGGATATAAAGTCTGTACCAGAGCTTAGAATTTTAGCATCATCCAAGGAAACTGGTGTGTACGCCGCTATGACCGAAAAGGGAAGACAGATTTTCATAACGGGGCATTCGGAATATGACGCAGGCACCCTTGCTGCTGAGTATTTCCGTGATAAAAGCGAGGGCAAACCTATCGACATTCCGAAAAACTATTTCCCCGACGACAACCCCGAAAATCCGCCCCTTGTCACCTGGCGGTCTCACGCAAATCTGCTTTATTCAAACTGGCTTAATTATTTTGTATATCAAACCACACCGTATGATATTAATGAAATAAAATAAAGTGTAAAACAACCGTCTCACTTGTGATTAGTGGGGCGGTTGTTTAATACGAGATGAACGGTCGGGAACGCGGGCCGTTTTAGATGTTAGATTTTAGACATTAGACACATAAAAAAGTTGTTAAAAAACAAATTGAATAAGCAGCATATAGCAAACCGTTCCCCCTGCTATTGAAAGGAGCATTTGCCGTTTCCATAAATGTAATGCCACAACCAATACTATGGAAATAAGCTCAGGTATGCCGTGAGAGCCTGCAAGTATACTTACATTTTTAAGGCAGTATACCACCAACATTCCGAAAATCGCTGCAGGCAGGGCTTTTCCTAAGTACTGTATGTATTTAGGGGTTGGTTTGTCCCCCGAAAAAACAAGAAAGGGCAAAAATCTTGTGGCCATTGTGCCCAAAACGCAAAGGGCTATTGTGATAATCTGCTGTGTTACCGTCATTCAGGGAATCCCCCTTTCTCAATGGGCTTTCTAAGTGCTGTTAAAAGAAATAGAATACATAGCATAGTAGGAATCATAAAGGACTCCGCACCGAAAATAAGCAGACATACTGCCGAGGCTATCACGCCGATAAGTGCGGTATAGTGCTTTTTCTCTTTAAGCCACTGGTCAAGGAAAATCACCACAAACATTGCGGTCATAACAAAGTCGAGCCCTTCAGTATTAAAGGTGATTAGCGAGCCGAGAGCTCCGCCGAGTGTGGCGCCGAAAACCCAGTAAATTTGGTTAAACAGGGTGACAAAGAACATAAACCAACCTTTGTCAACATCTTCGGGTATCTCTGCTGAACAATTTACAGAGAAGGTCTCGTCGCACATTCCGAAAATCAAGTACCACTTTTTCTTGCCTGTTCCCTTATACTTGTTCAACATTGCAATACCGTAAAAGATATGCCTTATTTGAATCATCAGGGCAACCATAAGGGTTTGAAGGGGCGCAAACGCCGACAATAGCATTGATACCGCCATAAATTCAAGGGACCCGCCGAAGATTGTAAGGCTCATCAGCATCGGATACACGAAGCTAAAGCCCGATATATTCATATAAATTCCGTAGGTCATACCGAGAAAACAGAAGCCTGCCATAATCGGAATAGTGTGGGGAAAGGCGGACCTTGCCGCCGTGAGTATGTCTTTAGAAGCTGTTTTTTGCATTTTTTACCTCTTTAATATTTCCGCCCTCGGTATTCGCCTCGGACTACTTCATAGATTTCTTCCGGGGTTTCCTTGCAGCCGTTCGCCAGCCATATTTTAATTACGGCTGTAATTCCGCTTTTGAAAACTTAAAATGATAATTAACAGAGCGGTTCCCGAAAAGCTTTTGCGTTTATTATTCTTCGTGTTCATATTTTTCTTAATTATCTTAACACTTGACGGGAAATTGATGATTGTTTTTTGTCATTTAGTATATTATACTTTATTTGCAATAAAGAAACAACTGTTGTTTTAATGTATTTTTCGAAGGCAATTAAAACGGAAAAAGCAGTTTTACGGCTTTGGTTTTAGGCACGATAAGGGGAGTTCGGGTAAGAGGGTCTTAACCGTTTAGGTAGGCATAATCGGAGCTTTAGCACTCGTTAGTCGGAATTATGGCAGGAAAAAGAAATGGCAAAATCAAAAATATTAAATGCAAATGAAAAAATTGCAGGAAAAGCTTAAAAAGAAAATATAATCCGGCGCCCCTTAGATGACTGCACTAAGGGGCGTTATTTACGCTAAATAATTATTGACTTTTCGGATTTGTTGTGATAACATAACTTAGCAAGGTAATATGTATGAAAGATGTTTCCGTAGCTCAGCCGGATAGAGCGACCGCCTCCTAAGCGGTAGGTCGGAGGTTCGAATCCTCTCGGGAACGCCAGTCGAGTGCCTCGATGCGCAGATGCGTATTTGAGGTGCTTCTTTTTTGCAGTCTTTCTCTTGCGTCAAAGCGGTATATCGGTTTATTTTTCTTATAAATGGTTAAACTAAGGGTAAAGTTGTTTTGGATGTGAGATGCGTGAATAAAAAGTCAGGCATTATTTTAGCAATCGATTTACTTAGCTTTATAGCGGGCGGAATTATTTATTCGGTTGCAGTTTTGCTTTTTCTTTCGACTAACGAGATTTCGCCCGGAGGTATTACGGGTATTGCAACTGTGCTTAATTACCTTTTTATGCTCCCCATCGGCACAATAGTGTTTTTGCTTAACATACCTATACTTATAATAGGGTTTATAAAGCTCGGCGGGATTTTTGTTCTAAAAACCACGGTTTCCACGGTTATTATTTCGATAATACTTGATATAATTGAGGGGTTTTTGCCTGCGGTTACTATAGATCCCGTATTGGCATCGGTTTTCGGCGGGCTTTTAATGGGGGTTGGTATAAGCATATTTATGCTCAGAGGGGCCACAACAGGCGGAGTTGACATTATAGCAAAGCTTATCAACCGCAGATTTCAGCATATGACGGTGGGCAGGCTTATTCTTCTTGCCGACGCTGTTGTGGTGGCTATCTCGGCGTTTGCATACAAAAATATTGAAAGCGCCCTTTACTCGATTATCGCTCTTTACGCCTCGTCGAGGGTTATAGATATGATGCTTTACGGAGCGGATAAAGGCAAGATAATTTATATTATAACCGAAAAATCGCAGGAGATATCCCGTGAGGTTATGACCCTTGTGAAAAGAGGAGTTACCGTAATCGGTGTCACAGGGGCTTACACGGACAGACGGTTTAATATGCTTATGTGTACCGTAAGGCGCAACGAGGTTTCC
>JAEIGA010006276.1_pt1 | contig 18095 bp, 19 predicted proteins | sample 9270691 | NCBI WGS metagenome assembly JAEIGA01 (sample SAMN17057246, study PRJNA624740) | gut metagenome | biome: biome; isolation source: fecal sample | host: Bos grunniens | place: China: Xizang | collected 2019
GTTAAGACGAGCGGTGTACTTGCCGTCAACAGCTGTTAAGCCGTTTGCAGCAGCAAACTCATCGGCATCAAAAACAAACTCAAGCTTTTCAAAGCCGTAGCTGTTTTTCGTTCCGGCAATGAACATTCTCGGCTCGAGCGAATAATAGTTTACTTTTACTTTCATTTGTGTCCTTTCGTTTGCTTCATTCCATCCCGAGTAAATGATATACCGAAAACGGTCGGCGTGACTGACGAGATGTTGTCAGTAAGTTCGAAAAAGGAATTTTGAAACCCATGAGCGACAGATTGGAGAAGCTGAAGCAGTTGGAAGATATGCTCGTCGTGGCGATGAATTCGTGCGATCTCAAGAGTCTGGCGCCGATTGCGAAGCAGTACAGAGACACGATCCGAGAGATCGAAGAAATAGAAGGCGGTGGAAATGATGGGGACGAGATCGGCAACCTCCTCGAAGCCCGCGAGACTGATGGGAAGTCAGGAGCCGTCCGCCCGAGTCGCACCTGATTACACGGAATCTGACGGACTGGACGCCGCGAAGATACTTAAGGTCGGCGGGATGGTGTTGGACCCATGGCAGGTGAGCATCATCACGGACTGGATGGCGATCCGTGGCGGGCTGTGGCTGAGTCGGACCTGCGGCGGATCGGTGCCGCGCCAGAACGGCAAGACCGGCCTGATTTGGGGCAGAGCGGCGGCGGGGATGATTCTGTATAACGAGCAGGTGTTATACACGGCGCACCTGCAAAAGACATCCACGGAGACGTTCGAGGAGATGGCGACATTCTTCGACAGCCCGAAGGTCAAGAAGTATGTGCGGGACATCAAGACGGCGCTGGGTCGGGAGCAGATCATACTTCGGAACGGTGCGCGGGTGAAGTTCCTCGCACGAACCCGGAACGGCGGACGAGGACAGCACGGGGATCTTCTGATCTTCGACGAAGCGCAGGAGCTCGACGTCAACTCTCAGGCGTCCTTCATCCCGGCGATATCCGCAAGCCTGAACCCGCAGGTGATATACGTTGGAACTCCGCCGGATGGCGAGAGCGCCGGAGACGTCTTCCGAGGGATCAGGGACAAGGCGCTGGCCGGAGAGACAAAGACCACGTCGTGGTTCGAGTTCAGCGTGAAGGACATCGGGGACGTGGCTGATCGGAGCAGGTGGGCGGAAGCCAATCCCGCACTGGGTCGGCGGATACTGGAAACGACAATCGAGGGCGAACTTGAACAAATGCCACCTGATACCTTCGCCAGGGAGCGGTTGGGCTGGTGGACGCCGATTGTCGAGCACAAGCTGAATTATGCGATTGATGCAGCGGTCTGGACGGCCTGCGCATCCATGGCGCCGAAGCCTGCGGGGAAGACCGCCTACGGCGTGAAGTTCTCCGCGGATGGTTCCGAGGTGTGCCTCTGCGGCGCTGTGGTGCCGGAGGACGGTCCGGGGCGCATCGAGCTGATCGACAGACGGCCGACGGGTCTGGGTGTCCAGTGGCTCGCTGATTGGCTCTGCGCGAGGGTGAAGAACGCCGCCTGCGTGGTGATAGACGGACGGAACGGCGTCGACGTATTGGTCGACAAGATCGTACCGGTCTGGAAATACAAAGGCAGCGTGATCCGGCCGACGGCTAAGTCGATGATCGCGGCGGTGAGTATGCTGACCGATGCGCTCACGGAGCAGTCGATAACGTGGTTCCAGCCGCAGACGATGCTTGCGGAAAGTGCGACCACGTCGATCAAGCGCCCGATCTCCGGCGGCTGGGGATTCGGCGGTGAGAACTCAGGACCGATAGAAGCATGCGCCCTTGCGTACTGGGGCGCGAAGACAACAAAGAGAAACCCGTCGAAGCAGATGCGGATTGGATGAGGGGAGAAACATGATAAGCCTAGTACCTTCGAATGTGGACGGCCTTGACGACGTCGCACGTTATCAGCTGGAGAAGCTGTTGACGGTGTACAACCTGCACGTCGGAAAGAATGCCGAAAAAATGAAATATTACGAGGGCAAGATTCCGCTGGCGGAGGTCAATCTTGGAATTGCTCTCCCGCGGTCCTTCCGTGGTCTGGAGATTGGCAGCGCGTGGGGCGGGAAGTGCGTCGACGTGCTGGCGAGCCGGTCAATGTTTGACGGATTTGTTGGTGAGAACGGCGCTGACATTCCGGAGCTAACGCAGATCGTCGCCAGCAACCGCATGATTGCGGAATATAACAAAGCCTGCCGCGACGAGCTGATGCTCGGGTGCACGTTCGCGACGCTGTCCGCTGACCCGGTCATCGGCTGCCGGATTCGGTTCCATTCCCCGCAGACCGCCGCGGCGATTTGGGACGGCGAGCTCGGGCGGATTGCTTATGGCATGGCGGTAATCGGAGCCACGGCGGATAATGCCAACAATCCGATGTGGGCGCCGTCGCTGGTTAATCTGTATAACGATTCGTCAATCTGGGTGATTCGCCGGAACGGAAACAGCTGGAACGCGACGGAGTATCGTCACAGGATGGGCAGGCCGCTGATGGAGGCTCTCGTTTGGAACCCGACCAGCGAAAAGCCGTTCGGGCGTTCCAGAATCAAAGAGCCAATCCGGCGGCTGATCCAAGGGTATGTTCGGACGATCGCAAACGCGACGATCGGGCTGGAATTCTCCACCGCACCGCAGAAGTATCTCATGGGCGTGACCGACGATCAGTACGATATCCTGATCAATCAAAAATTTAAGCAGTATATCGGGAACATCATCGCGAGCACGACAAACCCGGAGACCGGCGAGAAGCCCACCTTCGGACAGCTTCAGCAGGGAACGATCTCCCCTCACGTCGAGATGATGAGAGTTCTGGCGACGCAGTTTTCAGCGGCGACGGGGTTATCCGTCACGGACACTGGCGTGGTGAATGATGCGAACCCGACAAGCTCCGACGCGATCCTCGCGCAGACTCAGACGCTCGTTGCGCTTGCGGAGCAGCTGAACACGTCCAATGGTGACAGCCTGCGGACGATCGCCCAGATGGCGCTTGCTATCGCTCAGAACACGACCATGGACGCCCTGACGGATGATCAGCAGAATGTTGTCGCACACTTCAAGAACCCGGCCATGCCGTCCGTGAGTGTTACCGCAGACGCCGCGATCAAGATCGCGTCCGCCCGGGAAGGCTTTGCGCAGACGGATACTTTCTTGGAGATGATCGGCTTCGATCAGGCGGACATCCGGCGGATTAAGGCGCAGGAGTCCCGGGCGCGGGGGATGAGTCTCGTGGCAGAACTGGAGGGTGAACCCGAATGATGATCAGCGCAAGGGCGTGGGACAATTACATCAAGCGCCTGCGCCGAATCAATAACACAGCCGTGGCGGCTATGGTGAAGCGCCTGGAATCGGTCGACATCCTGAACATCGCCGACAGCGAGCGGACGGAGATCATCAGGTACGCCTATTACCTCGCCCAGAAATACGGCGAAGCATCGGCGGCACTCTCCTGCGAGATGTACGACGCACTTGCGCAGCTGACCGGCGGGGCGATCTTCCCGGCAGAGCCTGCGGCGGGAGCCACCTATGCGGAAGTGGCGAAGGCCGTAAACGGCACGATCAAGACCGGCAACAAGGACATCGTCAGTCAGGCGATCGGCAGGCTGGTCAAGATGACCGGCGTCGACACCACCATGCAGAACGCGCTCAGAGACGGCGCAGAGTGGGCGTGGATTCCACGCGGGGAAACGTGCGCATTTTGCATCACACTCGCTTCTAGGGGCTGGCAACCGGCTTCACGGCAGGCTCTGAAGAACGGACACGCCGAGCACATCCATGCAAATTGTGATTGCACCTATGCGATCCGCTTCGACGACTCCGAGGTCTCCGGCTATGACCCGGAGAAGTACGCAAAAATGTATTACGGAGCATCTGACGGAAATTCGAAAGACAAGATCAACGCGATGCGGCGGATGTTTTACGCGGAGAACCACACGGAAGAAACAGACATTTCATAACGAGCGGGAGAACGGACTTTGAAATACATCATAATGTGCGGCGGCAAATATCGCGAGTGGGAAACACCTCGGCAGCTGGTAAAGATCAACGACGAGCCATTGGTTGCGCGAACTATTCGACTCCTGCGGGAGTGTGGCGTGGATGACATCGCAATTAGTGCCAGCGACAAAGCCTTTGAGCAGTTCGGCGTTCCGGTGCTGAGACATGACAACGATTATGACGCCGGGCGCGATGGCGTGACGGGTTATTGGTCAAGCGCATTTTATCCGACGGATGAGCCGGTCTGCTATATCTTCGGGGACGTCGTCTTTTCCCCGCAGGCTATTCGGACGATCGTCAGATACCAGACCGACGACGTTATGTTCTTCGGAAGCAAGAAACCGTTCGCGCCGGAATACCCGAAGCGGCACGAGGAACCGTTCGCGTTTAAGGTCGTAAACACCGAGCACTTCCGGCAGGCAATCGAGGCGCACAAACGGCTCGCGGATGCCGGGACGCACTGGCGGCGGCCGATTGCGTGGGAGCTGTGGTTCATCTGCTGCGGACGGGACCCAGCCCAGGACCTTCGCGATCTGGTTAATAACAGTTACGTCGGAATCAATGACTACACCTGCGACATAGACATTAAGGAAGACATGAAGAGGTTCCATAAATGCGAATTATGATTCATGCGTGCCCGCAGCGGGAATGGTATGTACGGGAATATCTGGTTCCCTCGTTGTTGGATCAGGGCATCACAGAAGACAAGATCATCGTGTGGGTTGACCGGAATCAGATCGGGAACCTCGCGGCGTGTCTGGCGTCGTTTGCATCCGTCGCCGATGAGCCGGGCGAGACCTGGCACTTGCAGGACGACGTGATTGTATGTCGAGATTTCGCGATTCGTGCAAGGGAAGCGCCGGAGGGCGTTGTCTGCGGGTTCTGCGTCAAACGCTTCGAGGACGCCGTCGTATTCGGCCCGACGTCGGTTCGGTTCCACTGGCAGTCAACGTTTCCGTGTCAGAAAATCCCGAACGAGATCGCCGGTGAGTTTGTCAAATGGATTCACTCGGAAATGTACCGGCCGGGCGTCGCGCAGTATGTGCAGACCGGCAAAAAGGACGACACGCTGTTTCATGCGTTTCTTCAGGAAATGCACCCGCGCATGGTTGTCTACAATATGGACCCGCACTTGGTCGATCATGTCGACTGGTTAATTGGCGGGTCAATCATAAATCAGGGCAGAGGGTTCGTGGCGCGGTCATGCCGATGGCCGGACGAAGACATTGTTCAGGAATTACAAGCAGAAATGACGCGGCGACGCGTTAGATCATAAATTTTTATCTTTGTCCGGCGGGACGTAAAACACGCACCCCACGGGATGCAACCCCGTAAAAAGCGTAGGGACGGAGGACACATGAAAAGAACCGACATCACCGACATCTTCCCGGACGCCACCGCCGAGCAGGTCGACAAGCTCATGGGGCTGAACGGGGCAGACATCAACAAGGCAAAGGAAGGAATCGCAGAACTCCAGAAGCAACTCGATGACCACAAGTCCAGCGGCATCTCTGCCGACGCATTAAAGGCGGCACAGCAAAAAACCGCCGAATTACAGAAAGAGCTTGACGGCATGAAGGCGGCGGAAGCCCTGCGAATCATGCGCGAAAAGGTCGCACAGGAGGTCGGAATCCCGGTCGCACTGATCACAGGCGGCACGGAAGAAGAATGCAAAACGCAGGCCGAAGGAATTCGGGACTATGCGAAGGGCGCTGGCTATCCTGTCGTCCGTGATGGCGGCGAGGTTCATGTAGACACGCAAAAAACAACCCGGGACCAGTTCGCGGACTGGTTTCAAAAGATTCAGTAAGGAGATAAAGAAATGGCTATTGTTGGAAGCGGTACGCCCGTAAACAGAAGCAATATTCAGCTGCCGAATGACGTAGCGGCAGAAATTATTCAGAAAACCCAGGAAGGCTCCATCGTGATGCAGCTGGCGAGACAGATTTCTCTCCCTGGTCGCGGCCTTCAGATTCCGATCATCGCATCTGACCCCGAGGCGTCGTGGGTATCCGAGACCGGCCTGAAGCCGGTGAGCACTCCCACGCTCGACAAGAAAATCATGCAGGGCCACAAGCTGGCCGTGATCGTTCCGTTCAGCGATGAGTTCCGGCGCGACGCTGCGGCGCTGTATGATGCCCTGATCGCTCGTCTTCCCGGCGTGCTGGCGAAGAAGTTCGACTCGACCGTGTTTTTCGGACCGAGCTCCGGAAGCCTGTCCAACTTCGACAACTTTACCAGCGTGACCGGCTATGCTCTGGACACTTACCAGAAGACTGCTTATGACGGACTGGTTGCCGCCGATACTGCGGTATCTACTCAGGGCGGAACGATCAACGGTTATGCGTTCAGCCCTCAGGGTCGCGGTGTTCTGCTCTCCGCGCAGGATGCTGACAAGCGTCCGCTGTTCGTGGCGAGCATTTCCGAGGGTTCCGTGAACCGTATCCTCGGTGCTCCGGTGTACTTCAGCGCCGCCGCTTACAAGGCCGGCTCCGCTGCTGCCGGCTCTGACGCCGCTGTTCCGGACACTCTTGGCTTCGCCGGCGACTGGACGCACGCCATGTACGGCGTCGTCGAGGGCGTAAAGATCGACTACTCTGCCGACGCGACCCTGATTTCGGGAACCGACACCATCAACCTGTTCCAGCAGAACATGTTCGCGGTTCGCGCTGAGATCGAGGTCGGATTCGTCGCCGAGACCGCGTACTTCGCGAAGCTGACCAGGACTCACGTCTGATGATTAAAATGATCGACCGCTTTACCGGTGTTGACATGTGGGTAGCGGACGAGAAGGTTCTGGACTATATCGCCGCGGGGCACAAACTCGCGGCGGTGCCAGAGCCGGTGAAAAAGCCCGCGGCAAAGCCGAAGCGGACAACACGGAAAACGACGACGAAGAAATGAGGTGATCCTGATGGCATATGCGACAGTTGCCGACGTTCAGGCTCGGATGGTGCAGACGATGACGGCGGATCAGCAGAGGGTCTGCGCGGCCCTGCTGGATGATGCGGCGGTGCTGATCGACGCATACACGGACGATGTTCCGGTCGAGACTGCCAAGATCGTGTCCTGCCGGATGGTCGAACGTGCCATCGGTGACGGATCGGCTTCCGGCATCCCGACGGGAGCGAGTCAGGGTAGCATATCGGCGCTCGGATATTCGCAGTCGTGGACGATGACCGGCGGAGCGACCGGCGAGGTGTACCTGACCAAGGCGGAGAAGAAGATGCTCGGCGTCGGTGATCATGTCGGGTCGTGGTCTCCCGTGCAGGAGTACGCGAGCGAGTACGACAGGCCGCCGGTGCTCGGCAGGAAGGTCAACGTGATCGGCTATTCACCGGACGAGGTGAACGTGAGCGGCGAGGGGTGATGATATGCACGGAGTGACAATCACACTGTACACAAAGACCCAGACCGGCGTCGACGACTTCAACCGCCCGATATACACGGAGACCGCCGAGAGCGTCGAGAACGTCCTGATCGGCGAGCCGTCCACGGAGGACATCGTCGCAGAGCTGAATCTCTCCGGCAAGCGGATCGCGTATACTCTCGGAGTCCCGAAGGGCGACGCACACGTCTGGACGGGTAACGACGTAGGGTTCTACGGTGAGCGCTTCCGGGTGATCGGCAAGCCGACGCAGGGCATCGACCACCTCGTGCCGACGCCGTGGAACAAGAAAGTCAAGGTGGAGTGCTATGAGTAAGGCTGTTTTCGAGCTGAACCTCGCCGGACTCAACCAGCTGATGAAGTCGGCGGAGATGCAGAGGATTCTTGCGGAATCGGCCATAGCGGTCGAGGGCGCCGCCGGTGATGGTTACGAAAGCAAGGTTAAGGTGGCGACATGGACCGCCTTGGCTAAGATTTACCCCGTCACGGGCAAGGCGGCGATCGACAACGTCAAAAACAACACCCTGCTGAAGGCACTCAGCGCCGGGAAGGTGTGAACATGATCGAAAAGATTATCATAGATTATCTGAGCGAGAATCTGACCGTCCCGGTATTTGCGGAAGTACCTGCGGATGACTCGGGACGATTTGTTCTGATCGAGAAGACCGGCTCCAGCCGGGTGAACTATCTGGACTCTGCGACCATCGCGGTACAGTCCTATGCGGACACCCTGCTGGATGCCGCCGAACTCAATCAGATCACCAAGGGATATATGCTTGCACTGCCGGAGAACTCCGACGAGGTTTCGGCGGTGCGGCTGGATACAGATTACAATTTCACGGATACGGAAACGAGAAAATACCGGTATCAAGGTGTTTTCATCGTGACCTATTACGAATAAGGAGTAAGCAAAATGGCGAATACTGTAAGCAACGTATCGACCGGCAAGCCGAACCCCGCCGGGGCGATTTACTGGGCGCCGCTGGGGACGACCCTGCCGACGAACGCCACGGATACGCTGAACTCTGCGTTTACGGCTCTCGGATACATCTCCGAGGATGGTTTAACCAATTCGAACAGTATCGAAACCGAGACCATCAAAGCGTGGGGCGGTGACGTCGTGGCGGTGCCGCAGACGGACTTCACCGACACCTTCAAGTTCAAGTGCATCGAGGTGCTGAACCTCGACGTTCTGAAGTTCATCTATGGTTCGGGCAATGTGACCGGCGCTCTGGCGACCGGGCTCACGGTCAAGGTCAACGCAAGCGACAGACCCGCTGGCGTTTTCGTCTGCGATATGGCGATGCGTGACGGCGCGAAGAAGCGCGTGGTGGCACCGAATTGCAAACTGACGGAGCTGGGCGACATCGTTTATGTGGATAACGACGTGGCGGGCTATGAAGCGACTATTACCGCGATGTCGGGCGGATTCGGGGTCGGCGACAACGACACGCACAAAGAATACACCGTCCGTGCGACGTCGACCTGATCGAAGGCGGAGGAGGTAGAGCATGATCAAAGGGACCACAGAAAGCGGCTTTAAGTTCGAAATCGACCCGGAAGCCGTGAACGACATGGAGTTTGTGGAGCTGCTGGCCGAGGTAGACAGCGACATCACCAAGATGCCGAAGGTGATCGAGATCGCACTCGGAAGGGAGCAGAAGAAGCGGTTATATGACCATATTCGGACGGAAGCCGGGAAGGTGCCGATCGACCGGGCCGTGGCAGAGTTCGAGGAGATTCTGACGCTCGCCAACGAAAAAAACTCCTAAACCTCGCGCATATGCTATCTGTGGGCCGTGACGCTCTGCTGTGTGACCTCGCCGAGGTTTACCGCATTTATGACTTTCGAGCGCTACCAGTTCACACGCTGGCGGCGCTCGCTTGCGGTTTACGGGAAGATTCACGGATCAAGATGAAGATGGCCGGGGTCAATTATATTCCGCCGTATCTGCTAATGGTGGCGATGGCGGACAACACCCGGGTGATTCTCCACTATCTGACCGCGAAGAAGAACGCCCAGAAGCCGACGCTGTTTGCCGAGCTGATCGAATCCAAAGCAGAAGACGCGAGGAAACCACAAACCACCGCACAACGGGCGACCTTCGCCGCGATCCGTGCGGAAGCAGAAAAGCACTTGTAGGGAGGTGACGCTGTGGCAGGTGCAAATATTGGTAATGCTTATGTGCAGATTGTACCGAAGGCCGAGGGCATCTCTGGAAAAATCGGGAATCTGATTTCACCCGGCGCGGCCAACGCCGGAAAGAACGCAGGAAAAGACGCCGGGAACGGATTCGCGGACGGCATGAAGAAAGCTCTCGCGGGTCTGGCGATCGGCGGGACAATCACCGCCGGTTTGAAGGCGGCACTCGATGAGGGTGGCAAACTTCAGCAGTCGTATGGTGGTCTGGAAACCATTTATGGTGATGCGGCTGACGCGGCGAAGAAATACGCCAAGGAAGCGGCACAGGCAGGCATCTCGGCGAATGATTACGCGGAGACCGCAGTTAGCTTCGGTGCATCCTTGAAGCAGGCTTTTGAGGGCGACACGACCAAAGCAGTCGAAGCGGCCAACACCGCCATCATGGACATGACGGATAACGCCGCGAAGATGGGAACGCCGATCGAGAGCATCCAGAACGCCTATCAGGGCTTCGCCAAAGGCAATTATACGATGCTGGACAACCTCAAACTGGGGTATGGCGGCACCAAGGAAGAGATGCAGAGACTGCTTGCGGATGCTGAGAAGCTGACCGGCGTCAAATATGATATGAACAACCTCGGCGATGTTTACGCCGCTATCCATGCGATTCAGGGCGACTTGGGTCTGACTGGCGTGGCTGCCGCAGAGGCTTCCGAAACCTTCAGCGGATCATTCGAGGCGATGAAAGCATCGGCGGCGAACTTCTTCGGAGCGTTGGCAGTTGGTGGCGGCGTGAAAGATGCCACGTCAACCCTGATCAATTCGGTGATCACGTTTGTCGGCGGGAACCTGCTCCCCATGTTGGGGGACATCTTCAGCCGAATTCCGAAAGTGCTCTCAGCCGCGATAGACACCGTGCTGCCGATCATCCAGCAGGAAGGTCCGAAGCTGATCACCAACTTGATTAGTGGTGTCCAGAGCGCACTCCCTACGCTGATCAGCAAGGGACAAAGCATTATCACCACCATCGGGAACGGAGTTATCACCTATGCGCCGCAGTTATACGCCAAGGCCGCGCAGATTATCGGACAGCTTGCGAATTCGTTTATGGCGGCCTTCCCGGTCATCATGGACAAGGGGCGCGAGCTGATCGTGAACATGATCAACGGTATTGGCTCGGCACTCCCTGAACTGGCCAGCAAGGCCGCGGAGATCATTCAGAGCGTCGCCGGATGGCTTGCGCAGAATTATCCGGTTATCGCTCAGAAGGGCGCTGAGATGCTTCAGTCCCTCGCCACCGCTATCGTTACAAACATTCCGAACGTCATCGCGGCGGCCGCGAAGATTGTGGTTGCTATCGGGAAGGCTCTGGTCAGACTCGCGCCGGTGGCGCTGTCAGCGATCAGGACGATGATCTCCGGACTGATCTCCGGCATTCGTGCAGGATGGTCAAACATTCAGCCTGCGGTCAAGGGTCTGGTCGACAAGATCACCAAGCCGCTGAGAGACCTCAAACAGAAGGCCAGGGAGCTGATGAACAACGTCATGACTGCCATGTCGACCGTCTGGAACAACATCAAGACGAAGGCCGGGACAGCTTTTGATGCGGTGAAGAAGAAGATCACGGAGCCGATCGAGAAGGCGCGGGAGACCGTCAAGAACGCCATCGACAAGATCGCGGGCTTCTTCCCGGTCAGTATCGGAAATATCTTCAGTAACTTGAAACTTCCTCATTTCTCCGTCTCCGGCGGCTCTGCGCCGTGGGGAATCGGCGGAATGGGAACAAAGCCCACGTTCTCGGTGCAGTGGTATAAGAAGGCCATGAACGAGCCGTATGTCTTCGACAGCCCGACGCTGTTCGGAGCAGGCGAAGCCGGGGACGAGATGATCTACGGACGACAGAACCTCTTGAGTGACATCCGGGAAGCCGTCGGTGGTCAGGGCAACACGTACAATATCAATATCACGGTTGACGGAGCGGAAGCGCCGGAGGACTACGCCAGAAGGCTCGCTCGTCAGCTGCAACTCGAATTAAGGATGGCGTAATATGGCAACAGCGAACATAGGATCAGGCGGAAGCGGCGTGAAAACGAAAGCACCTGCCGGGCTGAGTATTGCGCGGTCCGGGAATGGATTCACCTGCGCCTGGAAGATCATGGACAAGGATTATGGCGATGGTCAGGGGTTCCAGTATCAGGTAAACGTAAACGCCACAGCGGGGAAGTGGAATTCGAAGACGGTCACCAAGACGGCGACAAAGCAGTCGTTCTCGCTGACCATGTCGAACTATTACCCGGCGAAGGCTGGCGCGTATTTGAAGAGCGTCGTCTTCCGGGTGAAGGGCAACCGCAAGAAGTACTCCACCGGTACGGGCGACAAGAAGAAAGATCATAATCCCAAAGCATCAGATTGGACTCAGAAGACCTATGACATCAACAAGCCCGACGCACCCGGGACGCCTACCGTCACCCGAGACGAAGACCACGCAAATATCTGCACCTTCGCATGGACGGCAAAGGACTCCGGGCCGAAGTGGGCGACCGGCACTCTGTACGAGACGATCCTCGTCCACTCCAACGAGTCGAACGGCGACAAGCTGACGTGGAAGTCCACACAGACCGGATGGCAGACAGGAACGGCCGGACTGACCGGGAGCGTGACCATCACGGAAGATACCGCAACACTCGCGACAAATTCGTGGGTGAGGTGGATCAGGGTGAAGACTCGCGGACCTGCCGGAGATTCCGCCAAGTGGGCATATGCTAAACACGTTTACTCAACACCCTATCAGGCGACGAACAAGTCCGCCAGTGTCAAGAAAATGGCGGCGGGTGGATATGTGGCGACGGTGACATGGGAAGCGCAGACCGACTTCATGCACCCGATCGACAAGACGACGGTGCAATATGCCTTCGCCACTCCGACAGCTGGCCTGAACTGCCCTGACGACGCAAGCTGGACGGATGCGAACGTCTCCGCCGATACCGGTGGAAAGGATTCCGCAGCGTTTTCAATCGACAGGCAGGTGAGTGCGGATCAGGCCCTTTTTGCTCGGGTAAACACCTACCACGACAAGAAGACCACATACGGCACACCGATCCGGGCGGCAGTCGGCGCACTGACCGATCCATCTGGGCTGTCGGTGACGACGGACTCGTCGACATACCGGGCGACGGTGACGGCGACAAACAATAGTTCCGTGCCGGATTCGTTTCTGGTCGTGACGTACATCACCGAGGACAACCCGGGCGGCGCAATCGTGGGGATCATCCCGCACGGCGAGACGACCGTGACGGTGCAGTGTCCCGAATGGGCCACCGGTCAGCAGATCGCCTTCGGAGTCTATGCGGTGCAGGGAAGTTACCGGGTAACACCCAGAGCGGACGGCGTCGGAAGCTATGCAGTCACCGCTAACATGAAATCCGCAGTAGTGAAACAGGGCGGAAGCGTCCCGGCGGCTCCTACCGGCCTGACGCTCTCAGCGACGGACATCCCGGGGACAGTGCGTGTGACATTTGACTGGGCATGGGCAGACGCTACGGCGGCGGAGATCAGCTGGGCAGACCACGCAGACGCATGGGAGAGCACGGACGAGCCGAGCACATACACGATCAGGAACACCCACGCAAGCCGGTGGAATATTTCGGGCCTTGAGACCGGAATCACATGGTATGTGCGCGTGAGACTGGTAGCGGGGAACGGCGACGATCAGACCTTCGGGGATTATTCCGAGACGCAGTCCATCGACCTCTCGTCTGCTCCGGCGGTTCCTGTTCTGGCGCTGTCGGACGGTGTGATCACCGAAGACGGAAGCGTGACGGCGTCGTGGAGTTATTCAACCACCGACGGCACACTTCAAGCATACGCAGAACTCGCCGAGTGGATTGGCAGTGATTATATCCCGCTGGCGCACACTGAGACGGCGCAGACCGTCACCATCTCGGCAGAAGACGCCGGGTGGAGTGCCGGAGAGACTCACGCACTGGTTGTGCGGGTGGTGTCCGGGTCTGGTAAATTCTCCGACGACTGGAGCGATCCGGTCACGGTGGTGATCGCCGAACCTCTGACGGCCACGATCACGACAGACAGCTTAGAGCCGCAGACCATCGTTGTCGATGGCGTCTCCCGGAATATCAACGCATTGACGGAGATGCCGCTGAGCGTGACGGTGGCGGGAGCAGGAGAATCCAGCACCATGACGGTGATCATCGAACGCGCCGAGACTTACCACGTCGGCAGGCCGGACGAATCGGAGATGTACGGATTCGAGGGCGAGACGGTGGCAATCATCACCCAGACGGGCGACGGAGAAGTCGAGATCAACGACAGCGACCTGCTCGGAAGACTCGACGACGGTGCGGCCTATCGCATCATAGCAACGGTGCAGGACGGACTCGGACAGAGCGCCGAGGTCACGAAGGACTTCGAAGTCCACTGGGATCATCAAGCACTTGTCCCCGACGCCACGGTGGTGATCGACTCCGAGAACCTGATCGCAAAGCTAACGCCAGTCGCACCGACAGGAACGCTCACCGGCGATACATGCGATATTTACCGGCTGAGCGTCGACAAGCCCGTGCTGATCTATCCGGGCGCGGTGTTTGGGACAACCTACGTCGACCCCTTCCCGACTATCGGTGAATATGGCGGTCACCGGTTCGTTTTCAAGACAGCGGCCGGGGATTACATCACGGAAGATAACACCCTTGCATGGACTGACACCGGGGAAGACGAGGGTGACCGGCTGGACATCGTCAACAATATCATCGACTTCGGTGCAGGGCGTGTGATCCTGACCTACCAGATCGACCTCTCCAACAGCTGGTCGAAGGACTTCACAGAGACCCAGTATCTCGGCGGGAGCGTACAAGGTGACTGGAATCCGGCGGTAAGCCGCTCCACCTCGGTGTCGGCGGTCGGCATCTCTGCGGAAGATCAAGAGACGATCCAGAGCATGAGACGACTCGCAGAGCACCCGGGAATCTGTCATATCCGCACGAGGGACGGGAGCAGCTTCGCCGCAGACGTTCAGGTCAAAGAAGATTATAAGCAGTCCAACAACCAGCGGCTCGTCTACTTTAGCTTGAAAATCACGCGAGTCGACCCGGATGGCTATGACGGTTTAACGCTTGTGGAATGGGAGCAGACACAGCAGGAGGATGAGTGATGGATTGGTCTAAAGGCTATTCAGCATCCTACTATATGACGAGAGTCGACCCGGCGACATGGCGGGACGTGGAGCGGATCGAGATCACCGGCGGGAACGTGAAGCGCAACGACGAAGGGCTGATGCAGTCCGCAGATGTCGACTGCGTGAACTACCAGCACGGCGAAATCTGGGTGCGGCTATACCTGGACACGAACCAGAACGGCACACACGCCCACACTGCCATCTTCACCGGGCTGGCCACCTCGCCGGAGAGAGACTACAACGGGCGGATGTCCACAAGCACTTTGAATGGTTATTCCGTGTTGAAACCGGCAGACGACGTGATTCTCCCGCGGGGGTGGTATGCTCCCGCCGGGGTTTCCGCCGCTGATCAGGTGGCGAAGCTCTTGCGGATCGGCCCTGCACCGGTCACGGTGGCGGATGGATCTCCGGCACTCACTGGCGCGATCATCGCGGAAGATGGGGAGACGCGGCTGACCATGGCGGCCAAGATCCTGACGGCTATTGGATGGCGATTAAGGATCACCGGCGACGGCAGGGTAAGCGTTGAGCCTGCGGCCACTGCCCCCGTGGCGGCCTTCGATCCGAATTATAATGACGTGATCGAGACGCAGATCGATGTCTCTCTGGACTGGTACAGTGCACCAAATGTGCTCATGTGTACTGACGAGGACATGACCGCCGTCGCAAGGGACGACTCCAAGAGAAGCCCGCTGTCGACTGTGAACCGTGGGCGCGAGGTCTGGGCGTTTGAAGCTGACTGTGACCGGGGCGAGAATGAAAGCATCGCGGAATACACCCAGAGACGGCTCGCGGAGCTTCAGCAGGTGGAGATTTCTGCGGAGTACGACCGGCGGTTTGTGCCGGATGTGTATCCCGGCGATCTGATCCGGCTGAGCTACCCGGAGCAGGGGCTGGATGGTATCTTTGCCGTGGGTGATCAGTCCATCGAGTTAGGCCACGCCGCACGGACTTCCGAGATGGTGACAGCTCCGGCAAGGCTCGCAAGGCTTCAGGATGGCGATGGGGATGATACGATAGTCGGTCTGTTCCGGCTTGTCGATGATGATACAAACTATATTGTCTCCGATGATGAGGACTACATCGTCGGCCTAGCAGAAATGAAGGGGTGAGAAAATGGCTTTGGAAAATTACAGGCCGATCCAGTTCCCGGAGAAGACGGAGCTGGACAGCACTGACGTCGTGCTGATTGACTCCGCCACGAACGGGACGAACAAATACCAGTTGAACCGCATCGCCGCACAGGCAGCGGCACAAATTGATGCGGCGGTTGAGGCGGAAGAGGCAGCGAGACAGGCGGCTGATTCAGCACTGGATGGCAAAATTGGCACACTGTCCAACCTGACCACCACGGCGAAAGGCAGCGCGGTGGCTGCCATTAACGAGGTCGACGCGAATGCGGATGCCGCGCAGAGTGCAGCGGATGCGAACGCAGGGAAGATCGGCACGCTGAGCAGCCTGACCACGGATGCAAAAACAGATCTGGTGTCGGCGGTCAATGAGGTTGACGCCCATGCAGACGCAAACACCTCAGCGCTCAGCGGCAAGGTCGACAAGGTTGCCGGCAAGGGTCTGTCGAAGAATGATTTCACGGATGCGCTGAAGACGAAACTTGACGGGATCGAGACGGGCGCAGAGGTAAACGACGTCAAGTCTGTCGCCGGGAAGACCGGAGATGTTACTCTGGGCGGCGGAGACGTGTCGTACAACGAGGAAACCACCTATGCCGCCGGGACTGTTGGAAAGGCCGTTACTGACTTAAAGAGCGATTTTAACAAGTACACACCATATAGCGATGACGATACTACCGGCACCGCATCAAAGACGGGAACCACATTTTTTATCTCCGAAAAAAAACCAAGGAATTTTTCTCCGTTGCCATTAGGGACGATTGTAAAGGGGCGCAACCGTTTCAATATCGCAACCGCCGCATTTACTTTTAGTGGGAACAGTTCGTCAAACACCCTAACCAAAGAGAATAACGGTATAAAAAACGTATCTACGCAGACCAGTACTTCGACAAGTACGCACTGCTACACGGAATACACCGCAGAATATACCGGGAACCTGTTTTTTTCCTGCGATGCAAGTGTCGACGGGAATGTTCGTGATTTGCGTGTTTCAGCAAATATTAACGGCGTTTCACAGGAGATTCTTTGGGGGGCTGGGCCGCTGTTTATGGTTCTCCCAGTGACCGCCGGTGATACGGTAAGACTGAAATTTTTCGTGCATGCTCAGACTCCCGCAGGTTCTACAGTTTATTATAAAAATATCATGCTTTCGTATGATGGTCTGTATCCGTTTGAATCATATCAGGCAGACATGGGGATCTCGGTAGTCCCGACAATGAAAGAAATTTCGCTTGCTTCGAAAATATCCGATGGCACGAATCATTCCTCCGGCTCACTCGGAGATAAGTGTGTAACAATCTCCGGGTTGCTGTCTGATTTATATTCTTTACCGTCAAGTAATGATGTAGCGGCGCAGGACGTGACAGCATTACCATCTACATTAGGGATTGTCACTGATGCTTATAATGCTGTATATAATGCCGGTGTTTCGACCAGCACAATCAGCCGGGGAATAGGTATTAATACAAGCGGGAATCTCGTTGTATATATTGACGGAAAAGGGAAGTCGGATATAGCAACATGGTTAGAATCAAATCCTGTCACTATTAGCTATAAGATTGGGCAAACGTCGGAATCTGTCGAAATCGACCCTCATGAAATTCAGGAGGGAATGATCGTAGTTCTCCCTGACAGCGGGACAATAACATATAATTATGAGATTGTATCGCAAGAGACGGTGGTATGTTTTGGGGACTCCATCACAGGGATTTACAAGAACAAAGCGAATTACCCGGAAATCATCACAATTACAAGCGATTATTCGGCGGTGAATTGTGGCTTCTCTGGAATGACTTATACAGATCATCCCACAGCGGGACGAGTACCGTTCAGCCTTAATCGGCTGATTGATGCGGTAGTATCTGACGATTTCAGCACGCAGGACACATCTTCTTATGTTGATCCTGAGAACGCAAACTATTCTCCTCTATATGCGGAACATCTTGAAAATCTGGAAGCGGTGAACTGGTCTGAAGTAGAATATGTTACGTTTTTCTACGGTACAAATGACTATATAAATGGGGCATATCTTAATTCAGAGGATGACCCGGCAACCGAAAACAAACAGCGCACGAACATTGAGGACTGCGTTAAATATTGCATCTCACAGCTTTTGACAAAATATCCGCATCTTAGAATATTAGTGCTTGCGCCGTATTGGATGACGTTCAACGATGAAGACGCAAATGAGCATACAAACAACAAAGGAAAATATTTGTATGAATATAACGCCGTCA
>JAEIGA010006277.1_pt1 | contig 18095 bp, 29 predicted proteins | sample 9270691 | NCBI WGS metagenome assembly JAEIGA01 (sample SAMN17057246, study PRJNA624740) | gut metagenome | biome: biome; isolation source: fecal sample | host: Bos grunniens | place: China: Xizang | collected 2019
GCAATCTCCTTTCTCTCCTTAATCTATTATATCATAAAAATTTGGAAAAGTCAATTTTTTATATCAGTCCAAATAAAAAAAGGGTAGGTTATATTTCTATAACCTACCCTAAAAATATTATCGATTAGTAAATTGAGAAGCTTTATTAACTAAAGTAGTAAGAGCCTCTTCAATTTCATATCTATCAGATACGTTGGGGAAGGAAGCTTCAATATGAACCTGTTGTTCAAGAACTTCTTTACTACCCTCATAATCATGATATTGTGGAGAATTTAATAATCCACCAAGCTGAGCATTCATTGCGTGTAAATCAATTACCTTAACAATATCTCTAAGAACTTCTAAGCTTGCTAAGAAATTTTCAGTATCGCCTTCTTTTAGAATAAGCTCTTTTTGATGGAGCATTGCTATTTTTCCACCTGGACCCCATTCTCCAGTATATCCGCCAGAAGCAAATCCTTCAGGGCCAGGAGTTGGAGAGCTATTGCCTGTACCTGCCGCAGTATTTACAGTAGTATTAATTCTACCCATAAATCCATCATATTGAGCAATTAATTCAGCAATGACATCTCTATATTGTGCATATGCACCAGTAATCTTAGATACTGCATTATATTCTTCTTCAAGAGCATCAATAACTCCGCCATCTTTGGTTACAGCTTCTGCTAAAGCATCACTAGCTTCTACAATTTCTTGAGTATTTTCTTTAAGAGCTACCAAGTCAGGGCCGACAGTAGTCTTGCGGACCTCGGCCATCTGAGTCTACCATTCATCAAAAACACCCATAACATTACGAACATATCCATCAACATTTTGCATCCAAAGATCAGTTTGTTGAGTCATATTTCTAAATTCTTTAGTCCACGCATCTTCAACGACTCTAGCATCAGTGGAGAGTGCAACACTATTTAAAGAAGAATACTCTTGTAATTTAGCATAATAGAATTCTCTTGCAGATTGCATTGCTGCCTGATACTCTTCTTCATTTTGGAACTCACCATTTAGATATTGTTCTTGCAAAGAAGTCATTGTATCATAGAATTCATTTAAAGTTTCTTGATACTTTTGAGTATAATTATTAGTGCCCTCAAGACCGATATTATACAAATTATTCTAAGCATCTTCAAAAGCCTGTTGAGCATTATCTACAGCTGTTTTATCAGCAGTATAAACATAACCAAAGTTACCTTCACTATCTCTCTATAGTCTAACAGTAGATTTAGCACTTTGAGCTTCCTCAAGAGCAATTTCAGCCAAAAGCAAATCATATTTTGCTTTTTGGATATCTAACTCATATTTACTTAGTTTTGTCTAATCTTGTAGCTGTTTAGTCTCAGTAATGAAATCTTTCATTTTTCTCTTGGCAACATCATTAGAAGTTTTATCAATTTCTTTCTAAACACTATGCATTAATTTATTAGTTTCATAAATTTGATTGGTAGTTGTTAGATATTCTTCTTGTAGGCTATTCGCACGCTACATTGATGTTGTCATAGCATCAAATGAACCTCCAAAACCTGCAGTTAAAGCATCTTCCAGTGCTTGACCTAAGCCTTTTAATTTATTCTGTGCTACGGCAGTCATCGCCTCAGCCCACTCTGCAGTCTTAGCAAGCATTTCATCTTGAGCTTCATTTGCTGCAACTTGAGCAGCTTCCCATTCTTTCTTTAGCAACTCTGCTTCTTCTGGAGTAGAAGCAGCTTCATAAGCAGCTTTCTTGGCGTCAGCCTGTGCTTGAAGCATTTCATAATTCTCTTTTGCTACTTTTGCTTCATTACCAATAGATTTAGCTTGAGCTTCTAAAATAACTCCGAGAGACTCATAATCTTGAGACTTACCAAGAATCTCCATAATAGACATATAATGCTCAAGAACTGCGGTTTGATGTTCCATTTTTGAAGTATATTTATCAAGCTCTTCTTGTCCTGCGGCAAGAGTTTCTTCATAATAGTTCATCATTGCGTTATCCAACTCTTGAATAGCTTGAAGATTTTCAAGCATTCCAGAACGAACTTCCTTCATTCCTTCAATATAGCTTGCTTCAGTAATCTCTCCAGCTGCGTACGCACGCTCTAACTCTTCCATAGTATTTTTATAATGATTCAAATTATCAATATATTCACCAAGTTGAGTTCCATCTCCACCAAGTGTTGCTGTACCACTACCAACCATTAAAGCAATAGCTTCAGCCATACTATAGAAATCGTCTTCTAACTTTCCTAATTGATATTCAATCAATTCCAAGTCATCTTCGTTAAGAGTAATGCGTAATTCAAGGCCTTCAGAAATAATGCGATAATTATTCTCTCTAATTTGATTTGCAATATCTTCCGCTTCTAGACCAAGTTCTTCATATAATTCTTTACTCTCTTCATAAAGCGCCATAGCATCCTCTACGGAAGTTATTGTATCTCTTATCTTAGATAAGACATTTTCTTCATAAGCTTCAATTGCTTCTTGTTTAGTTTCTAATTGTTCAGCTAATTCTTCTGGTAATTCATCACCATATTGAGCAACTGCAGCATCAACGGCAGCATTATATTCATCAACCATGTTGTTATATGTTTCTTCCGCTGCGGCCAATTGATTATGAAGATTTGTCATTTGGTCAGTATAATTAGTAATATTACCATTTTCATCATAAGAAAAGTTTAAACCTGCCTCTTTTGCCACTTCATCAAGTTCAGCTTTATCAATTGCCATATACTTTTTAGCTTCTTTAGCTTTCTTTTCAATAAGTTTCTATTGTTCTTGTAATAACTCATTTTCTTTTTCAATCGCTTCAAGTTTATCTACGCCAAATAATTTATCGGCTTCTCTATTAGCTCTTTCATAAGAATCAGCTAAATCGTCTAAACTATCATCTATTTCCTTATAACGTTTTACAACGTCAGACTTATGGGTTTCATCTCCCTTATCCATCTTAGAAGGCGCGCTCGCAGTCTGTTTTGAAGTTTTTCCGCTACCACCGCCACCCTTTTTAGGGCTAGTACTTCCCTTATTACTGCTAGAACTATTATTCATAGCACCGCTATTAGTTCTAGTTAAAGTAAAGTTTGGTTTTCCACCATCAGTTGTTAACGCTGGAATCTAAACAGTTTCTTCAATTGGAGTATAACCTTCATTCCAAGAAGTAGTAATAGCATCAAAAGTGGGTATAGAGAAAGAGCCTTTTCCAAAAGGTCCTAAGTCAAAACCGACAGAAGAAGAACTTAAAGCATAGTCAGTATGAGTTCTAGTTCTCGGTTTCATTGTAGTGACTTTTTCTTCTTTGGTTTCAAAGTGAGGTTCAAAACCTAAAGCTCTAAAATAAGCATTAGCTTGATCAACTGTCATACCGGCAGTTTCAACGACCTGAGCTGCTTTACTTAAGAAATCTCCATCATCTAAAGTTGCACCGACTTCAATATCAGGAATTTCTGCGGCTAATTGATCATGTAGAGCATATAGTTCTTCACGAACTCCTTCATCCTACAATTTGATATTAACTAAAATATCTTTTGCTGCGGCAATAGCTAATCTATCAATAGCTTCTGCATCACCTTCGGCGGCAAGTTTAATATCTTCCATATGATCAAGAATAAATTGGTCAGAAATAAATTCTTCAGAAACGCCTAATACATCAGACATAGCTGTTTTAATTCCATTCATTGCATCTGCATACTCTTCTGAAGCAGAGTCAGATTTCTTTAAAACATCAGACCAACCTTCAAAACCTTCAGAAAGGGCTTCGATACCTTTATTCATTTTCTTAGTATACAAAGCAACATCTTCTGCAGCCTCTTCATTTTCTGCCAATTCATCAGATAATAAATCAGAAGCTTTTGCAGCACCTCTTAATGATTTTGCATAAGTGTCTACTTCTTTTGGGTCTAAATCTTCCCATTTTTCTTGATTATGTGCAGCCATTGCAGCATAATTCATTGCATTCTCATCAATAATACCGTCTTTTAATAATTGAGCTCGCTCTTCTGCGCTTTCGGCGCCTAATGCGATTTCATTCATTAGACCATTAATTAATTTTTGATTTTCTTCTGCTTCATGTCCTAAGTTTTCAAATTCACCAGCAGTATTATTAACGGCATCTCCAATTTCTTCTAAAACACTAATTGTAGTAGAACCATCGCTCAAATCTTGTCGCCAAGTAGCTAACTATTCTGAGTCATAACCTTGACTTTCCAAGAAGTCAAGCTAAGTATTTACATTGTGACTTTGGTAATAATTTTTACCATCTTCTCCAACAAAATTTTGACTTTGAGAATAATTACTAACGTCAACACCTTTTAGAACGTCTAAACCAGCTTGTTGCTATTCTAAAATTTCTTTATTTCGATCAAGATATATCTATTGAGCTTCAATCAATTTTTGACGGCCGCTTTCCTCAACTTCCTATTGGAAATCTAAAATATCACCAACAAATTGAACACTACCATCAGATAAAGTTGCGAAATATCTTTCTAATTCTTTATTATACTTAACTAATAAATTATAATCCTCTTCTGATAATATATCGCCAATTTGCATATCTTCAGAAATTTCTTTTACTTGAGCAATAGTATCTCTTAGTTGCTCTAAATCTGGTAAAGCATTAGACGCATCACGCATTGTCTCTACATGGCGCTTCCAGGCTTCGCTAGTGCCGTCAATTGCCACTCCATAAGATTCGGCAATTTCAATTGCTCTTTCGCCGGCATCCCAACTACTCCAATCAATATTAGCCATTTCATTCATTAAATCAGTTTGCTCATCTAAACTTAAAGCATCCCAACCTTCTGAATCTGCTACAGTGTTTAAAGCATCTATAAAGGCCTGACCGCCTTCTTTACCCATATCTTCATAAACTTGTTGAATTCTATTTGCTGCTCCAATAGATAAAGAATCTACAATAGCTTTATCTAAACCAGAAGGAATTTCCCATTCTACGTCTAAAGATTCTATAAAGGCATCTCGATAAGCCTAAGCAGTTGCATAGCCTCGACTCTTAGCTAATGCCAAATCTGCTTCAGCATCTCCGGTAAGGCCTAATAAATCATCAACTTTTTCAGAATCAATATTACCATTTTCATCAGTAACATCATTCTTTAAATCCTAATATTCTGCATAAGTAGCATTTTCTAAATTACCATCAGATAAGAAATTTGCTAACGCATGATCTCCTAAATCCTTTGAGTTATTTAAATCTGTAATTACATTTCTTAAATTGCTTAAAGAACCTTCCAATTCTCCAGCGGCTTTTGACGCTGCTAAAATAGAAGCAATTTCTTCAGCGGTTGCTAATTTAACTTGCTCCTTACCTTCATCATCAATATACTTATATTCAACAGTACCATCGCCCTTATAATTGGTAACTTTAAAATTCTTTAATTGGTCTAAGCCCATTTCTTTCGCATATGCTTCAAATGCAGCTTTAGATGCATCAGTACCTGTATTAAATAAACCTCTAGAAGAAGCATCCTCTAAATAGGCCTTATAAGCATCATTATATAACTGAGTATAAACTTCTCCGCCCGCTTCAAGAGCCATGCGTCCAGCTTCACTATTTTGATAGCCAGTACTAGACATAATCTCATTAGCAGTATTCTAAGCAGCTACTTTTTCTGCCTAAGCAACTGCATTCATTTCATTACTCAGCTGCTGAATTGCACTACGATTCTCCCAAAGAGCATTAATTAAATCTTCATCATTAATCTATAGAGTTTGTGCCATAATCTCTTTAGAATCAAAAAGATTTTCATTTGTTTTAGCTTCTTCAACTGCTTTATTAATAGCCGCATCATAGGATTGAGCATTAGTTTCAATTAATGCTTCGTTTGCCATGGCTAAAGGAACTGCCAAAGCACTTAAACCAAAAGTTACTGGAGCTAAAGCAACACCAATACCAGCAATAACTGTATTAGCAACTGCAGCCCATGCTCTATCTCCATTACCTAAACCATTATCATCTCGAATTGAGCGACGTAAAGCTGTCTAATCCGCTTGAGCACGTCTTTCTCTAGCTTCAACTCCAGCCATTTGACTAGCTGCATATACTTTATCTGCTTCACGCTCTTTTGCTCGAATGCGGTCATTCATGGCGCTTTCATTAATAACAATTTCATTGCCTTCCCAATTGTAGTCTTGACCCTCAATTAATCCATAAGTATTAATCAGTTCAAGAGCCATTCGATTAGCTTCTTTTAATGCCTGCTCATAGGCCTCTGTTCCCTTGGTAAGAGAATCTAAGCCGTCTCGAGCACTCTAATACTTTTCCATAGAAGAGATCATATCTTCATATTCACTCTTCACTTCTCCATATGCTTCAGCTAAATTTTTTGCTGCGGTTTCTGCTTTCTCGGCAGCAATGGCATCAGCATTATAAGCATCTGCTATTGCATTTGCAGCTAAAACAACTCCAGCAACAACTGCAACAAAAGCTGCTAATGCAGCCACAATTAATAAGATAACGACTGATACAGGTAATGCTGCTATATGCACTGCTATCCATGCAGCTACTTGCTGCCATAAAGAAGCAGTTACGCCTTGATTTGCAATTGCCTCACCCCATGCACCTGCTGTCCGCATTCCAGTTTGAACTAAATGAATTGCTCCTACGCCTATTGCTTTTAAATCAGCAGCATTCTTTTTTAACTACTCTGCATTTAATGCTTTTAAACCAGCAATTAAAGCAGGAATAGCCATAGATAGAGACATTGTTACTTGTAATAATTTTTCTCCAAAAGATAAATCAGGATTTTTTAATGTATCAAACGCACTTTTTAAACTTGAAGCTGCCATTGCCAAAGAAGAAATTCCTTGCATAGTTTTAGTAACATTAGTTCCAAAAGAATCTAAGGCTCCATGGAAACCTGCGATTGAATTTTTTAGTTCAACTACAGATTGTTGATAAGCGGTATTAGCATTATCACTTGTTAAAGTTGCTTGCGCTAACTCAATCATTCGATCTGCTAAAGCATCACATTCTCCCTGAGTAACCTAAGAACCTTTTGCCACATCATATAAACCATCACTCATTGCAATAGAAGTGTCTTGCAATAATTCTTCAGCAACTACAACCTCTCTTAATTTTACTTCAAAATCTTCAGCACTAACTTTGCCACTCTTAAAATCATCAAATAATTTGCGTAAATTAGCCGCTCCCTAAGGACGATTTACACGTTCTAAATGTAAAGCAACTTTTTCAATTTCATTTCCAAAACCAGTAGCATCTTTTTTATTTTTTAAAGCATTATTAACTTTGTTTAATGATTCAGCTGCTTTTGCACCATGGGTAGCCAATTCTTGCATAGCAGCATATTGAGTTTTATAATCACTCATGGATGCTGCGCCATCTTTGCCCTCATTACGAGAAACTTTTCTTCGAATTTCAGCACTAGCTTCTGAAGTTTTTTGAGAAGCAGCATCTTTAGCTTTTGCAGCTAAAATCGCTTGCTCTGCATAAGCATCATTAATCTCCAATAACTTTACAAGTTGCTCTTGCTCCTCTTGAGTTAAATTGGAAGAAATTTCTTTAATTTGTTGCTGAAGATCTAACCGATTTTGCATCGCTTGACCTTCTCTATCTCCAGCTTCAGTACCAGTATCAAAATTAATATTTTTTGCCATCTCAAGAGCTTGTTGTTGTAATTCATTTGCATTCTTTTTAGTCTTACCCGTTAAAGATTCTACCGTAAATGCTAAATTATTTACAGACTCAGTAATTTGTTTACTGAAAACTCTTGTCATAACGGCTCCAAGTAAAGATAAAATACCTGGTAATCCATTTATGGCATCAGTAAAATTTGCTACTCCAGATAATAAATCTTCAAAACCATTTAATATAGTAATAAAAAATTCTTCATCAATAATACTATCAAACAAATCTTCAGTTGCTGCTTTAACTCTATCACGAGCAGCCTCCCAAGATTGTGCATAAATATCTGCCTAACTCTATAAAGTTCCTTCTGCATTTTTACTAGTTGCTAAGTTAGCCATCATACTATCAGAATCACCGTTATTCCAGTTATCCATTAAAGCAACTAACTAAGTATACTAACGCACGCCAGCTACGGTTTGAGCTAACGCAATTTGTTGGTCTTTATTCAAAGTTACCCACTTTGCAGCCATTTCATCAAGAATTTTGTCCATATTCTTGATTTCACCAGTCTATTCAAAAATACTAATACCAACTTTTTCTAATGCCTAAGAATATTTATTTAATGTAGTGCCGTCATCCAAAGTTTCTCCCAAATTCAAACCTTGAATACGAGCAAAAATAGTTTTTAATGCAGTACCAACAACTTCTTCACTTTCACGAGTGTTAGAAGTAATAGTAGCTAAAGCAGAAGCTGCGTACTCATAACTCAAACCAATTGTTTTACCAACGGCCGCAAATTTATTTAAACCGCCAGCAATTTCATCAGTACTAGATGCAGTTGCTGCACCAAGAGCAGTCATAACATCAGCATAATATTCTAAAGATTTAGAACCGTCATAAAAATTATTCCAAACGGCTGTTAATTGGTCAGAAACTACCTGAGCAGACTGACCTGCGGCATTTGCCATTTTGACAGTAACTTCTGTTCTTTCTGCAACTTCTGTATCACTTAAACCCTATTGGTAGTAAATCAAAGATGCTTTTGTATATTCTGTTGTCGTAGTGCTCAAAGCTTTTGCAGCTCTATTGGCTTGTTCAGCAAAACGAGCCATTTCATCTACACCTTGACCAGTAACAATACGAATATCATTTAAAGATTTGTCTAGATCTTTTGCATATCCCATTGCAGACTAATAAGCTCCCATTACGCCATGTAAAATACTAGAAGATAGTTGCCATCTAACTGTATTTTTCATGGTAGTCCACATTTCATTTAATAATTTACTAGTTCGGGCTAAAGGAACATCAGCTGTAATAATAGACTAAGCTAAAGATACAAAAGCCTTTTGTCCAGATGGACCTAATAAATCTAATTGATTTTTTAAAGTAGTAAGCTTTAATCCAGACTAATCTAATGACTATGAAAATTTTGTTAAATCAAGATTACCAGTCTTCATATTAACTGATTGTGTTAAAATAGTCTATAATTTACTAGCTGCAACTTGAGCCTCAGTTAATTGTTTAGTAATGGGTATATCGCCTGTAGCAGAATTCTATACACTATGTTTTACTAAATCGTTTAAAGATTTCTGTAATTCTTGAATTTGCTGTCTTGCCTTTGCAGTATCTGCATTAAAAGCAAGATTAACATTTAACTATTTAGCCATCTTTTATTACTCCTTTCTCTCCAATTTTTATTTTGATCAAAATAAAAATAAGCCGGTTAGATTGAATAATCTAACCGGCGATTATTCCTAAATAGATTGAAAATCTAAATAGGTTGATAAATGTAATTAGCCCAATTTAGCCAATACGTCTTTTAATAGAGCCATATTATTTGGATCAGCTAACTTATTCTGAATTTCAGTGGCATCTAGATTTAAATTACTATAATCTGCAGAAATATTTTCTAAGATTCCCATAGCAGAATTTCGGTAACTATAAATACTCTTAATAGTTTCCCAAATACTTTCTTCTAACTCTTCTAAATCTTCATTACAGATATGACTGGTAATAGAATCATACAATCCACTACTTACCAATAAGTCATATAATTTAAAAGGGTCTTCTTTCTGCTTTGGAGTAAAAGTTAAATTAGTATAAGCGTATACCATTTCTAGAGTAGTATATAACTTTACTCTCATAGGATTATAGAAACCATTATCATCAGTAGACTGATTAATAATACGAGAAACTAAATCCATTTTTTCTTTAAGGGGAAGATAATTTTTTACTTCATACTGAATAACTTCTCCTTTTGAATTTTCGTGACACATAACAAAATCACGAGAATTGATTTTCACATCAAGTTTAGAAAATGGAACTTTTGCCATTTAATCCACTCCTTTTTCTCAAATTATTTTATAAATATATTATACCAAAAAATTTTTGATAAATCAAATTTAACCATAATGATCTGCAAGTTGAATATGAGAAGTTAAGTTATAATTAGAATCAAGCATAAATGCAAAATATTTATGATACTTCTAATATAAATCTCTTAATAAATCTGAAGTCCAAATTAAATTTCCTCCAGTAGCATACATAACAGTATTAGGTCCCATTACTTCTTGTAAATGTTCACTTAAGAATAGTACTCCTCTATGCCAACCAACGTTTCGATCTTCCGGAGATAAATTATTTAAATGATTTACAAAAGTGTTATATAATTCTGCTCTTGAACCCACAGAATTTCGATTCCAAGAGGTTGTAGGTAAATATAATCGCCAAGGTTTAGACTGAATACCTAAAAACTCATCATTTTCATATTTAGATTCTCCTGTTGTAACAAAGTTACCTTCAAGGCTATCTAACTATTTTACAATACTACCTAATATATCCGTGTTGTTTTTAACGGCGGCACTGGCACGAGAGGTTAAAGGGATGATAATATCAATTTTAGATTGTTCTGCACCGACAGTTTTTGCTGTCATGCCCTTAGTTTTTAAAACTTCAATAGCTCTTAAAGCCGCCTAAGTAATAGCATCTTCTCGGACATAGCCTAAAATAATACTTGGATGCTTCTTTACTGTTTTTTCAATTTCTGTAATAGAAGCTCTACGTTTAATCTCTCTTCTTAACATAGATTTAGTATAAGCATAAACCTGTGCGGCAGATAATTTTGCATTTTCTTCAGATAAATATCTAGGTAACATCTCATCTAATATTCGATCAACATGAGTTTCATTACTATACTGCTAAACAATATTCTCAATCTCTTTATTAACAAGACGTTTTTGTTGTTCAATATTCTTTCCGGCGTTTCTAGAAATTTCTTCTAATGCCTGAATTTGACTCTACACATCTAATTCGCTATGACTTTCTAATACCTAAGTAACTAACTCTTCAGCAGCAGAATATACGTGTTTTAATATTGTTTCAATACCAACTTCTCGTCCAGTTACAGCAGACGCATATTTTTCTTGCATTAAAGCAGTATAATTACTTTGTAAAGTAGAAATAAATTCTTCTCCACTAATATTCTATTCCTATTTCAAACGAGCTAAAATATTTTCTTTTTTTATTTCATATATCTAAGCAGCGCTTTCATAGTTTGCATTAACCTAAGCAATCTAATTAGGCATAATACATACAAATGCCATAAGACTATAACTCCTTTCTCTCCAGAAATAAAAAAAATGGGGAGAGATAATTACTTATCTCTCCCCCTAAAAATTTTAATTATTCAATTATTAATTAACCGAAATACTTGTCATGATCCTTGTCATGAACAGTGTGAGTTCTATCCTTAACTTCGTCAGCATTACCAGCGTCAATCATCTGAATTGCGGCAAGAACTTTCTTGGTCTTGTCGAAACGAGTGTAGTCAGGGAATGCGTCCATGGTGAAGGTGAAGGTAGAAGGATCACCAGAAGAAGCCATGGTAAAGTTGAAGTTGGACTGAATCTTGCAGTTAGGAATGATGAACTCAGCAGGCATATCAACACCATCAGTAGTACGGAATAGAGTAGAAGCCTCTAGGTAATAGTTACCACCGAACTTATCAGGAGTGATTTCGATCTGACGAGCAGCACCCTTCTTTTCTACATAGAAGTCAACAAGAACAACGTCGCCCTCATGGAAGACATCTAGGTCATCAGTAGTCTTTAGGCTAATCTGCCAACCTTCAGCTTCCTTCTCATCCTCCGCAGGAGCCCAAACATACTTGTTATCCTGCAATTCCTTCTTAACAGGAGCAACAGCATTCTCACCAGCTACATTAGGAATGTAAGGCTCAGAATCAACTTCGCCATTTACTAAACGCATGACGTAAATCATGTCACCATCAGCAGCAGTGCCAACGTGTGGCTTTTCCTTTAAAACAACAGAAACACTATTTCCACTGATGATAACTTCATCAGTCTGCTCAGTAGTATGAACATAAATAGGCTTCTCAGCAGAAGCTTCGATCAAACCTGCACCGGAAAGAATCATAAAGCCGGCAGGAGAGATCAGAGCATCTTCCATAGTGAAGGTAATGGTTCTCTCACCTTCCCAAGCAACTAGACGAGAGTTACCACGACCGCCCTGTGCATAAACGGTGGTAGCTGCGCCTTCCATGCTGGAAGTCTTTAGAGTATCGAAATAAATGACAGGCTCGTTCTTGTAGAATACCTTGTTACCTACTTTTTGAGCTGCCTTTGCCTTCAAAACAACATCACAAATTTCGCGAACACCAAATTTCATGGTTTGTATCCTCCTTAAAATTTTAGTTAGTGAATATTTTTCATCCAATTATCAGGCTAGCCTTCAGGTTTACCACCGGCTAATCGACAACGGACGTCCATATCCCAATTAATATATAGCATATATCTTTCAACCAAATCGTATAATTGGAACATGGTTAAATTCATCGTATCCTACAAAGACATAGAACCTAAGCCTACTGTAAGCATTGAAAGATATTGGCTAAATATACTTGTATTATTAGTCCCCTTTTCAGCAGCAACTCTTTGTCTTCCTCGCATCAATTTTTCAGCGATTTCTCTCGCTTTCTAATTTGCTGGATTAAAAGAATGCTAATCCATAGGGCCTGTTTTTAAACAGCAAATATTTGTTATTGCTTCCTATAAATATTCAAAATTCTATTCATCTATTTGAATAGAACTGCCTTCTCCGTTTAATAGCACAGTTCTAGGAGTCATCAAGACTTTATACTTAGGAAACAATAAAGTACATACTTGTTGTACTGCAAATTTTTTATCTGCCGTCTCTTTTTCTGACATTATCGTCATAAATATCTAAAAGTTGTTCGTATTTGTCAAAAGACTTTCGTCCTTTACAAACATAGATTTATTAAGACATAAACACTGAATACCGGTAAAAAAGTCTGCTTCACCAATATAAGCAATTTCTGAAATTTTAGGCTAATGAATAACAAGCTAACATTCTGGAACTGGATAATCAATTCCACACATTAGTGCCAATCTAGTGTCCATAAATTAGTCCTCATTAAATATAGCATCAAAATTTTCAATAAAAGCTTGTTCGTCCATTGGATTAGGCATTTTCTTCTTATCCTCTTCTCCATGAATTGCTTGATACATTAGACATAAACCAGCGTATTCATCTGTCAAAATCATTTGATTCGCTCCTAAAAACTTTAAAGTTCCAATACCAGTAAGATGTTTTTCATTAAACATCGAATCTAGCTCAGCTGCAATCTTATAGGGGCGCAATTCAAAATCTTTCATATGCCATTGATCGAAATGACATATAATATCAAATTCAATAATATTATCTCTAAATTCAGGATTAGTTGTATTAATAGTAAAATTATCAAAACTAACAATAATATAATTCATAACAGAACCATCAACATATAGCTTTGGAACAATTTTAATTTGCTTACCAAACAAACCTAAAGTCTGTTCTTGAGTAAGTTTAGGTCTACTTAAACAATCGGTAGTAGTATAGTATAGCATCTTTTTCAAATGTTCATTTTTCATAATCGCATTCACTATAATACCCATATCTTTTTCAGTAGATAAAAATCCAGAATTAGGATAAGTATAACTTACAATTTTCATATTTTATAACTCCTTTATCACTCAAAATAAAGATTCTACTACAATTGTTTTTGAAGCAAAATCTCCATAATGCAATTCAAATTGTCCACTAAAAGAACTGTCCCAAGTAACGATTACATTTCGAGGATCATTCTTATCAATAGACAAATTAACTGGATATTTTTTATCAACACTCCAGAGAGCAGCTTGAGAACCTTTATATTTAAATGGCGCTGGTGTACGAACCTTAATAAAGGTTTCTCCAATAATAGCATTATCTTCTTCATTGGGGTCTTTAATTTCCTCAATTAATCCATCAACAATACCTTGTTCAATATCATCCTCAAATTCATTAGCATAATATTCAACAGCTGCAATTTCTAAAATCCCAGGAGTGGAAATCCAGTCTATTGCTTCTACACGCCAACAAGTGTTATCATTTTTCAAATAAAACTTAGAGTAGCGTTTAAAATAATTTCTAGTATTCTCATTTAGAGGCACTAAAAGGTTGAGTGATAAATTAGGGTTATCTACACTAATCTAATGCTTCTGAATAAAGTTTATTTTAGTCTCCACTGGTCCGCGCACGGCCGCATAAGTCGTGTGCTTACCATCCTCATCTTCCCAAGATATTTCATAACTACATTTACGAATATCGCCTCTAAAATAAGCTAATTCAGTTAAATCTTGTAAATAAATAAGCCAATAAGTATTTGTTCCAATCCATTCAAAAACTGTTCCAGGAGCAAAGTTATATTCATAACCAACTGAAATAATTTTATCATCATAATCTTGCTTCAACTTATTGGGATTTATCAGTGCGCGAACCGGTGTGCGGTTCTCTGCATCTGTCTTCAAAACGCTGGCACCTTGATAAGAATACCAAACTGCGTGGTCTAAAGAACGACGTTTATCTTTAATCATTCGCTCTTGCTGTAGATTACCGCCGGCTTGTTCCATTCGAGTCGCTTGATGTTGAATTGCTTCAATAGAACTCTTTTCTGGATCAAACTTTTTTTTATCATAAACTCCCAATCGGCCTTTCAATAATCTAAAAGGGATTTGACTACTTAAATCATAACCTGATGCCACGGTTTAGCTCCTGTAATAAACTAATGCATTCAAACACAGTTTTACGGTATAGCTCAAATTCTGTTTTCTAGTTCTTTAATCCCTCTAATTTACATAGCATCTGTAAAAATTGCGGGCCTTCAAATATCTCATTTAAGCCCGCAATTTCAATAGTTACAGTATCTAATTGTTTCAGCCAATTCTCTTCATGTTCGCGCATTGGAATTAATTTCCATAATTGGTTGGTTAAACGACGAACATTTACTTCAATATCATGAGCTCTAAGCTCGAAACCATACTTAGTAATCAAGAGCGCTACGCTCCATTAGACTGCCCCAGTTAGAGGCATATTTACCATCAGCCGCAAATTTACGACGCTTATACAATCTTTGCATATGGAATGAATCTCTACGACTCTCTTCCAACAAAGAAAGTAATTTAGATAAATGATTTGCTTGTGAAGTCATTTTAAAATCTGCTCCACTATATTTCATGCGAGTATTTTCAATTGAAGTAACTTGACGTTGAACCCAACCTTGTTTCATCAATAACGCCAAGATATTAATTTCCTCAGCAGTAAGTTCAATATTGAATCGAGACTTATCTACCAGGACTTTGGGAGTTTCTAATAATTCTCCGTTATCTAACTCCCCCCAGACAGTACCTAAAATAAATTCGTCGGGTGTTACATCGCTCTCAGGTTTTTCTGTCAATTCAATGGTATAATCATAAAGATTCTGTCTAGGAAATTCAAAACCTGGAATCGCATTTAGTAAGAGATTTTGCAAATCTCTCAATGTATCTTCTGGAGTTAGTTCTAGATATAGGTCATCGGTAACTTGTCCAAGAAAGCGATTATAAACAGCCGAAAAAAGTGTCTCAGCCATATAATTGCCTCCTTATTATATATTACTCAGCAGTCTTGTCGCCTTCGGCGGCAGGTTCTGCGGTCTTGATAATGTTGTACTTAGGAGTTACAGGGGGTGCTGTGCGACGACCTGCGGGGGCAGCGTCGGGCTGAACTCTACGCTCACCGTTATTAGTCTTCAAGATAGTAGTCTGAGTTTCTTCCTTATCTTCCTCATTGTGCTTCAATGCGGCCTCCACATCAAAACCAGTCTTTTCCTTTAGAGCCTTACGCTTCTGCATATCAACCATAGGAATGTCAATAGCTAACTTCTTGATTAGATCGATAACACTAATTGGAGCGAAATCTAAACAATCCAAGAAAGCATCTAAAGAACCACTAGTAATCAATCTAGCGATATCCTGCTCACTCATGTGATATTCAGGTTCAGTCTTGATATGAACAGCATTCAAACCATCCAAATCTAGAATCTGCAAGAACTGACTTAGAATTAGAGTACCACCAGGCTGGAAGGTTAGTTCTTCTAGTTCCTCAGAACTAATAGGCATAATCTGACCGGGCTTAAACTCTCTACGAATACCCTTATCGGGAATCTTGTAAACGACGGTGCTAGCACCACGATTCTTTACTCTATACATTACACTCATTTTATTATCTCCTTTTTCTCAAATGAAAATAAGGGGGAAGTGGGGATATCCCCTCTTCCCCCTCTTACTATATCAATTATTTAATTAGGTAAAATTAAGCCTTGTAGTAGGCGCTAGAAGGATAAGCCTGAACTTCGGAAACGAAAGCAGTGCTATCCCAAATAGACTCAGCCAAGTTGTACTGACCCAATAGCTCGGTATCAGCATAAGCGCAGATGTTGTTAGCCAACATAGCAGTTACGCCGACCTTCTTGTAAACCTGAATCTCACGGCTACGGTCCTTATTAACGTACTCGTCAACAATGGTGCCGCCTTCGAAAGCGATCTTAACAGGCTTGCTGTCAGCGCCAGAAGGAATGATGTAGCAGTAACCAGGATTGATTACCTTGCGAGTATTGGTCTCGTCCTGTAGGCCCTGAGGCAGGATAATAACCTTACGGCCCTTGTAGTTAGCCAAGTGACCAGTTCTCCACAACTCGTCCTTCATGGACTCAGTGTATCTCCAGCCCTCAGTAGGAACCATCTTAACTGCGAACTCGTAAGTGCAGTAAATAGAAGGCTCACCATAAGCGGAAGCAATAACCAACAAATTGTCGAATGCCTTCTCGTCAAAGCCATTGGTAACAACGATGTTAGCAGCAGGTAGCTGGTTGACAGAAGCAGCTAGAGCGTGTCCAACTTCCTTCATGATCAACTCGTCCATGCCTTCCATAACAATAGCAGTTACTTCTGCGAAGTCAACACGACCATCTAGGAACTCCTCAAATCCAATCTGAGCAGCACCGCCGATAGCGCTAGTGCGGACTTCGAAGCTCTCTTCTTCGCTAGGACCTAGCTTGAAGACTTCGTAAATACCTGCTAGACCGACGCGAGTGATGAACTGCTTAGCGCGAGAACGAACATCTCTCTTACGACGGAAGATAGGCTTGTCGCCCTGAGCGAACTGCTTGGTCTCTGCGAACTGCATATAAGCAGTCTCAACCTTCTTAGGCAGAACCTCGTCCAAAGTCTCTTCGATAACAGAGAAGATCAGGTTCTTGTTATCACGGTATAGAGAATAAGTACCAGCTAACTCGTTGAACTCACGACGTAGAGTCTCGTTCAAAGCAGCGTAGCTGAAGTTTTCACCGTTAAAGCTGTAAGAAACAGAAGCAGAAGGGTCAGCCTTTGCTACAGTCTTTGCCAGCTGTACTAAATTATTTCTATCTAAAGCCATTACTCTTCTCTCCTTTCATTACTTAATACGGATGACTTTTACGCCAGCCTGGTGGTCGGGCATGGTGTAAACCTTAGCAACCTGCCATACCATATCGCCGGACATATCAGCAACAGGCTCTAGAATGCCGTCAGCGGCACGAGGAGCCAACAAATCGAACTCTTTCAAGCTACCAGGAGCAGCATGAATTAGGTTAGTGGTGTAATGGTCACCAACGTTGGTCTTGAAGACACGAGGAACCATGGTAGTACCAGTAGGCATCATAGCCTCAGGATGCTTAACGCCACGTAGCTTCATGAACAACTTACGACGATAATCTTCCTTGATAGCAGGATTGTTAACGTCGTTCATCTCGTAGTAGTCATACTCATTGGACATGACAGAGAAATCAGCAACGATAGCATTGCCATCGGCGTCCTTCTTAATCTCGCCACCCTCGAATACGGGTAGTGCGCCAACTTCCTGATCACCAATCTTGAAGTTCTCGGGAACGAACTTCTCGCCGTCCCAACGCTCACGCTTACCATCTAGGAAGCGGGTTGGTCCGTACATCTCCTCAGCAGCTCTAGTACCGTCTAGAGGACTATAAACACGGGCCTGGTAATCGCCCTTCTTCATTGCGAATTCGCAATCTAACTGATGCTCACGATACAACTTAATCTCGTTATAAACAAGCATCCACTCGCCTGCACCAGTAAAGTTTACAAGGCCA